>Ga0208769_1000353_pt1 | contig 23249 bp, 28 predicted proteins | sample AntAceMetag02UKC_FD_184768 | JGI IMG/M metagenome (GOLD analysis project Ga0208769, IMG submission 184768) | Saline lake microbial communities from Ace Lake, Antarctica- Antarctic Ace Lake Metagenome 02UKC (SPAdes) (version 2) | ecosystem: Environmental > Aquatic > Non-marine Saline and Alkaline...
ATTTTTTACGAATGGAAAGCCGAATTGAGGTAACATAAATGGCGTATAAAGAAGATGACAACTTAATAGTAAATTGCATACGAAGAGGCGGTACGGTTAGAATTTTAAGTACAGCATTAGATTTGTCTAAAAAAATGAAAGAACGGGTCGATGAAAAAGTTAAAGTGGGTAGGTACATTACCTTGGGAAAAGGCATGAATTTAGAAAAAAGTTTACTTGAAGAGACCCGTCGATGAACAATCTCAGCCTAAACAATCTATCTTTAACGCCCCTATGCGCTAAATCCGCCACTCCTGTGCCAATCACCACCTTAGTTTATTCTAACGCGGACGGGAGCACTACAGATTGGGCGGTGCTTTCTAACACTGGCGCATCAACTACCCTCACAACATCATTCGGAGCGCAAAAACTCGATCTTACTGGCGACGGTGGATCGGAATCGTGTACATGGCGTTATTCTGGTGGCACATCTCCTTGGGGCAGAAATATGAAACTCGAATTTTCTGATTCAATGGGGGGTAGTATTATAAGGGAGTTTTGGTCAATTGGCGGACATCTATTTGATAAACGCAACAGTAACTGGTACGTTGATGGGGTTTATAAAGCCACGAAAGCCTGGAATGGTCATCCTTCTACTAATGATGTAATTATAGAAACGACGGAGTTAACCTCTACTTCATGGAATGTTACCGTATCACTGGACGGGATCGGTTTTTTAGATGTCGATGTCACAACCACCCAAGCAAGTAATTATTTTGAAAGGGGAATGTCGATAAATTCTGGAGATACGGGAACGCGAGTTTGTTACATCGATAACATTGTAGTCACAGAGAACCCATAAGTATGAAATATACTATTACTCTTTTTCTTAGCCATCGGAATCACGATGTGCACGTACACAAGGGAGCCATTTGATCCCATTGACGATAATAAAGAAGTAATAGTTATAGATAGGTGGGAAATAGGAATCCATTAACGCCGACGGATAGTACGACATCTACCCAGCAGAAAGGAAGGAAGTAGTATGATAACAGAAACGAAGAACGCAATGCTCCAGCACCCTCAGCAAACAAAAAGCAAACAAAGACGCACCAGGTATACGCATCCATTAACATGGAAAACGCGGACACCACAGCAAAATTTGCTTTAACAAATAATTTCGCACGCTAGCTTCCGTTGTAGCATCTACTTGTTTGATTGGTGACACCTTTGGTGTATCCGCATCAAGTTATGCGATTGGTGGATTTGTCCCTCGCGCAACCGCGACGGCAAGTGGTGCTTCGACGAATGCCGCCGATGCTCCCGCGGGTGTAGGAGCCTTAACCGTGAAAGTTACTGGTGTTGGTGCAAACTACGCAGAGCAGTACGGGACCGTGACTTTAAGTGGTGTGACTGGGCAAGCTCTTGGCGCAACCGCAACCGGTACTTGGATGGGCATCAACAAAGTTGCCATTAATACCTGTGGTGCAAGTGGTAAAAACGTAGGTGCGGTGTTTTTGCTGCTGGTATTCCTGCTTCTCAATTAATGGGTGTTGCTGCGAACGCTGGTTTATCCCAGCAAGGGACGTATGTTGTGCCTGCTGGTAAATCATTTTATCTCAAAAATATCGTGTACAGTGCTAGTGCCGCTGGTACGATCATCCGCGACTGGTATTGTAAAGCAATTCAAGCGGATTGTTGCTGGTGCCGCTAGTTATAACAATACCACAGTGGACCTTAACTATGGTTTTGTTGTTCCTGAGAAATGCCGTCTTGAAGTTATTGCATTTGGGGCTGCGGGTTCAATCCGCATCGAATGCACTGTAAATGGGTACATTAAAACAAACGTGTAACTAGAGGGGAATAGCACTTATGGAAGAAAAGCAACTTGAAAAATTTAATCCAGACAATAAAGCAACTCCGATTGACAGGGTAATATCCCCAGAAGATCGGGAATTCATAAAGATGTATGAGGCTTTGGGGGATGCGGGCAAGGCGCTTTCTGCTGCATTCCCCCACAAGCATTATAAAAAGGCTTCACTCAAGGTCATCGGGTCTAAACTCGTAAAAAAGTATGGACTTAAAGATAAAACGAGAAGCCATCTAAATGAAACCAGTACTATTAGAAACGATAATCGTGCTGACGAAATGGTGGCAAACTTAAAGCGTAAGTATAAAGATGGCGTTATTGACGAAAATAAAATGTTTTCTGAGATGACATATCTTGCGTATCATTACGAAGACGCGAAAGTACGACTCGACGCACTAAAAACGTTGCATATTTGGTATGATAAAGTAAAAGCAGAAGTTCAAGCTAATAAATTAGAGGGTGTCGATGTTGTGGAATTGATGGGAATAGCGATTGCCACTTTACCAAAAGACACCTATTTATCCGTTCTTCGTTTGGCAAGAAAGGAACGGGCAACGTTATTGAAGGAACGCGGCAAAAAGATTGACGTTGATAAAATATTTAAGGAAGAAAGACAGATTAACGTAAAGGAGGTTACAACAGAAGAAGATGAGTAAACGTGGATATTGGCTCCCAAAAGATGCATCAGGAAATGTTATTCAAGTCGGTGGAAGCTCTCAAATTACAGATGCAAATGCAAGTGCGTCCCCTTTAGCTGTAGTTACTGCTACGGGAGCACAAACTGTAATTACTGTACCTGCGGGCGCAGTTCAAGTTCATTTTTGTCCAGACCAAACTATGTTTGTTTCGCCTGACGCTTCTGCCGGGGCATCTCATGGGGTTCGTGTACCGGCTGACGTAGAACGAACTTTTAATGTATGTGGTGATGATGTAATTTCAGCAATCGCATCGGTCGCAGGAAACATATCATTTTATTTCACCATGTTAGACGGAGATAATGACGCAATATGATAATTAATCCAATTGGTGAAGTCTATAGAAGGTATAAACTTGGCAAACAACTTATTGACTGGTTTGCCCCTATGGATCATCAAATGGAAGCATGGCTTTGTACTCGGAAGGTTCAATTATACGAGGGAAGTAATAGGTCGGGAAAAACGGAAACGCTTATCGCAAAGATCATCCAGATCATGCGCGGTAAGCATCCGACAATAAAAAGAAAGATACCGGTCAAAGCGCGTGTTGTAGCCACAGTTTTAAGGCATGGCGCTCTTGGTGTTTTGACGAACAAGATACGTAAACTCATGCCGGAAGCCGAACTAAAGGGTGGATCGTTTGACCACGGATACAATGGTGAGAAAATGATCTTTACCATGAAGAATGGATCTACCCTTCAACTAATGGCTGATACTCAGGATGTCCAATATCATCGCGGCGAAGATCTTGATATTTGTGGTGTCGACGAAGAATGCCGTGAAGAAATATTTGACGAGAACTATACTCGTTTAGCGGATAGAAACGGTCTTATGTTTTTATCTATGACGGCGCACAACGGCTTAACGTGGAGCTTCAAAAAGATTGTGAAGCGTTCAAGGTTCGACAAGACGATTGGGTATTTCCATTTTTCAGTAGCAGACAATTATATGTTCAACCGGGAAGAGCACATCCGGGATTCAGCAAAAAGATTTTCGGAACGCGAATTTAAAGTTAGAATTGAAGGCAAGCGAATCGCTATGGAGGGTTTGGTGTACCCAACCTTCGACGAGAGCACTCACTTGGTAAACCCCTTCAAATTACCCGAAGGGACACAGCTTTTCCTTGGTGTAGATTACGGTCTCAACAACCCCCATGCAGGAAGCATGCGGGCAATTCTTCCACCGGGACAAATGATCCACGGGACGAACCATTTTATTGTTGGCGAATACTACGAAACAGGGCTCACTGTAGCAGAGAATGGCACCAAGATGGGAAAATGGGCTGCAACAAATTGGCCTAACTTAAAAATAAATTATGTTGCCAACGATCCCAGAAGTGGTGGACAGAGAAGTAAACAGACGAATCGTAGAAACGTAGATGAATTTAGGGTCGCGTTTTGGGAAGCGTACGGGAAAAAAGTACCAATGCGTCTTGGACGCCAGGATAAGGGCTGTGTTGAATATCGAATCAACATTTTAAATGAGGAATTTTTACCAAATATAAATAGTGAAATAAAATTAAAGGTTTTCTCAAACTGTTTTCAGCATCTAAATGAATTTGAAAGTTATTTTTATCCAAAGAAAAGGGATGGGGATATGAACCAACCTACGAAGCCGAAGGAGTCAATGAATCATTTAATGAACGCGGCTGAGTATGTAGCTGAGACACGACCACGACATTTTGTAGTAAAGAAAGCTATTTATGATCCTTGGTCAAATACATCCGTTGGGGATAGTGTGTCTGATTATCAAACCACTATTTATTAGAAAAGAGGTTTTTGCATAATGGCAAAATTTTATTCTGGCATAAATAAAAAGGGTGCAACAGAGGACGAGATTGCCGCGGACATCCTACAACGTTTTGATGATGGTGCCGCACAAATAACATCTGTTAAAGATGCGCATATAAACTATTTAAAATTCTATTATGGTATTGCACAAGACTTGCCAAAAGAGAAGCAGAATACGGGAGCCTCGAATATTTTTGTTCCTTTCATGGAGCCTCTTGTGGATACAATTGTAGCTAAGTTTTTCTCCACAATCTTGGCACACGATCCTTTTATTCGTTTTGTCCCAGAGAACAACGACGCTGTTCTTGCTGCTCGTTTGATGGAACGCATCGTTCGATATTACATCATGAATCGTATTCCAGGAGCAAAGGTTGAATTAGAAAAATGGATACGTGACGCTGTTCTTTTTGGGCACGGATTCTTGCATGTTTTTCACGATTCCATCGAACACACGAAGCGAAAATTTGAAATGTCAAAAGATCCTTTGTTTCCTGGGATGCCTATGTTCAACCAAGAAAACGGCGAACTGATTATAGATGAATATGTTGAGACTATTCGGGATTATTCTGGTTTACGTTTTGAAGTAGTTGATATGGGGAATATTGTTCTTGATTGGTCAGCGTCTGATTTACGTAAATCGTGGGTCTGTCTACGAGAATACATTGATCCTGAGACATATCTTGGCCGTGTAGATAAGTTGGGGTACACGCCTTTAAGCGAAGATGAACTAGAAGCTATGATTGATGAGGATGGAAGGAACGATGCTCTCGCTTCTATGGTAGATGAGCGTAGTGGTACTGATACTACGGCACCCCATCGTGGAAAAATCGAACTCATACATTATTATGGTAAAGGTTTTATCGGGGACATAAGGGTGGATCTTGTTACAACTGCTGCTCGTAAAAACTCAAATGCAAAAGGAAGTCTTTTGGTGCGGAAACCCGAACCTTTCGGAATAAAGCCGATTGTTCAATTACGTTTCAAACCTAAGAACGGCGAGCTTCTTGGCCGTGGTGTAGGCGCCCAATTATATGATTTACAAAAAGAGTTGAACACCACACGTAACCAGCGCATTGATAACTTAGCAGCGGAGATAAATGGCGGGTGGATGGTTGTAGATGGTTCTGTAGACAACGAGGATGAATTGACCTCAAAGGCAAACCAAATATTACACTACAGCGACCCTTCTTCGCCTCCTATGAAAATACCAAGAACCGCGTTGCCGCCGGAAGCTTTTGCACACGAACAAACTATTCAGAGTGAGGGGATGCGTACATCTGCTTCTGAGGATATTCTTCGCGGTCAAATGCAACGTAGAGAAACCGCTACCACAGCTACGCTTTTGAATTCCAATGCAGGCCAACGTCTCGAAGCTACGATTATTCGTATGGCTGAGGATTTTAAAGATCTCGGTGATCTTCTAAAAATTATGATTGTTGACTTTACTCCTACTGACGAGCCCATTATAGCAAAGTTAAGTGAGGACGAAGTTGAAAAATACAAAAATCAATTGGGTGATTTTCTAAAACCTGAGTCTGGGTTCTTAGAGGTTGCTGCTGGGGAACTTAATAAAGCTATGTATGCATCGGCTTCTATCTCTGCGTTAGATGGGGATAATCGTGCTAAGAGCCAAGAGCTGTTACAGCTCATCCAAATCCTTGGTCCACACATGCAGACTGGTTGGAAAGATCGTGCTGGAAATCAAGTATTTGTAGATTTATCATATATCATTAAAGAATATGTTCGTCTCAATAAACACACTGATATGCGTGAAATTTTTGTTGTAATTGAGAAAGCTCAATTTGAAGCTGAACAAGCTAGAGCTGCCGCAGTAGAAGCAAACGCAAAACAGGGGGCACAACAACAGGGGCAACAGGCTCCTCAAGAAATAGGTGGGCAACAAGGATTACAGCCGGCTAATGAAGCTTCGGCACAACAACAGGCGGTTGAACAAGCCGCATTGGAGGGATAATCATGTGGGCTGCAATACTAAAAGTTATAGAAGGTATAGCTACCGCGAATAAAGCAAAGAAGGCAAAAAAAGAAACGAAAGAAGCACAAGGAGCACAGGATGACAAGGACACGGCTGGTGGGGAGGTGTCCGATAATATGTTTGGTAAATTCATATCCGATGATTTCCAACAGGGTAGTGCTGGTGGCCCAAATTCTATGATGAAGATATTGAGGGTACTACAAAATGGGAATTGATGTTTATAAATTTGCATTAAGAACTGCCGGAAAGATTAGGAAAAAGGAATTAGAAAAAGTTGAGAACGCTGGCTTTAGTGATCTACTTATGGGTTCCTTTGGATTATCTAAACCAACAAATGAAACGGAAAAGCAATTGATGGCTATGTCCGCAAAAGAAATAAGTAAGAACAAAAATTCCCTCAGGGATAAAAAGATGGGAGATCAAGACTTTATCCTTTCTAGGGGATTGTCGTATGGTTCCGGTTTCTCATCAGTTAAGCCGGGAGAAAGAAAAGCTCGATTACCAGGTAAGATTAAACAGTCTATTCTTGGCAAAAAAAGTGTTTTTGATGCTAGAAAAAGGGGTGTCGATAAAGCCGCTGATGCTGTGTTTGGCGACGAGACAGGCATGTTAAATGAACAAAAAATGATATTTAACTTTTTGGGTAAAGTTCATAGCGACGAAGTTAAACGTAGACAAGTAGAACGTTTGAAAAGTAAATCGCAGTTTGAGGGATTAATTTAATTAGCAAAAAAAGGAGGATAGCAAAAAAATGGAAGGCACTACGAAAAATCGAATGTTGTATGAATTATCATTGACCGAAGGGTGGAAAGAAGTTCTATTGCCAATGTTGTCGCGTGATAAATCTTTCACGAACACTTTGGTTCTTGGTCCCCCGAAAAGAGAAGTAGAAGGAAATGGGTTAGATTTTAAAATTAAGGATATGGGTGCATATAGATATGCGCATGGTATGACCGTGGAGGCAACCAAGGTAATAAACGAAGTTCAAAATTCAAGCACAAAATATCTTAAAGAAGAGGGAGATAAATAATCATGGCAGAGCAGCAAGATACAGTTTCCGCACCTACAACTGAGGCCGCGCAAGTGACAACCGAGGAAGTAACGGAAAACGGTACACAGCAAGAATTAGATTTAAATGAGAACGAGCAAGACGGTTCTTCTTTTGATCCAGGGACCATTAAACCGGAGGATGTAATCGGCAATCTAATGGGTCTCGATAAAGACGGAGCAGAAGAAAAAGAAGTAGTAGCAGATGCAGAATCGTCCGCGGGTATATCAGAAGCGGATAGGATAAAAGACTCTCAATCTATGATTGGGAAACAAGGCAATGAAATTGGTGAATTGCGTAAAAGTAATGCGGACTTAGTCGCTGCGGTAGAGGCGCTAAAAGGAAAAATTGAGGGAACATCCACAACGGAAAAAGAAGTTGAGGAAGATGTCCCTTATTGGGAAAAGATTCTTTCACAATCTGATGAAGAAATTTTAGCAGGAAGTGATAAAGAACTCGATGACCCAGAACAAGCAAAACAAAATTTACATGATTTAAAAAGTATGATTAAATTAGCAAAAGACATGGTTGCTCATGAGATTAAACCGTTGGTTGAAATGAAAACACAAGTCGATCAACAATCCGAGCACCAAAAGGAAATAACAACATTCAAAAAATCGCATCCAGAACTCGATAATCGGGTTGAACAAATGGATGCCTTAGCTGATAAGGTTTACCCTAACGGGATTCCAAAAGGAATGTCTAATCTTGCTTTTGCTGACGTCATGTATAATCTTGTTGGTGCGTTACCAGCACAACAAAACGATGTACAAAAAAATGCAGTAGACGAAATGACAAATAAAAAAATTCTGTCAACGCGGAATTTAAATGGTGCGGTGACAAGTACACCAACGCCAGTAAATAAAACAAAAGTAAAATTGAACCCCATCCAGCAAGAATTGTCCAGGGCTATACCTGGGCTATACCCAGGTGGGTGAGGAAAAAGAATAAAAGGGAGAAATTATCATGGCTAGTTTAAATAGTTATACGCAAATCGGACGACGGGAAGATCTTATCGATAAATTGGTTCAGCTTGGAGATTCCAAAGCTAAACTGGTATCATCTTTTAAGATGCGGACGAATACGAGTACGATGCTTACTGAATGGCAAGATTATGAGCTTGCTACTCCAACCGCAAATGCTCAGGTTCAAGGTTTCACAGTTACTGGAACATATACGGTCCGTAGTCGCCGTTCAAATTATGTTCAGATTATGTCTACTCCGGTTGAAGTAGACGACACCACAATCGAGAATATGAACGTTGCTGGTGTTCGTAATGAATGGGAGTTTCAGACTTCCACAAAGTTTGTTGAGCATAAGCGTGATCTTGAGTGGGCTTTAATTAACAACAGTACATCCGCGACAGGTGTTTCGGCAACTGCAAGTGCGAGTGGGCAAGCTCTTGGTATGTTTGGTGCAGTAACCACCAACGTATCTGCTCCTGCGGCTTCATCAAGCGTATTTACCGAGGATGAATTCATTGATTTAATTCGTAAAATCTATGACGCTACCGGTGATCCTGCGGACGGTTTGCAGTTTCATAGTGGTACGTTGAACGTAAAACGTGTCACTGACTTTACTGGCATCAATAAAACAATGTCTGTTGGTCCTGGTGATAGCGTACACAATCGTCAAGTGACAACGATCCTTACTAATTTTGGAAGTGTTTCTTTAATTCCGAATATTATGGTAGGGAATAGTAAGTTTGGTTTATTTGATTTTACGACTTGGGCGTATGTTTCTAAGGTTGCTCCTAAGTTCAAATTACTCGGTCGTACCGGGGATAGCCAAGCTGGTTATTGGAAAAGCGAGTGGTCTTTACATTGGTTGTCTGAACGTTCCAATGCAACTATGTCTGGAATTGCAACAGCCTAAATAAGCCTGGGTTTAGGGGGCATTTCGGTGTCCCCTTTCCCACAGTATTTAAGAATTAAGGAGCCAATAAATATGCCTAAGTATGAGCCGACGGAAGAAGATTTGCACGCAATTAGATCATTTAGGAAGAGCAGGTCAGACAGGGGAATTTCAAAGCAGAAAAACTTCATCCCCCTCATGCAGTTTCCGTACGCGATATATAAGGAACGCGAGGCAGAGTGGGGTCCAGGATGGTCGAATAAAGAGAAGTACCAGATTGAATTTTTAAGAAGCAATCCACAATATAAAATAGCAACCCCGGATGGTTTGAGTTTTAAGGGGAATAAATAGGAGCAAATACGAATGCCAAAAATAAGTACAATTATAACAAGTTTTAATCGGCCAGAGATGTTGGAAAGAGCAATTAAAAGTGTACAAGAACAGACGTTCGATGATTGGCAATTAATAATAATTGACCATTCAAATAAAGAAAATAAGATTAAGATTGACTCATTGTGTAATGCTTTACAAAAAGAAGACAAAAGAATCGTTTATGTTTCACATCCTGAATTATCTGACGAAGTGCAAAAGGGATGTACTCCATACGCAATGATGATTAATAAAGCTTTCGTCCAAACTACGGGAGAGTACATCACGTATCTATGCGATGATGATTGGTACTTACCCCCGCACTTTAAGCGGATGCTTGAGACTATACAAAAACACGATGCAGAATTGGTGTACACAGGCTTATTTATGTTGAACGATAAAGATGATGTCGTTGCTGAAAGACCCGCCGCCCTTATTAGACGGTGCATGTTTTTTACGGTGGATCATAATTGTATTATGCACAAACGCGAAGTCTTCGATAGGGTCGGGGGATGGAGCGAAGATTTAAAAGTTAGACCTTTTGGCGATGCTGAATTCTTTTACCGCTTGGCAAAAGAGAAGATTTTAGCTTACCCAACATTGAGAGCTACAGTAGTAAAAACATTAGACCCACAGGGGTTAAACGCTACAGGAGGGGACTTAGCAAATGGACAGCAAAAGCAAAAAAAAGAAGCTTAAAATATTAGCAATGCCTAGTAATGATGGCGCAATTGGTGAGTTAAGAATGCTTGAACCTTTGGAGGAAATGGAATCCCAAGGATTAATTGAAAAGCCCTGCATAATTCCATTGACAGACAAGGAAGCGTTTACTAAGTTTGTTAAAGACCCAACGAAAATATTTATGGAAACAGATATTATTTGGTTTCAAGCAGTATTATCACAACAGTTTTTAATGCTCTTGTTGGATGCGCGTATGGCAAATCCAAACATAAAAATCGTAATGGACGTAGATGATAATATTTTTGCAATAAATCCATGGAATCCTGTATATGGAACCTTTGCTTTAGAGAATCCTATGATTGATGGAAAGGAATTTAAACTTCCCTTATCAAGAAATTTAATACACAATCGTCTTTTTCAAACGATACTCATGGAAACAGACGCTATAGTTACCACTACTAATATATTGGCAGCAAAATACTCGGGGTACAACGATAATATTTGGGCAATGACCAATTCGTTATATTTTAAAAATTGGGATTTACAACACGTCAAAAGACGCCCAGGAAAAGAAGTTCGTTTAGGTTGGCAGGGTGGGACAACACATAGTCAAGATTGGCTTCAGTGTCATTCTTCGATAAAAAATATTCTCCAAAAGAATAAAGAAACGCGATTAGAGTGGACCACTAGCCCAATGCTAATGGAGAACTTTATAAAAGAGTTCCCAAAAAAAAGATTTACATTAAACGAATTCAAACATTACGATTCTCACTCTTGGCGACAGAACGCGCTTCGCCCGGACATAGGTCTTGCACCCTTAAATAATGATGAGTTTAGTATTTGTAAATCCGATTTAAAAACATCGGAATACGCAGCTATGGGTATCCCTGTAGTAGCCTCTGATATAACACCTTATAATAAAGGGGTGATCCATGGCGAAACGGGTTTTCTAGCCAAGGACGAAAAAGAGTGGTCGAAGTATTTAAATTTATTAATTAAAGATGAAGAATTACGTTTAAAAATGGGAGCGAACGCTTATGCTTGGGCATCGGAAAACAGATGCTTAGAAAAAAATGTCCCTAAATGGGTTTCAACTTTTGAAGAAATTATGGAGGTGGATAACAAATGGCAAATCCCCCAGGAAGTCTCGACTTAAACGATTTAGATGAAAGGTTTGTTTCTTCTATTCGTGATAATACGATTGCGTCTGCTACTAGGTATAGATATTTAGAGGACGCATACTCGCACATGTGGTACCACAAACCTTGGGATTTTAGGAAAGCAACAGCCTCGTTATCTGTTTCCGCTGCTGTGTCAGAGTATGCTTTAGATAATCAGGTAGATTTAATTGTTGCCGCCTTCAATGCAACAAACAGTGCGTATATAACTATGAACAAAGGTTTTTGGCATTACTGGAATAATTTCGGGGATAACACATACACGGGGCGACCATCGGATATTGTGGATTTTCGTTCTGAGAATGGTAACACAACTATTGTTCTTGGGCAACTTCCTACGACTGCTGCGGGTCACGGTACGCAAATAGATTATTATTATTATAAGCATCTGGTCCATAACAATGCGACTGGTGGAACGGCTACTGGGAATATGTCTTTATCAACTGATGTTCCGAGTTATGCTCCCCAATTCCATGCGCTGATTGTGAAGGATGCTTTATTAGTAGCGTTGAAAGACAAGCGCCAATATGCTGAGATGTACCAATCCACAATGCGAGAACGAACTGAACTTATGAAGGATATGATGAAAAGGTATTGCACTCCTGCGCGTAACCCAAATCAACGAAGGGTGATACGATAATGAGTACGGAATATAGTAAAGAGTTAGCTTTTGAACTCAGCACTTTTAAAGGCTTAAATACGCGCACTGACCCGAACAAACTTTCTCCCGGAGAATTTATTCAACTTGATAATATTCGAGTGGAAGATGGCACATTAAAAACAGAAAAAACAGACGGCTCTTATACCATGAACCTTCCCGTTAGGGTACAAACAAATGTCTTTGACTCTACTTCCCCGGCATCAGTGCCTAATCTAACCGCGGTTCCACAAGCAGACACTACTTTAATAAGAATTTCCGGTGTCGATTCAACTAATATGCCAGGGGCATATGAGCCACGTACCCTCTTTGTTGCTGGGAAAGTAGAGTTAAGTGGAAATATGTATGGTAGAATTTATACAAACAGCAGTGCTAACTTACCCGAAACAGATGTCACAGACATTTCTACTATTGGAATGGCTCCTACTGTAACACAAGCCACGGGACATCAGTGGATGGGCTTTACCGTCGCACCGAGCGCAGCTATTTCTGGAACAGATTACTGGATAGGGTTTTTTATGAATACGTCAAAAAATCTTCTGTATGCACAAGCGACTGCATCAGCAAGTATAAATTGGAAATCAAATAGTTCTGGATCTTGGGCAATGACTACAGGTGAGTTTTCTTATCTTGTAGCTAAGCAAGCGTCCTTACCATCCAGTATACAAAATTTCCAACACATAGAACCGCTCGATCTTCCCTTTGAATCGTATCCTATCACTGTTTCTGGGTCTACAAGAGTGCAGGTGTTGACGAGCGGAACAACTTATGCCGATGAACCAATCTTTTCTACTATTGCAATTTCAGCGTCCGCAGGTACAGAATATAGATTGGTCGCAAATTCAGGAACCTTAAATCAGACACTCGGTGCTTCGGCTTCTCAAGATGCGTATGTCATACCAAAAACGAATATAGTTGTTAATAATAATATTGTAGCAATAACTTCGCCCAATGCTGGGTACTGCATCCCAATTGGTATTACAAATGATGTTGAAAATTTTGATGCGCGTGTGTATACAGGAGTCTTGTTCTATACAGGAAATATGTCTGTGGGAGGATCTCAAGCTGGTGCAGGCGCTGTGGATTTATTAAACACTGGATTTAAAGGTTTCGGCAGACCTTGGCCGGGGGCAAATCCTGGGATCTATCGAAGTATAAACGAAATCGGGAGCTCGTTGACCTTTTCAGGGCTTCACACCGTTGGCAATAAAGGTAGAATGTATTATTCTTTAGCCGGTATAATTGACTCATTTACCACCAACAGAACAGAAATAATTGACACTACGATGCCCGTTCTCGATGTTGTAAATTTCAGAAGTTCTTTAATATATGCTTTTAGTAACGTTATAAAAATATTTGAGGGCGTTCCTGGGTATGCTTCTTTACGTGAACTTTGGCCTGAAGGAATTGGGTCTAAGCAATTAATTGCAAAAACAAAAGTCGGGGTTTTCTTTGTTTTTTGGAATGGTCTTTATTTATATAATGGATCTTGGAATTACATCTTAGACCTCACTGGAACATTGGATACTGGGATTAAATCTGGATATGGATACAAGTACCAGATAAAAGATTTTCCGGAAAAAAATGAAATTATCATTAATTTAGACGACGATGTATACACAAAAAGTTTAGTGTACAGTTATAAAGATAGAACATTTAGAAATACAACGTCTATTGACGCCACCGGTATCCGTAGTGTAAATAAGGGTTGGGAAGAAAAGGTTATACAACTAACAAATAAAAAGTTTTATGATGATGGAACGACGTACAAGAGTGGCATATTTGAAACGGGGTGGTTAGACCCTGATCCTTTGGCACGAAAAAAACTTTTTGATCGTGTTATCTTGAGTGTAAATGGAACCGTAAGTTCTTTTGTGGTTTCGGCTACAGCTACATTTGACAACGATTGTACTGCCTCAAGCTTACTTGATTTCGGAATTGATCGTGACCAATTAGAGGTCCAGTGGGTAACGGACATAGAGGCCAAAAAAGTAAAGATAAAAGTAGAAACGCCAGCGGCAGCAGCGGAACAAGCAAGCATCAATTCCATAAAAATTATATACACCCCCACATTGGGGAAATAAAGTAAAGAAAAAAGGGGGAACATATTATGTCTTGGCTTTCATCAGTTTTAGGGGGTATAGGAATTGGGCCAGATTCAGAATCATCAAAAGCACAAGGGAATCAACGTCGACAAGGCGACCAACAATTAGACTTTTTTAAAGATATGTTTGCAGATCAAGGCGCTAAACGTGAAGACCAATTCAATTCGGGAATAGGTTCTTTAAACTCAAGTTTAACGAGTTCTAGGGAAAAATTGAGTGAGGGAATGGCAGGTGCCAGAGGGAGATTGGAAGATCTTTTCACGTCCCAACGTGGGCAGTTCCAAGGCATGCTTGGTGATGTCCAAGATGCAGGTAGACAACAAGCTTCCCGCACAGGTCTTATAGGTGGCGGTCAAGAGGGGAGCATCGTAAATCCGGCTGTCCAGCGACTCGGTGAAAGCTTTGGGACAATGGCCTCTCAAGCACAATTGGGACTTGAAAAACAGGGGTTACAATTGGGGACAGCGCTTGATAGCCAGGGTATTGGTTTGCGGAATGCGTTACATATGCAACAAATAGGTGCCACAGATTCATTACAACAAATGACACACTTGGGAATGTCCAATACTATGACAAGCCAACTTAACAATTCAGGAAAGTTTTCTGGTGATCTTCTTGGTGATGTCGCGGGAATTATAGGCGCTATCTTCGGTGGTAAAAAGAACGAATAACTTAAAAAGTAAAAAGGAAGGAGAATAATAAAATGCCACGTGTCGGAGATCCACAGGATACAAGGGGTAGATTAGAAGCCTGGCGGGTAATTGGGGAAGCATTACATACGCGTGTAAATAACGCTCAACGTAAAAAGAAATTTGATTTATTGGAAAAAGTACAATTAGCAGAAATTGAAAAAAAGAAGGGTGATCTTGCCATAAATCAGATTAATGCCCAAACCAATAGATTAAAAGCCTATGTTGATGCAGGAATAGACGTAGAGCAAATGGACTCAAATAATGCACTAGAGAACCTTCCTTTCTTGGGGAAAGTTAAGCCGTCAGGTAGACCAACTGCTCTACGTATCGCTGAGACAGTAACCGAGCGCGAGAAAGCTAAAGAGACTCGTCAAATTAATGTAGAAACAGTAAAACAAACTGGACGAAAAGAATTAGAGGGAACGAAACAAAAAGGAAAAGTACAACTTGCCGAAGTTAATTGGGGTGGTAAATTTGCCATTGAGGGTGTAATGCCCACTGAAATCCCATCCGGTAAGATTGCATCTGAAATGTTAGTGTCGGAAGACCAACCGTATTCCGGCGTCCAGGTCGTTAACATTGCCAAAGATAGTGAATTACTGTTCGGATTTAGTGGTCTCCAAATATTTGAGGACGACCTCAAGTTTTCCTTTGGCAAAGATTTTGAAGAAATTGTAATGAATATGCCTGACGGGACGAAGATAACTCCATTAGAAGCCTTAGCATTATTAAACCAAGATTTACATACAACCGAAGACGCAAAGGAGCGTAGGAAAAAGATTGACGGTTTCTTAATTGCATTGCCTCAAATGCAACCCGTAGTTGATCGCGGATTAGCCCGAATGAAAGGTAAATAGCATATCATGGCATCCATTGATTTTTCTAAATTTGCTGACACAAATAAAGACATAGAAAAGGTAGAGACCCCTGACGTCCAACTAGAACAACAAGAGGACTCATCCAAATTTGAGCAATATGCCGTCCAACCTGGGGACACTAAGGTGGTGGACTTTTCTAAATTTTCTAAACAGACGCCTACGTCCGAAGAAAAAGTAATATCAAGGACGACACAACTCCCACAGCAAATTACCGCAGACGAAATTATTGACCCGATACAAAGATCCGCAATAACAAAACAGAGTGTCACCCGTGGTTTTGCTTTGGCGACTCGTAAGAAAGTCGCTGTCTTCGCTGGACAAATGGTCGAGTATATCCCACCTGCTACCAGACAATCTTTGGGGAATTTTTTTAAGGGTAGCTTTGATGAATTTGACCCAAACGTATCAGACAAACAATTAGCTGTGTCAACTTTTCTTACGACCCCAACCGGTGAGTACCTCGCTCGTCTTGGTGCCTCTCTCGACCCCCTATATTTAACCGAAAAATTAGGTATCCCAGATAAATTTAATATGCCAGACGAATTAAAACTTACCCCCGGTGCTCGCGCTATCATCAAAACATCCGGTGGTGATATGGACGATGTGAATGATCGTGTTGGACTGGCACTAGGAATTGACTTCCTCACCGGATTAGGCTTTGATAATCTTCTATTCCCCATCAAAGATTCTAAAACCGCGTCAAAGGTTGTAAACTCTGTTCTTTCTATGCAAGACGACGTAAGAGAAAGATACTTCGATGATCTTTTAAAATTAGCGGACGATGGGAAATTAAAACCGAATTCTCTCAACACCATAGAAACCACAATGGAACCAAAACAACTTTCTTTCTTTGGTGAAAAAGCTGTAGACCCTGCACTTTCAAGTAATACTATTGGCGACGGATATAATGTAATTGACGGCATGTTAGTAAAGATGAATCCAGATGGGACTTCCACTGCCATAAAGAAGGCTACTACCAAAGAAGTAGTAAATGCGCTCTTAAAGAACACAATGGAGCGCGAACGTTTTATAGAAAACTTTGAAAAATTTATTGACAAACCAGAGAACGCCCCTGTAGCTGGAAGATGGGGGACATCAGATCTTAGAAACCCAAATGAATCTGGTAACATTCTCACCGCAATGCGTACTCCTGTATATTACGCACCGAAGGTGGATGAAGTTGTGGGGGATATGAAGGCTTTAGACAGCTCATTATTTGAGGATTATTGGGGTCAATTGAAACAGGTAGAAAAATTAGAAGGGAAAGAAGTTTCACGCCTAATGTTTGAAGTCGCTGACGGTAGCCCAGAAGCAGCGGCATCCTTAGAAATCATTAAAGATAATCCTATGGCTATGAGAGCCTTAAAGAATTGGGAAAAGGTCGCTGATAATATAGCGGAAGCTTTAAATATTCCGGTAGAAAATAGAAAGACTCAATACATGCATCATTGGTTTAAAGATGTTCAACACAAAGATTACCCGACACCGGAGGAACTAAAATTATGGATTAAGAAACAAGAGGGTCCCCTAAAAAAAAGAAAAGGTGTTCGGGGATATGAAACTGATTTTGTTTCCGTTACACGTAAATATGTCCGTTGGGCTACTGGAAAAATATCCACGGACAAGTACAAAAAAAGTATATTTGAAGAAGTGGGAAACTTAAAATTATTAGATAAAGATAAAGGGCGTATGGCCGAACTTGCGGTATATAATTATTTTGGGGAACTGAGTAAAGCTGGAGGCTTTCCTGCATGGACAAACGCGGGTAGAAATTTAAAATCCACTTTTGTCCAAGGCACTCTTGGTTTTAATATGCGAGCGGCTTGGCGAAATCTTTCACAAACGTGGACCCTTGGCACCCAAGAAACAAGTATCCCCGCAGTAATTAATGGACATAAAATGGTGCTCCAATCTATGCTCGGCACCAAACAAGGTAAAGTATACGGAGAAATTATGCGTCGTTCTGGACTTTTAACTTCTACATCCGAGGATCTTTTAGAGAAATCTATGGGTCTATGGGGTGGTGCTTTCAGTAAAGTCTTCGGTAAGAAAAAGGGTGCCGACCTTATTCGTGCGGCTACGTCTTTTCAACAAGCTTCAGAAACATTTAATAAATCGGTCATCAACCTTGGGCGACGTGCCCAATTAGAATCTAAATTTAAGCTTGTTAAAAGTGCTCCGGGTAAATTTAGGAAGGTTGAGCAATGGCTTATGGATAGAGGCGCAGATCTCGCGGAGAACACAGAAACAAATGTACGCCGCATGTCACGCCAGTCTACAATAAAGACTCAATTTGATTATTCCAATTGGGGACAAAATCTTCTAACCATGAATCCCCTCACATCCCCTTTTATGGTGTATATGACATGGCCTATTCGTGGAAATGAATATCTTATGCACAACGCACGTTCCACCGCTAAAAATTTGTATAAAGCCATAAAGAACCCAAAACTTTTACCCGCCATGTTATCTTTGCCTGAGACACAGGCAACCATGATGTTTGGGGTACAACATTCATTAAATGCCGCGATTAAGACAACCACGGGTCTTTCTCTTGGCGCTATAATTGGGGCGCCCTTATATAGTATAAGCACATCCCCCATCCTTAAATCCGCTGAACAAGTTTGGAATACAGCGAACAAAGTATACAAAGGCGACATCACCGCTATGCGTAACCTAACAAGATCTGCGGGAGCCATGTCAGGATTTATTTTTAATTCCCCTGCTTGGATGATTGCTGACTTAATTCGTGTTACACGGGAAAACATGGGCCGTCCCGGCGATAAATGGTCTGTGACCAATCCAATAACAAAGCAACATATGTATTGGGTAAATCCTGTATCTTTTTTCTTAGATTCATTGAATTCTGGGGTCAACACAGTTCCTAAGGAAGAATATTACAAAGAACGTAAAAAAGCTGCGGAAGATTTCTTTAAGAAAAAGGGTCTCCGCGCAAAACTAGACCAAGCTTTAGAAAAAAGGGACACAGAAAAAGCCCGCGAGATAAAGCAAAAATTACGCGAAGAAAGTAGAAAACAGAAAAAAAGATCTAGGCTCCATAAAAAAAATCAGAAAAAAAGTATAGGGGGGTACTCTCACGATGGCGAGTTCTTCTGATGTACAACGTATTTTTCCTAGGGATGTACGCAACGAAGTAAAAGAGGAAAACATAAAGGATGCTTTCGAGAGGGTGAACGCGCTTGAAAAAGCTGTATCTAGAAAGATAACTACGTGGAACGCACCTACACTACTCCCCATAGTGAGTGATCCTCCCTATTGGGATGATATTCGGATTGTTCCAGGATCGTTTATCCGCCCTGGTGTATTTGACCCAGCCATTGTTGCTTGGGCTCCTGGGGGGGGCTCCTCCACATACATTTATGAATTTGCATTAGACGACTTCGCCCGTTTTTCTGCACAATTGCCGCACTCATACAAAGAGGGGGGAGATATTTATGTTCATATACACTGGACACCGAGTGCCAGGGGTTCCACAGAAAGCGGCAATAATGTTGGATGGAAGCTGGAATACTCCTGGGCTAATCCACATGATGCGTTTCCCCAATTAGAGACCCTCTTACTAACAGATGCTTGTAGCGGGGTAAATGATGAGCACGAACAAACAACAGACGTTGTTATTTCAGGAACAGGAAAAAAAATAAGCTCGATAATTATTGGAAACCTAGTAAGGCGCGATACGGGTACTGACGATACTTGGGCAGGTAGCGGGACAGGAAATCTCCCAGAGCTCTTAGAACTTGATTTTCATTTTCCACTGGATACTATCGGAAGTAAAACGGCATTAACCAAATGAAATGGGGGAAGATAACATGAGGAAAGAGAACACTACGATAAAAGAGATGATATCATGGTTACGCGATGATTTCAAAACGTTTGAAATTAAACATGACATCGTGCATACTTGTTTAGATGCAAAAATAGACAATCTTCAAAACTTTAACTGGAAAGCAATTGGTTGGGGCAGCGCTTTTGGTGTGTTTTCTGGTATAGGAGCAGCAATCTTTCTTAACTTCGAAACAATAAAAAAGTTATTTGTCTTTATTTGGAAGGGGGTATTTACATGAAAACACTTAAAGGATACAGACGCTTGATATCTTTTTCCATTGGTGTAGGAGCAACCATTCTTTTAACAAAAATGGCTGCCCCAGCAGCAGCATTCACGACGCTTGGTTTATTGGCGCTTTATTACTTTTCCGTCGATGGGGTCAAAAAATTTAAGGAAAAACTTCCTAAAGACTGATCCTATATATTTAATGTCCCCCCCATTCATTCCAGGCCATACACCAATAAAGAAAGCATCGTCCATCATTTCGTTGGTGTTCATCAACGTCTTAGAAACTCGGTGTTTAATGTCCTTGAACGCCTGTTGTTTTAAGATGTTCCCTGAAAATAAAAGTCTTGTTTCTATATTATGGTTTTCTAAATACCGAACTAGATCATTCCTAGAAAACGGAGCCTTCCCTTTTACCAAGATAGGAAAACTGAAAGGGGAAGGCGTTCTTCCGTACCCACCCATAGGAATAGGGTTGATCCCCTTACCATACCCAGACAATTCATTCCATAAAAGATTATAATTCTCTACCCTTTTTTTTATAAATTTATCTACTCGCTTTAACTGTGATCTCCCGAGTGCCGCTTGCATCTCCGTCATATTCAAATTATATCCAATGTTGATATACATATATCTGTGATCGTATTCTTTTCCGTCCACCTTATATTTGAACCTAGAGGCGCACCCATTTTCTCCTGCCTTACAAGTGCATTCTCTCCCCCAATCTCTTATACTCTTAGCGATTGTATAAATTGTTTTATTATTGGTAGCAATCGCACCACCCTCACCAGTAGTAATGTGATGCGCCGGATAGAAACTAAACGTAGAAATGTCACCAAACGAACCAACTTTCCCATGTACTCCATTGGGGTAATTTACCTCCGCACCAAGGGCGTCACAACAATCTTCGATGAAAAATATATTTTTGTGTTTTTCTAGCATTTGTAAAAGATAACTGATTTGTAGGGGGTTTCCTAACATATGGGGGAGCATGACTATCCTTGTGTTTTTGGTAATAGAATCCTTAATCTCAAATACATTAGCATTGATTTCGCCAAAGAAAGAGTCTACAAACACAGGAACCAGGTTATTTTGTACAATCGGGGCTACGGTGGTCGGGAAGGTCAAAGCTGGGGTGATGACCTCGCTTTTCCCTGGTACTACCCTACCCGGCATATTGGGGCTACATAGTGTCGAAACTGCTAATAAATTTGCTGATGACCCAGAGTTAGTTGTCAGTGCATATTTCATTCCTACATAGGAAGCTATCTCTTTTTCAAACGCCTCTACCTGTTTTCCACCAGTAAGTCGATCTCCTAGTGCACATTTAATCATCGCATACCTATCCCCTAAACTTTTTGACCACCCTGCATATTGTATTCTCTTTCTTCTTTTTGTTTTCATCTCAAATCCTCCACAGGCTCATAATAATTTTAACCACTTTTTATTTTTCTCGTCCATCATCCACTCAATTGTCTTTTTTAATTCTGTGTCGAAGTCGTGCTCTGCCCAACTCCAATCTAACCCAATTAGATTGTTATCTTCAAGTGCATATCTTGGATCATGTCCCGGTCTTGCTTTTTCAAAAGGGACATATTGTGGTGCTAGCGTTAACCTCCCGTAAATAATCTTAATCTTACGAAAGATTTCAGACACACTAAATTCGTGTCCTACAATATGGTACTTAACCCCAACGTATCCCCTTTCTAAGATTCTGAGTACGGCGTCTGATGCGGTTCTACAATGCGTCCAACAACGAAGCGCTGAATCATCTGGCCCAGTCCCATGCAATTCAATTTGTTCTCCCTGTATTATTTTTCTTAGAATTAAAGGTATGAACTTTTCAGGGTGTTGTCTCTCTCCGAATAAATTCATGCACCTAGAAATAAGAATCGGCATCTTATACGTATTTATATATGCTCCCGCCAACATTTCCTGTGCCGCTTTAGTGGCTGCATACGGATTCCCAGGCTTCAATCTATCTTCCTCATTAAACGCATAGTCCATTGGTGCTGGACCAAACACCTCGTCCGTTGAGAAAAGTAGTAATTTATCCAATTCTTTTAATGTTTTAGCCCAATCCAAAAGATTACCAAAGCCGAGCACGTTTGAATGAATGAAAGGCAATGGATCTACGATACTATTACCGACGTGTGTTTCTGCTGCCAAGTGAACAATGTAATTTACATCACTTATATGCACTGCTAATGTGTCTGGAACGAGGGACCTAAGATCATGCCACACAAATTTGACGCGCTTATCATCAAATACTCCTATATCTTTCATCCTGTTTAAATCCCCTGCGTAGGAAATTCCATCCATTACACAAATATCCCAATTAGTATTCTTCAAGAAATGCTCAATCATATGATGCCCAAGAAACCCACAACCACCGGTGATTAAAACTTTTTTATTTTTCATTTGGACACCAGCTCCCAATGAGGGGAGTCCTTAAAGTGTTTCCAGTCCCCACCCCATCTAACTTCAATGCCTAATTGTTGGGCTACTGTTTTCATGACCCCCGCTAATATACAAAACCTGTTTTCGCCTTCCCAATCAATTGGGTATGGGGCAATGTCAACCGCTAAACTAGGAAATTTATTATGTTTTCCATTTGGCCAACTAACCTGGCTATACCCATTTTTAACAGCTTCATTCTGTTCTTTCTCCCCTCTTGTCCCGCACACCACAGTAAAATCATAGTATTTAATAGCTTCATTCAAAACCTTTTGTAGATCCATATGGCATGTCCTCTTTTTTTCGTTTGAACTTTTACTAAATTTAGGCACTCTGATTTTCCTCCCTATCCTCTTTACGTTTACAAAAGTCATTGCAATAACACGTCCACTCTTCTTTTAACATTGTTTGTAGATGGCACGAATACAGTACTGCGCCACAAGCGCCACACATTAAAAATTCACCCTTACTTCCAATGCAATTCTTTGTCCGGGTCCGATTGTGTCATATCGTATTCCGGCGGATAAGGCACTAAATACGTTGTAACCCACGCCCACTCCCCAGGTGTCGAACCCTCCATCTGGTCGCCATCCGTAGGTTCCTCCAACGTAAAAGAGCTTCCGTTCGGATACGTTATTCGGAACGTATGCTTGCTTCTCCACAACGGTTTTAATAACCTCTCTAATCGTTTCGATAGGCTTTCCCTCCCTAGTAACAGTTCTAGTAATGACACGTTCTACCACCTCTGCTTTCTTTTCCGCAGGATTCTGTATAGCTAACTGCTTAGTATCTTCCTGCTTAATAATCCGATACTGTCCTATGATCGTGGCGCCCATCATAACGAACGCCATCCCAATCGCCGCCCAAATATATAGTTTCACTATACAGCCACCTCATTTTCTATAAATTCACCTTCCTAAAATTTGGAAG
>Ga0208769_1000358_pt1 | contig 23010 bp, 33 predicted proteins | sample AntAceMetag02UKC_FD_184768 | JGI IMG/M metagenome (GOLD analysis project Ga0208769, IMG submission 184768) | Saline lake microbial communities from Ace Lake, Antarctica- Antarctic Ace Lake Metagenome 02UKC (SPAdes) (version 2) | ecosystem: Environmental > Aquatic > Non-marine Saline and Alkaline...
ATCCTGAGCAGCACCAGTAACTGTGAAGTTCGAGGTAATGGCGGCATTTATAGTGACCGCAGTGGCAGCATTTATATCCACATCCTCGGTCGTTGAAGCTAGTAAAAGTGTGTCTGTGGCACTAACCGTAACATCATCAGCCGAAGAAATTGAAACATCGTCGGCTGCCGCAATTGTAATGTCTCCAGTGCCTGTCGTCGAAAGAGCAATTCCGTGAGTGGCCTTTATAAAAACATAATGACTGTTTAAAACTCCGGCCTTATCTCGTCCAAGATATAACCTGGCAGTTCCGCCGCCGCCGCCACTAGTATGAGGATAAATAGCAACGGTAGCATCGTTGCCAGCGCCAGCCGCTGAATTATTAGCAAAAATACCAACTAAACTGTCTTGACCCACCGCCCCGTGAGTAGTTCCAATTATTATAGTACTGTCTGCGGATACAGTATCCAGAGCAATATCCGCAGACTTGGTACCACCCGTTGAAGACTTTAAAGTTATTCCACCAGCTGAAGCCAGCATACTAAGAGCGTCCGTGCCGTCGCCAGCAGAGTTAAGAATCAGGCGTTGGGCCCCCGCACCGGCAACCTCCAAAGTGAGACTCTGATCTACTCCAGTAACTGTGAAATCTGAATCAGTAGTGCTCCCCATAGATATGTGGCCAGCGCGTGTGTCAACATTAATGTCTCCGTTTGCATCTATATCAATACCTGCTAAACCCGCTCCATCATTAGATACCTCAATGATGAGCCATTTGTTACCAACAGCATTTGCTGCCACAGTCAAATACATCGTATCGTCGGAAACAATCTCGTGCTTTCCAGCACCCTGCAAAGATAAGGAAGCTCCTGTGCCTACGTTTACTATCTCAACGGCATTCGGGTTGGTCGTTACGTCGCTCTGCGTGATAATCAACCCTGCATTAGCCGAATTATCAGACACAGTAATTTCTACGGCACCTGAGTCGGCGGTTATTGTTCGGCCTACCCCGGCTCCACCGCCGTCGTAAGCCTGGTCCAACGTAGTCGCAACTACCGCAGCCATCGCCTCGTTGAGCGCGCCCACAATTGAAGGAGCGACAAATCCAACTAAAATTGGAGCCCCTGCACTATTGACAGGAATAGCACCAGACCCATGAGCATTAAAATTTATATCATCTACTGAGGAGATATTGATATCACCGGTTGTGGTTGTACTAAACAGAAGATCAGAATCATCAACAGTTATATGGGAGTCTTCTCGAGCATCAAAAACAATGCTCCGCACATCAGCAGACCAATCAATACCCAGACCGGTATTGTTCATGGTCGCCCGGATATATTCAGCGTTATCCGTGTCCTCTATAAAGAAACCGTCTGCGTCATTTGTAATTCCAGCCAAATTAACAGTAAAGGAATAATCACCAGTAAATGATATTGCTAAATCCGCGAGATCCACGTCGATGGTTTGACCCGCAACATACGCGGCGTCTAACCCGGCGCCTGATACTACTATTTCCCAGGCACCATTAGCATACACCTTGAGTTTTTTAACTACAGCACCAGCATCATAGAAGAGCATTCCTTCTATGGGATCGCCCGTAATAGTACCGTCGTGTGTCCAGAGATTAGACTGCAACCAGTTTTCGATTGCGGCCTCACTATTAGCCTCGCCCATATAGTGATTTTGTTTGTATGGAGCAGTTAACGACATAGCTTTATATCCTTACGTCACGTCCCAATTATCATTACCATTTTGCGTACAGATATATGTAACACCTGTTATTTGGTCATGGTAATGTTGTCCCGCAAATCCAGTTGTGACTAGATTAGGATTACCATTGTCTCGAATCATAATGGTAGAATTAGTAACAAAAGTTCCTACAGGAACTCCTGGGCCTGCTACTTCTGAATAATGGAGCCGTACTAACGCATGATCAGTAAAAGGAGCTAAAAGATGCGCCGGAATATCCGCCTCAGCAATTAACGTTCCACATTCTAAACAAAAAACCGCTCTATTTAGCGCCGACATTTGTCATCTCCTATTCAAACCGCTCAAGCCAACCTGTAGCCCCACCCACCAAAATATTTACTGAAGGGGAAGGTGTAGGTACAAAAAATCCGTGGAGCCATGCTCTAATTTCTATTACAGTTCCTGCCGGAAGTTCAAACTCGAATACCGATCTTGAAGACGACGCGTTTGGTCCTGCAGCAAGAAACGGCCCTCCTCCTCCAAGACAACTAATATATGCGTCTGAAAACGGTATTATCCCCACGCCTACTACCCAGATTCCAAAGCCTACAACAATGTCTACTAAAATTTGAGTATTCTCTACATTAAGAGTAAACATACCTTGAAAACGCCCACCTCTGAGTATTCGTATTTGTTCAGGGCTTCCTGCTACGGATTCAAAATCACCGTCTGAAGCTATAAATACCCATTCTAAAGGATACTCATTACCCGGAATATAGGGGCCCCCCGCAGCATTGACTAAGTCTATACCTGCGTTATTAACCGCCGATACACTGGCTGCTCCTTCGCGCACAACCACTTCAAGATGTGTTGTTAAGTTATCAACTGTAAAAGTATTCCCCAGGGCTTCTGCATCAAGAAGGGATCTGTAACTTACCTTATCGAATGTGGGTCCATAAGGCTCTCCGAGATCTCCGGTAGCACCATCCCACCCAAAAATATACCCTGTATAGGCACTACCGGTAGCAAAACTATCACGGAAGCTACAATTACGAAATACAGGGTCTTGAGCATACCCAACGGGTGGGCATCCCATATTCCCCGCAGGAAAAGCTGCTAACGACCCATCAAACAAGCGATTAATAGCATTAAAAGTACACTGATCAGCACGCATGAAGACGCAGGAAGAAAAAATCCCTACTCCAAAATATGTTTGGTTAGCAAAAAGTAAAATTAAATTCATTTCCCCGGCAGCAACTCCTAATTCCATTGCTGAGCCTATCGAGGCACGGGGATCAGGAGTTAAACCTCCAAACCAACAACGATTTGTATACAGATATAATTCTCCAGTACCTCCTCCAGGTACTCCCGTGCCACTATCTTCGTTAAAGAGCCCCACAGAAGAAACCATATCCATATGAAGTCTTTGTCCGCCTACCCACACACCCGCTACACTCCTGATATTGATAGGCTCCAAAAGAGTCATCGACGGCGCCCACGCTTCCGGTGCTACTCCGGCTTCGAATTCAACAGATTGCCAACCGGGTCCTTCACCATTAATAAATAACTCTGGGAGATAGTCCCCCGGCACAAGTCCTGTTGCTGTCCACCAACCCGGATTAATATGCCACTTTATGTCATCCCCTATTATTACATCTCGACCTGAGATCGTTACCTTACGTCGAGGAGGTATAGTGATGTCCCCTGCAGTAGTATAATTCCCAGGAGCTAACTTAAACTCGTAAGGTTTTAAAAACTCAGCAGCAACTGCGGTAACCCCTAGAGTAGCCATAGCAACAGGTAATGTCTGATACGGCTGTTCGACCGAACCGTCACCCGTTAAGTCATTACCATCTACAGCATCTACATAGATCCTGCCCCATCCTGGAGGAGTTACAACACCTCCACCTATAAACAAGTCGACCCATTTCATGAATGCGTCTACTTTGTCTTCCCAACCACGGTAAGCAGGATTATCCAGGGAGTTATCAAAAATTGTTTCCGATAGAGCAGGGAGAGCAAGGTTACTCGTAGCAAGACGGATACCTGCATACATAACAGATACGTCTTCAGTAATCGTTCCTATATCTACAGTTAGCCGGATAAGATAGCCGCCGGGATAATTGAGCGTCGCTGTTCCTATCCAAGGAGTTAACGCATTCAACACAAAAATTTCAGCAGGATTTCCTGGTCCGGGGGCGCCCTCAGGGTTGTTAACCCCTGCACCATCAATCATGGATTCACGAGGTTGTGTTAGAACTTCCCAGGTATATGTAGCATGCGTTTGATCCTGAGCTTCGAAAGTAGCCGCTACTCCCGCAGTTATATTCCGCGTAGCTACTCCGTAGAGTCCGGCATCTATTCTGAAAACAGCGGTCATCCGTTACTCCTTACTTCCAATATTCCAGTAGCGCTTCATCAGACAATCATCCCGCAGAAGCATCTGAAGCGGAAGGGTTAGAATAGTTCGCAATCATCTCATCTATGTCTGTAGAATTGTAAGGAACATCCGAACCCAATAAGTAGTTGTCTAACTCCCCCTCTTCCATGGTATTCATTTTAAATATTCCTTCTTTTCCTGAGAATTCTTTCATTCCGTAAGGATCATCTTCGGGGTATTTTTCAGGTTCTGAAGACTCTACCTGGAGGGTTTCTTTCGCTGGAATATTTGTTTGTACCGGATAATGACTTTCAGCTACAAGTTTATCAAAATCTTCGTTCATAGCTTGTTCAAGGTCACTCCGAGCCAAACTATAAGGGACGTTGTCATTAACAGTGGTAACGATTCCCTTTTTTACCAGAAAGTTAAAAGAAAATGCAGCATAAGTTTCCTGCCCAGAAACAAGACGCCAACTTAAATTAGTCATAGCACCAAAAAAAGTAAATGAGTCATAGGTAAGCTGCAGTGAAACCCCTCGCGAAGCGAGCTTAGTCCCTCGTCCCAAATGCTGAAATACTTTGTACAGATTTACAAGCCAGTTATCCTGGTATGTATTTCTTACGGTACCCGTGTAGCTAAAAATGGGAGCTTCCTGGCCGAAGAAAAACGCAACATAATTATCAGATAATACTTCTGAAACTTGCATTTTTTCTTTGTAGCGGTGGTCTGCGGTATGTAACAGGAAGTCCAGATAACCGAGACCTCTCTGAGGTTTTCCGTCACCTACTAGAACATCTACAATATCTGCAGCTTCACTCGCTGAATTTCGAATACGCTTAAATTGTTTCTCATCAGCAACTTCAATATACATGCGAGCCATGGTATCGAAATACTCATGATTCCGATTCGGGAGCCAACGCTCAAATTGTGCAGTACTCTGTCCTCTGGCAGCAAACGTTCCTCTAGCCTTAGGATCTCGTCCTGTTAATTTATTAGCAAATTCAATGGACGTTGTTAACCCTGCGTAAGGATTCTTACTAGGATCACGTTTGCTGTAGTCAGTCACTCTCTAATCTTTCTTGAAGAGCTTGGGCGCCTTACGTAAATTACGTACAAGTAAGTCATTAGTTTCGTACACTATATTATAGGCCCGAGAAACCAACGACGGAAGGACTAACCGCGCTACTTTATCCGCTCGAGCGTTCATCAAAAGATTCTCATGAACATATCTCAAGAGAGCTTCAGCTCGAGGGGCTATTTTTTTTACTTGTTCAGTCATACATTTTGTCCATCATACCTTTTACAATAGTCTCGGTTGTAATGTTATCCTTGGCAAATAATTTCGCTGCTAACAGGAGATTATCGGAAGCGGGTCCGAATTTTTCACGCACAACCTCCCCAAACTCTTCTTCGCCCGTACGCGCCGCGGCTCCTTCACGTTCGAGACGTTTAGCTTCAGCTCCTGTAGGAGAATATGCTGATTCTCTTTTCAGGAGTTCCTCCGGACTAAGAACTATACTTTTCATTACGCGCTCCCCGGCGCCTTCACTACCCGTTCTCCCGTACTCACTCAAAGCCCCTGCCATAGCCTGTTGTTGTTTCCCACCCTTACCTAATTTAGCTAAAGTACCCTCTACTCCTCCACTCTCCGTTTTAAGTGCATCATAAATATCTTCAGCTCCCAGGACTCCTTCATATCCCTCAAGTCTTCCTTGGAAGCCTGCCCCAACAGCTCCCCCGAAAAGTTTACTAACCGCTTCTGGAGTAGCACTCGAAAGGGCCCTCTGCTGTGTCGTCTCCGCTATAATTCCTGCACCTGCGATTCCTTCGGCGCCTCTTTTACCCATTTTTGAAAATACTTTACGTCCTGCAGCATTAACTTCCTTTCCCATTTGTATCTGTTTATTTTCCAAAAATTCTGAGACACTTTCTTTTCTACCTGATTTTGCATATATATTACGGAAAGCTTCCTTAGCTTCAGCATTCCCCGCCAGTGCTGTCATACCCTGTATGTCCAATTTACTTGTTTTTTGCATGTAACTTTCGACGTCTTCCGCTCCTTCAATTTTTTCCGAATACGCTCCAAAAAGACCTTGTCCTGTTTTTTGTAATCCTAAATGACGTTCGAATGCATCTATAGTTTTATCATAACCCGCTAGCCGTGTTTTACGTTCACCCTTGTTAACACTATCTTGTTCTAGAATTGATTCAGCTTCTGAATCTACCATCGTTTCCTTAAATTGTTCAGGATCAGAACTACCATACTCTGCGAGATTAGTAGCATCCGCTATAAAAGTTTCCAAAAGATCTGTTGGTATATCTTTTTCTGAAATTCCTTCTAATGTTAATGCTGCTAACGCTGCTTTCCTCCGGTCATCACTAGTCACCCTATCATTTACCCAAGTACCCGACCTCTCATCAACTAAAGCTGCAATTGCTGTGGCTGCTCTGGCTTTAGCTTTATAACCAATATCTGTAGCGTCTCCTTTCTGAGTAGTAGACGCGCCACCTATTTCTCCTAAAACACTTAATTTTTCTTTTACGCTTGCTCCAGCACGCTCCTTAGCCAACCCGGACATTTTGATAACTTTTTCTCGTTCTTTTTGAGCTGATTTTATTGTATCCCGGATTACTACGGGGTCATATCCTGCCATAGCTTTCATACCCCCGCCAGCCCACCATTCACCCAAAGCTTGTCCGAAAGGAAGTCCCGCAGCTACATCTCCGACTATTCCTATATCTGATGCAGTTCCTCCTAATGCTTTGGATGCCTGAGCAAGCTGACGGTTAGTAATGTCCCCGCCTCCAAAGGCAACATCTCTAGGAGAAACCCCTCCGGTCCCGTATTTTGTACGCTCCGTGGTACCTTCTCCGCTACCCCCCTCTACAATATCTTGATAATTTTTAGATAAAAAATCGGCTGCGCCCTTTTCTGTTACGTCCCGTCCACGCGTTCGACGCGTAATCATCTGCCCGGAATCCCATGCCTCATCTTCTTCCATCCAATCGCTAATATCTCCCGCCATATCCCCAATAGCACGTCCTGCTTGACCTACAGGCTGTGTTACCCTTTCTACCATGCTCCTAACTCCACGACCTGCCCGAGAAGACTTCATCTTATCCCAAACCCCCGGAGCCCTCGCCTTAATATCTGCATACTGTTGTCCTCCCAACTCATCAAGAGAGCGTTCTGATTGCCGTTGTTGCGCTTTCCAGTAATCGGGATTAGCAGCTTCCATCATCATTTGTCGGGAAATGTCCTTACCAAACATCGCTCGAGAACCCATCGATAGTGCGTCTGCACCTGTCTGTCCCAACATTTCACCGGTCTTCATGGCGCCTCTAAAACGCATGACATTCATTTCTCCGGGAGTCATTACTTGTGCCGCAGTAGACGAAATTTCTTTCTGCATCAATCCAAAATTGGCAAGTGAAGCCACACCCCCCTGTTGAACTCCTTGTCCAAGATTACGGATAGCTCCCTGAACCATACCTTGCACACCCCCACCTTGAGAATACTGATCTGACAGATTAGAAGGATCCATACCCCATTTACCGTCCTTATAACCTCCCGCAGCAGCAGCAAACAACGGCGTACTCATGTAAGCCGCTTGTGCCTGTACATTTCGTTGAGCCACTCCCTGTACTCCTCCCTGCATTGAAAGTTGCATGGGAGTAAACGTACCACTCGACACTGCTTGTCTAGCCGAGGCCATGGCATGCATACCGTAACCGAATCCCGAAGCAGGTGAGAGTCCTGCTTGCTGGAATGTAGCTGCTCCTGGAAGACCTCCCTGTGACTGCATCCCCCCGATAGAAGTTCCAGCTGCTCGAGCATAAGCTTTCATTTGGTATGCAGCACTCTCGATCTCCGGCATCGACATACCCATACCTCGAAGCTGACCCATCTGACGAATCACACTCGTAACATCAGGATCATTGGTTAACTGCATGAAGGCACTAACCGTACGGCTTACACGTCGTAATTGATCTTTAATTTGTGGGAGACTTTGCTCCATATCCATGATGCCGGAACGTCCCGCAAGACTCGTCATTTTCGTCAAGTCTTCACGATTAAACGCACCTCCGGTCTGCGCCTTAAATTCCTGGCTACCCGCCATTTGTTGGATACCCTGAGCTAACCCTTGTCCTGCTTCTTGTGACAACCCCCTACCCATCGGGTGAACATCCGGACCCCCTGTAACCCAGTTCTGAGACGTACGTTGGAGGGCTGCTCCCATACTCCTAGACTCAATCTGAGACTGCATAGGAGCCATTGCCATTGCCCCCATCCCTTGAGCAGCACCACTCATTCCCGCAAGGGCAGCACCTCCTACAGCACCTGCCATAGCCCCTGCAGGTCCGAATCTACGACCTATCCCAGCCCCCATAAGTGCTCCAATTCCCATACCTGCGCCAGTTCCCGCAGCACGAGGCGCCTGCATTATCTGGGAATACAGTTGATCAGCTCGTTGCTCTCGCTGCATAGACTCTTGTTCCCACGCAGTACTAAACTGTGGTTTAGGTAACTGAGGAGTAAACGGCGTAGGAAACTGCGGCATAGTAGGCATAGGCGCTATGGGCGCAAAGGTCGCTGACGGAGTCAAAGGTCTAAAAGTTCCTGTCGATGGAGGTGTCATCGTAAGAGGGGATGGCATCATCCCAGAAGCCCCACCCTGCTGCATAGACTGTTCTAGCATCTGAGCTACATAAGGATTCATGGACTGTGCTTGTTGAATTTGACTTAATTGCTGTTGGAACTGTTGTCCAAATGCTGCAATTTGTCCTGCGGGTCCTCCTGCAGTCTGCATTTGAGAAGCCGCCGCAAGTTGCTGAGCTGCTTGATTTGAAAGATGTAACGCCGTCTCAGACGGAGAAGGAGTACGCGCAGAGGGCGAAGGAGAACCTCCGGGCCAAAGACCCATATTAGCTTGCATGGTGTTGAAATCATCAGCCATTAGTATCCTCATCCGGAGCTGTCATTGCCTCGAGCCGCTGCATCAAACGATCCCGCTCAAACTCCTCTTGTAACCGATTCTTAAGCCAACGGGCATCTGCCGATTCATATCTAAAATTATAGCGTAATTGATACAATTCCTCTTTATATTTCTCCAATAAATGTTCTGTGTACTTTTCATTTATGCCGAGACCATTAGTAAGCAGCTTCGCAAAAAGAGTCACGGAGGCAAAGCGCTCATTTTTTTCGCGAATGATCGCCTCTGTCAATATACGTTCTTTGAATGATCCTGGAGAGGGGAGCGGGGCGCCACGAATTAAAGCGAAGGACCTAACAAGCCCTACCCCCGTATTTAAAAATCCTGGGGGGCCCCTTCTGCAAACACAGCAGCCATTTTAATATCAAATCTGTAAACCAGTTCCATGAGTTTGGCCATAACGATAGCGGGCCGGGACATTATGAAAGTCAACCGCTGTTGAAAAGCCTTCTCAACTTCAGCTCCAGTTCCAGTAGGAAATTCAAACTTGTTATCACCGTACAGAGACAACGACGCCGCTACATTGTATCGTGCCACGAGATCCTGAACACTCATGTTATACGTAGGATTTTCTACTTCAAGGTGCTGTTGAGCACGCAGAGTATCCGCGTAAGTACGCGTTCGAAGCTTTACGGGTAAAGGTCCTATTCGGTAAGATTCTTCATAATAATCTTTAATCAGAATATTTTCCATAATCGACCGGGCACCCGTGATATCGAGATCTACCTCTTCGAGCCCCGTCTTATATTGTGTTTCTAGCTCCGCAGGAGAAAGCGCTTTTTTCTCTTCCGGCTCACTTGTAGCGCTCATCTCTTCCTGTAGTTGCTCCAGTTCTCCCTTGGTTTCCACCTCAGGTTCTTTACGAGGTAATCTGGGCTCATTAGGTCCAGGAGTACTCATAAAATCGCCAGGAACCTTCATTTTTGTTTCTTCCGTCATCTTCGGTAACTCCTTGTTTATTAACCTTGTTGTCTACTATACATAAAACTTCTGGTATAAGATAGCAAGTAACACAACCAAAGGGCTTTCTCATGAACTTTCACACGCAAGTTACAACTTGTCAAAAATGCAGTGAACTGGCAGCAACTAGAAAAAAGGTAGTAATCGGAGAAGGAGCTATACCTTGTGATATTCTTTTCATAGGGGAAGCTCCCGGAGAAGTTGAGGATCGTACTGGAAAACCTTTTAAAGGAAGTTCAGGACAGATTCTACGAACACTGGTACATGTCGTAGGTATCTCCATGGAAAAATGTCATATCCTAAATGTATTAAAATGCAGACCCCCCGGTAACCGTAACCCGACTGAAACTGAGATTCTTAATTGTCGTCCTTATCTTTTGCATCAGATAAAAGTTATTCGTCCTAAAGTTATTGTAGCCCTCGGAAAATACGCGCAAGCATTTGTTTTAAAACAAGAACCAAAATCCGTACGTGTTCTTAAGAATATAGGCAAAGTTATCGACTACGAGGGAACCCCCGCGGTACTTACCTTTCATCCTTCCTACTTATCACGGGACAACCAACCGGAAGTTGAAGCAGCATTTAAAATTCATTTGAAAACTGCCAAACAATTATCTTTACAATCCCGGTAACGTTTGTTAATAATTGTTTGTAAACGTTAACATCAGGAGTAAAACAATGCCGAGACCTACTGGAAGTAAAGTTGTCCCGTGTCCGAAAAAAAGGTGTGATGGTAACATCGTAGCCATTCCCCCAAATAAGGGGACATGCAGCAAATGCGGTACCGAAGTCAGAGTCACAAAAAGACTTCTTCGGGAACTCGGAAAACTGTAATTAACGAAAACATGCTCCATGGGGATCCGAGTAGGAATAGCTTTTAAAGAACAAGGCAGGAAAGTACACGTAGCTGCCACGTCTTGGTTCGCCAACACTCCTGTCTTTACTACTCATGGAATGACTCTGGATCATATGCGGGATAAACTCTTGTCTGTTGTTTTTGTTGAGAACATCAATAAGATAAATGCTATTAATGCTGCAGCACAACGGACACTGGAAAAACTCTTTGTACGTAAAATAATTACACTCCCGCAAGCAGAGGGGAATGACATAATAATATTTATTCCTCCGCGGTTAAAAAAGCATGTATTCGTTATACCTCGTCAGTTAGAAACTAAGCATTGGCTCATTCGTGGGGCCGTACGCGCATTAGCCGAGCATCTGGGAGCCAAAAATGCCCGAGACAAAAAACCCAAAAGAGCATCTAAACGCCCACGTTGATTCCACGATCTGCGGAAAGTGTAGAAAGCCCGTAGGACCGGGACACCGAGTTACTATAGCTCATATCGTACAAGAAACCGGAGTTGACCACGGAACATTCCGGCGAGGAACAACTATGGGTGCAGAGTATGAAGTTGTCCACGTTGACTGTAGGGACCCACTTTTAGTTAAGGGACTGACAAATGACTAAAGGAATTGTTAATCCGTTCTTTGACCCTCCTTCCAAGGTTAACCCTAAAAATATTCCTATACAGCAACAGGGAGCCACGAAGCTGGAAGCTCCGCTTCCGACCGAAGCCCCTACCCAATTTATTGACTTGGATGGCGATTCATACATCTTGCGCTTTAAGAAGGCTCGAGATATAGAAGATATCACTCAATACTTAGTAGGCTTACTTTACGCCGTAAAGACCGAGTATGAAAATACCTTGTCTACCGTCGGAATATATTTTAAAAAACATCCACAAACGTGGTCACTCAAAGATTCTACTGACCGAGAGTTCTTTGTAGCAGTTCCCCTAGAGGCAACAGAAATAGACGTTTACCGTCGATTAGGTTATGCGCTGAATAAACTCCCACCCCAAACCATGCCGATATTTAAAAAATTCGGTATACAAGTAATAGAAAGAGGATAGACAAGATGGCTAACAGTATCCCGTGTGGACAATGTGAACATTTTTGGGCGATACAAAAAGGAGTTAGAGGAGGATCAACCGTGCCGCAGTCTCGTGGACATTGTCTTGCTAACTCCGTTTACCCGAAGAATAAACCAGGAAATCCTGTATTCCCTCCGGGTGCAATACTGGAGGATCTTCCCGGAAATGTAGCTAGAATAAAAATAGTACATAAAAAGACGATAGAACTCTCATGTAAAAATGTAGTCCGCAAAGGAGCTAGCTCATGAGTGAAAAAACAATTAAGGTCCCAGACGGAAAAGGTGGATGGACAACTACTACCGCCACAGAAGTTCCCGGACAAACCCAGAATCCTGAAAAGGCACAGGAAGCTATGTCCAAAGCTCAAGAAGACGACTTCTTTCTGCGAGTCGGAACTTTTACCGAACATCTGAATCAGGTTATTAAGATCTATGGTAACGAATATAACCTTACCGCCGCAGAAGTTGCTGCTGGAATATTTCTAGAGAACTGTAACATCAGAGATACATATCCTGACGGGCATAAAGACCACGATAAAATCTGTGAAGGCGTCGCCGCATGGTTCGAGCGTAACAAAAACGGGTAACAAACCGGTATAAGAAAAGGTCACACTCTCCTACATGTAGGGTTAGCTCTCCTTTTCAAACCTTTATATACCCTATATAATTCCAGCATTCCCTACAAATCGAAGGTGTTTCAGGAAAATACTTTTCGGCACGGAGGTTACATGCGACATGAGGAAAAAAAAATTAAGTCACTACAAGCATTACTGCTAGCAGGCATCCTACTTTTGTTTGGGACTACGACTCACGGAAATACAAATCTTCCGATAGACCAATTGCTAGAAATACCGTTAGAGGTAACTTTATTACCTGAGGAAAAAGCCTCAGAATTTATTCTAAACCCTTACGAATGGGAGGCACTAGCCCACTATCTTTACCAGTTCAAAACAAAAAGCGATCATGGCATATGGAACATTTGTGGAAAACGTCTTAACGACCAAGAAATGAAAGCAGCAGCATACGCGTACTCACGCGAACTCTTAAAAGCACACCACACAACGTTCTACACAATTAAGCGCGGAAGAGTTAAGCATAAAGTTAAAGTACCTCTCCAAGGAGTTGTTGGTGTAATGATCTCAGAGTCTCGTCTAGACTACTGTGCTCTCGGCCCTCACCCTAGAAAATGGGCATACAAACATAAGTTATTAAAGCCCAACCCCAAAGGAACAGGAACACCCAGCTTTACTCAAGAAGAAATTCTTAAAGTTCTAAATCACCCTACATGGAGAAAACGTCTTGCTGATTTAGGGCCTGGACAAATGGTTTGGGGACGTAATAAAAGAGCAATCTTTAAGGGCAAACCTGAAGAACTCTTATCCTTATCTCCTGGAATTAAACACGTCTTTGAAGAAATGGCCGATAGAGGACACAGAAAAAATTCTGTACGTCCCTGGATATATTGGCCAGGAGAACGTCCTCATCATTGGTATGACATACGTATAATGAAATTTATTAGACAGGTCTTTGCTCACTAGGAAACTATGAGAAAGCCGCAGTTACTGCGGCATAGATCTTTCTCCCTTCGGGAGCCACAGAGGATATCCTTAATTTGATCTCGTGCGATCTAACTAAGAAAATCCCTCAGCTAGTGAGCATTTTTTTCAGGGAGCACCCGCTCTCTACTGGGCGCCTTTTAAGAGGTACCGCAGTTACTGCGGTGATTACACTTCTGTCTTCGACAGACACAGGGATTCCTCGAGCCCGCAGCTCTTCAGGACCTCAGCACTGCAGCTCTATCCCTCAGCCATTGGAAACGGGTGCCAATTAGTTGTTGGGTTCATGTATTTACATGTACCTGAAGATACTTCAGGACGGAGACACGTGTCTTCGACACTAGGGGATAGCCGCGGGCGGCGCCGAGGCTGCCTCCGGGGCCCGCACATCCCTCAGCCAACAGCGGAATAAAATGTGATTAACCCCACATTTTATTTTTGCTCTTAACGTTAAAGTCTGTTAACGTTTATCCCATGGTAGACACATTTCAAGAAGGTAAAGAAAAGCTTATCGGACACATCGAAACCGATACGGGAACCATTTTACTTACTGACGGGATATGGAATAACGATATCCCAAGCGCAGACCAACAGCGTGTACATATTAATCTCGGAACTCCTCAAATTCGTATCCCCGTTTATGGCGTTATCCGGAATAGCAAACGTTACCTTATTCTCGATATCGATGGAGCAATTACAAACAACCGAGATAAAAAAGGAATCATTGCTGTAGAAGAAGCAGAAATTCCTGCCGAAGAGCCTGGGCCTTCTTTTGAAGATCAGGAAATTTCGTTATCAATGCCCGACTTCCCCAAAACTCCTGATGCAGTGGACCCCGAAGAATGATTCTAGGAATCTGTGGCCAAATAAATACCGGCAAAGACACCGTTGCAGATATTCTCTGTGGAGAATATGGGTTTCTTCGCGTGTCTTTCGCAGACCATCTCAAAATGTTCTGTTTACAAATGTTTCCTGATATACTCAGTACAGAAATTTTATGGGGACCCAGCAACAACCGAACCCCAAAAGTCAGAAAACTCTTGCAGTATCTAGGGACCGATATCGCTCGTGGATTTGATCCTAATGTTTGGACTAAACATACTCTCAACCGTATCCAACAAGTACAAAAAACCGGGATAGATCCTCTGGCACGTATTGCTGATACACGTCCAGGAAGAAATGTTATTATTCCGGACATACGGTTTAAGAACGAAGCGCAAGCTCTACTGAAACTAGATGCACATCTTATAAAGGTAACAAGACCTGACAACTATAAATTAGTCAGTACCACAACTTCAGCGCGTGGTCACATCTCCGAAACTGGAATTGATGACATTCCTCTTGATTTATTTTTTACACAAATTAATAATGACGGAACCCGCGAGGATCTGTCTCCCAAAGTACACAGAGTACTAAACGCGATAAGGTTACTCAAATCATGAGTCTAGAATTCCCAGAAGATCCCGAACATGGTCAAATTTTTGTCCTCCCCGAGGATAACTCTGAAAATTATTCCGGAGTTCTAACGATCTACCAGAATGATATATGCATTGGCTACACTGAAAAGATAGATAAGATTCCGAACATTAGTGGTGTAATGGAGCTAGGGCGTACAGTCCTTTCCGATAGAATACCCGAAGGTACAACGATAACTATACAGTTCGAACTCATTCCTATTAGATCTTTTATTTTTGTTAACTACTTTGGATGGCAAGCACGTGAGTATAGCGATAAAATAACTATTGACTGGAAGAAGACATGTACAGTAATACACTCAGTAGAAATCCCAAACAAAACCGGGGACCAGATTCTTTGCGAAAAGATCTGCGTCCAGAAAGTTAAGGAATAGCTATGAATCAACGACGAATGCCTCCTGGAATGATGCCTCCCCCAGGTACAGGCGGAGTACCCCTTATCGGAGGTGGACCTCCCCCCGCGGACGGGAAGGCAGCTCCTCCCTCGTTTGCCGACGTAAACCCCTTACCTCCAGGACCCCAGGCACTTAAAACACTAAGAGGAGCAGCCGATTGTGCCATCACTAAAGAGGCCGAAGCTTTCAAACAAATAATTCCAAAGATTCAGTTAATGAAAGTCGATGTTACCGAAATTCTCGAGACGTATGGACAAGGGGTAGCTACTATTATTGGTACGGATAATTATTGTTCAAAACAATTATCCACACGTACTGTTGTTACCTTCGCTGAAGACGCTACGTTGGATAAGATTCATACTGACCTCCAAGCAGCCGTGATGGAAATGCAGGAAAAAATGGCGGACTTGACCGCACTTAAGCAAAAGATTGAGACTTTAGCTAGCGCACGTTGGGACCGGGCAGTTAAAGAAGTAGGGTTGTCTCCTGATAAACGTTTCTACCAGATAGACGAAGAAGCGGGGCTTATCCGGCAATTGGATCTTAAGTGTGTTGAGTGTAAGGGCGCTACTCGAATCCGGAAGTTGCGCCAGGAGATGATGGACAAGATGGTTCACCTGGAGTTTGTACAAAAAGAGGAGGGTAAAAAAGATGACGGAACAAGAACAAATGACAATGGAGATGGGGCACCGGTCAAAGATGCTAACGCAGACAGAAAAGAAGTGGTATCAAAGCAAGAAGTTCCTGTCGTGGTTGATACAACAGCTTCTGATGGCGTCGATGGCGGGGATGGCTCTAGTAACTCAACCTGAGTTAGGCTGGCCTCTCGCAACCTTTATGGTCGGTATTGTCTTCATGATGGGTGTAAGCACTATGTGGGTAATTGGAAAACAGGCCGCGGTAGATTCTGCTGTGCGAGGTTTTGCGATGCTAGGACAAACTGTTGGGATCGCAGGGAGTAAAGTTAAAGCAATGCATGGCTTTGCTGAAAGAATTATACCTTCCCCTGACGCTGATTCCGAACGTTAAACCAAAAAAAGAGAAGGTCTATACCCTCTCTTTTAATACCCTCACTTATTTGTCCCCTAATGGAGTACCATCCTCCAAACAAATTTCTTTTGCTAAAAGCTCATACGTCGTCTGATACCCTGCAGCCTTGCGGTGGCCTCCTCCGCTATTGTAAGGCCCCTCGTATCCCAAGCGCTTAGCGAGCGCAGCACAATCAACATCTTCCTTCGCGGTATATATTGAAAGACTCCAATACTTCCCCTGTACGTGTGAATAAGCTACCATCAAATCTACTTCATTAGTCTTAAACAAACGTTCAAACATCAGACTGTTCACGTGACTACTATTTACCAGATAAGCTGAATGTCCTGCAAACGTCCCTTTATACGTAAGAGTGCCCATTTGGGAATTCTCTTTTCGCACGCGATACCGCTGCATAAGAGTTCCCTGCCGGATTAGATTTTCAATAGCATTTTGAGCTTGAACTCCCTCCGGAAGATCAAAAGCAGGTTCTAAAATATTCATCCAGAAGTTAATGTTCCTATGTGGACGTGTATCTATGGAGAAAAGATACGTTTGAAATGGAAGCACTTCATTTTCCCACTTCCATTTGTCATCTCTTCTGAATATATCCCAGTCGCCGATAACCCGCAAAAGTTTAGGCATCGGTTTCTTAGGAAAGAAGTAGTTCCAGCACAACTCGCAGGCACTTAAACTTGTATCCCGAATACCCTTTACATCCTCCAACTGATAATCTTTCTCACATTCCAAACTAGTTACATGATGGTCAATCCACGTGAGTCTTTTCCCGAGTTGTTTGTAAAGCTCTTGCATATCTTTATTGGGCTGCAAACAAAAGTCTACAACATACACTTTGTCTCTGTAGTAATTAATCTTCCCATCTTTGAAAGTTTGCCCGTAGTTAATCCTAATGAAGTGAATATTTTTGTCCTTAATCCCTGTTACCCTAGTCAATTTCAGATACACGACGGCGGCAGCTGCGTGACCGTCAGCATCCGCATGGTGAACAATATGATGTGCCATTTCGCTTCCTTTCGAGTGATTGCTTTCTGCTTACCCTCTTGTACCAACATGACCTATTATTTACCGGAGGTGAAACATGCCATATTTCCCCGGTGAGTTAGAAAACTTAAATACTGTCAATAAGTTCAAACGGATTTATTTACAGGAAGCACAGCTGCATAAGACCGCTACAGTTTATGCCAAAGACGCAAAATGGAAAGGACTTTGGATAGTTCTGGGATTCTTGATGAGAGTTTTGAGTGGTTGTAAAATTAAAGAAGAACAGCACAGATACATCACTACGATTGGTAGCCTTATTTTTTACCCTTCAGGTTGGTATCCCGAAATAGCTACAGAACATGACTGCGCAGCACTACGACACGAACTCCATCATGTGTCGCAGTATAAAAAACTAGGTTTGGGATCTGTCTGGCTTGGCTTCTTTATTTTTTTGTTCTTGTATCTTTTTATTTTTCTACCAACAGGTCTATCCTGGTTTCGTTGGCGGTTTGAACGCACGGCCTACAAGGCGGGCTGGGATGCTGCCAAAGAGTTTAACCTCACATGGCGCCCTGATCTCCACAGCTACATCAACGCCCTGACAGGTCCCAGGTACATCTGGGCGTGGCCTTTCAGAAACCAAGTAAGCAAATGGTTCTACAGCAACTGCAAATAAAAAAGGCCGCGGTCGTGTTACGGTACACGTGCGGCCAAGGAAAGGGGGAACGGCAAGTAAGAGATTACCCTACAGACCAAGATTAAGCAAGAGATTCCGTCGTATCTTTTTTTAAACGTTCCAACACATCTCGTACATCAAAGAACATCGAATACTTACAATTAGCGCACTTGACGACAACGAAAACATCCTTTGTCGGGAAATTGCCCGCAGGGCCCGCTCCCCTCAAACTTATCAGTAGCCCAAAAAACGGAGAAACTTCCCATGCTCTTTTACTGCAAAGAGGACAAGCAACTGTCTTATCCGGCGCGTACTTTTTGACGTACGTATCGAAAAAGTCCTGGTCCACGTCAGGAAGCGTAGACGTCGCGTATTCCAAAGCCTCTTTGGGAATCGCTCCTTCCATCATCTTCGAAAATTTCTTAAAATCAAACCCCTCAGTCATCTGGTATTTCTTCTACAGTAAGACTATGATCCTCAAGAATCGCTTCCAGGATCCCGCTAATCATCCCCTCGTCGATCAGGTGATCTACTCCAGCATTAATGATGTCCTCAAATTCCGCAAGAGTATGCCCTCCATAATTGTGGTATTCCAGATCTAGTATCACCCTAACCTTCATGCGCTCCATCGGGTACACCTCCTGACATCAGAGTTTTATAATTAAACTTTTTTCCCAGAGCCTCTGTAATATATATCTTTTTGTCAGATTCTCCTACATATTCATACCGTAAAAGATGTACGTGTGAAGACACGCGGCACCTCATGTACACAAAATCAATCCCGGCAATAGTAGGCCTATACAGTCCACAGGGAGCCTTCCCGCGGTTAGTATCGTCTGATTTTTCTATAAGCCCCCAGTGTACTAAATACACCCCGTCGGAGTTCGACTTAGTACCTGACACCAAGTCTTTAGTTGCATACCACCCGGGATGTTGTTGGTAACGTTTTACCAGTTCAATCAGAAATCGGGCCATCTCCGCATGCAGGGGTCTCTTGTAGATTTTCACTAGCCTCTGGCACAGGGGACACGCACACCCCTCCTCCGCATTCAGCATCGTCAGTTCCCGCGCTTTCTTCAGCGTCGCCTCGTCGTTGATCTGTATCTGGGAATATTTCATCTTCTATCCTTTCTAGTCTTTTTTCGTAATCTTCCAGTATCTCCGATATCATCGAACTTTCGCCCATCAAGTTCTTTATACCCTTGGTAGCCTGATCTACATCTCTTAGCATTTGGAGAGCATCCAACTTAGGGGCTTGTGTTCGTAGATCCTGGCTAGCATTCTTCTTAGCTCTTCTCCTCTGGCGTTCTTTATTTGTTTTTATTCGCACTGTATTTGTCCTTTCGTCGTTTTACTTCTTCTTCGATTTTCATCTGGAGATAATCAAAATTTAGGTTATTTAATGCGTTCAGAAATACCGCTAAAGGAGCTTGTGTGCCGCTACCCTCAAAAAGTATTTCCTTGAGTATTCTAGGAGGCTCAATAAAAATACTAAGGCGGTCATCGCCTTCCTCAACATCTATTGTGTACCTGTAAAAACTATGTCGTTTAGATTTAAACTGATCTCGAAACCAAGTAATCACTTCAAAACAATCTTCAAGATTCTGAGGACGAATAATAAACCCGATTGTTCTAGGTCCGCGGTAGTCTCCTCGGACATACACTGCATTTAAGCCCGTGAGATTTTCAAATTTTTCGAAAAGAAAAAGACAAGCATGTTTCATGTTCGTAATATAGTTGCAAGATAGGTAGTACAGACGGCGGGTTGAATCCATATACAGGTCCTTTTGCTCAAATTGAGCTGCTGGGGTTCTTCCCCTTGTACCAGCGAACTACTGATTAATCGACATAGAAAATCGCAAGGTAAAGCATCCCGTTACCTCCGTCTTCAAGATGTCGCTCTGCGATGTAAGCGTCGGATTCATCCTCGAGAAATCGCATTTCAGTAGTCCATGTCTCATACTTTTTTTCAAGGGTAGCCACATCATTACTCTGAAAAATCTTGAGCCTTTCCTGCAGTATCGGAGTCTTAGGACTAATGGCATCTTCCTCCGGGGGTTCAGGAAGAAAAGGTCCCGTCTCAGTAGCTTCGGGCTCAGGATCCGGCTCTTCTTTCACATCCTCTACAGGAGGCTCCGGATGACCGTCAACACTCTCATCGGCCTTGGTCTCTTCTTCGGTTTTTTCCGGATCAGGCTTATCCCGTTTATCCTCCGGAAGTGCCACGTCATCCTTGTCTTTATTGTCCATTAGCCTTCTCCTCTACAAAAAGTTTAGATAAACGTTAACATAATCTCAGGAGAAAACAAGGATTAAGATGTTGGTAATCTGATAGCCATGAATGTAATCGTGACATAGGGAACATCCACGTTGGGGCTACCCCATTCCGTCACCACGTCAGTTGACTGCGACATACTTTGAATCAGATATTTAGAGGAATCCATCATAGTTAACCACGTCTGAATAGCTGTTTCTAATGTAGCTATAGCAGACACTGGCTCTCTAAAAATCTTTACTACTTTATTCGGTGTGGCCATAGGTCGCCTGCTCCAGAAGATACTCAGCTATTTTCTGAGCCAGAGAAACTTTCGTTACGCCCCCAAATGCTCCATCTTCCGTGCCATCCGAAATAGGTTTGGTCTCGGGTAAAGAAGACACGGTAGACTCAAACGAAGGAGGATCCATAGTACTATCTTTAGAAGGTCTCGTTGTTGTCAACGTGTTGAAAGGATTACCCTTCCCATCTGTCGCACGTTTCAAGAGTAACTCTGCAATTTCCGACGCAGTTTTTCCCATCTTCTCCTCCGGTAATGTTTTAATGTCCGGGGTATGGTCAGCCCAACGCTTAGCAATACGTGGATGTTGGGAAAACATATACCGTTGCTGTTTTTTTGACTCAAAAGGCATTAGATCCAATCTCCCGGCCTACGAGTAGGGATGTAAGCCCTTCCCGGACGTACTGTCCGTGCCCCCTCCAGTGCCACACGCTCAGCTTGTACTGCTTGAACAGCATAACGAGCCTTAATCTGCTCTCGTATGGATTCGAAACGAGGTTGAAGCTCAGGAGGAGCACTCCGCATCATAGTATTGAATGCTCCAGTTTGTCCCGGTGGAGGTACCATATGTGCCGGGGCCATCTTGAGATACGCTTCCCGGGAGTTAGCCTTTGTAGGAAATGGAAGGGGCTTCGAAGGAAGACCTAATACATTTCGTACCGCCTCTGGTTTTTTCATCTTTAAAGTTTTTATTCTATTTTGAACACTGGCTTGCCGAGTAGCAGGAGTTGTGCTCATCATAGGATCCACCTTACTACGGGACATAGTTAAGAGTTGTTTGTGTCTTGGGTCTTTGACTTTAGCCAACCTCTTATGAATATCCATAGTAGTTCTATCAAGCATACCCCCCAAAACACGCCTGCGAGAAGCCTCAGAAGACCCGAGTCCCGCACGTTCAGTCAGAGCTTCTCGAGTCTTAAACTGTTGCGCCTTAACCCTCCCGGCCTCCCGCGCCTGACCCGTCCATCTGTGCCAAGGCTTTCCCTTTACAAAGCCCTGCATCATCTTAAGCCAGCGGGGTACCGCTAATTTTTCTAGGACAAACCGAACCACTTCAGGTTTAGCGGACATTGGCTCGGACTTTTTTAACAAAAGGAGGCTTCCCGGGACACTCCACTTGGAACACCGAATATGTACGAGTTTCGACTTTTGGTACAATCTTACATCCCGGGTGTTGATACTGGATATAGTTCTTTGCTGGAGACGCGCAAGAACTTATAGAAAATACCCAGAAAAATAGGAAGAATAATACTAACGCAACAAGAATTACCGTAAAGACCTTATAAACCTTATCCACACCCTACAGCCTTACTGGCCCCGAGTAGCGCCGCCCCGGATACCCGGAACCGTCGAGGTACGTCCACCAAGTGCCGGAGCTGCCGGAGCAGTCCTCGGAGCACCCCTAAGAGGACCTGACTTCTTGGGAGCTGGGCGAGCCATTCCACCTTGGGTCTGAGTAGGATGCTTAAGACCTCCTGCCATCGGGGGCATTTGGGGGGGCTCCGCCGCAGCCTTGATCCTCGCAGCATACCCACCACGCTGGGGAGCTGCCTGTGCGCCTCCCTGGGCATACCCGAGTTTAGCAAGAGCATCGTAGTATCCCTGCTCCATGGGAGTGAGATTCTGGTTGTCAGCTGCAAACTTCTCACGTTCCAGGGCCATTGCATTCTCAAGAGCCGTAGTCATAGTTTCCTCACATTCTCGTTGCATGCGGATCATCCGCTGTTGATTTTTTCGGTTTCCGAGGCTCAAATAAGTCTTTACTCATGGGCCCCTTTTTTACCGGAGGCCCAAAACCGCCCTTTGGAGACTCAAAAGCCTTAGATTCTTTGGGAGCCTTCGCAGCAATCTTTACCAAAACTTCGGTTGCGATTTGTGAACTTGTTTTCATATCACACTAATTATATGTAGAAAATCAACAATCCCCTAATGTATATTAAATGTCCCTGGAATATGTGTGTATGGCTTACTGTCCATCCCTGGAAGCTCCGTGAGTAGTTCCTTTACCCTGGCTCGGAGTCTATCCGCAAGCACATCTGCAGCGTTCTCACACAACATATGATCAACTAAAGAATCTCGGACAGTCAATGCCAGACCTTCTATCAGAACTTCTGTACAATCCTGCCATTCAGGCGTTCCGTCGGAAACTACAGTCGGTGAATGTCTACGATTATATAGTACTTTAATTTCTGTATCAGCCTGTCCGTCATTTGCGGCAGGGGTCAAGAACTCGTCGGAAATCAATATTTTTACTGTTCTATCCATACGTATAGACTACCTTAAAAAAACAAAAAAAAGAAGGGTGTTTTGACACGCCCTTCCTTAAATAATCAGACAGTACCGAACGCTCTTACAGCATACTTTGCCTTGGTAGGCACGAACGCCAT
>Ga0208769_1000359_pt1 | contig 22994 bp, 30 predicted proteins | sample AntAceMetag02UKC_FD_184768 | JGI IMG/M metagenome (GOLD analysis project Ga0208769, IMG submission 184768) | Saline lake microbial communities from Ace Lake, Antarctica- Antarctic Ace Lake Metagenome 02UKC (SPAdes) (version 2) | ecosystem: Environmental > Aquatic > Non-marine Saline and Alkaline...
TGTTTGGATTAGCAACAGCATACTCAGCCTGTTTATCTATAGTTTCCTGTAATGTCCATTTACATTTACCAGTAGAACGATTCGTCAATTTGTCATAGAAACAGTTGGGGCATTCAAGCTTCCTAGATTGTTTATAAATAAGAATTCTTCTACTTAACGACTTTATGACATCACGAATTGCTTTGCGGTGTTTATTTTTAGTATTTGGTCGGATTCTATTTCTCATTTAAATTTAAACTCCTATTTAATCTACCAATACACCTGAAATTCCTGTTAAAGTTAGTGACTTAATTAAATCATCTAATCTTTTCTTTAAAGATTCTAATAACTGTCTTCTGTTATCTAGTCCTGGTGAAGGATCATATCGCGTTCCTTCATCAGTTACAACCGCACCATCTTCTCCTGTGTCTAACCAAAATTCCGAATATAATAATTCATACGCGGTCTTAAGCATATAAGCTTCTGTTGTAGCAGTAACAGTTGTTAGTCCAATAGGTGGAGGACAATTATCATAAGCATCCATGATTTCTCTGTCGGACCATCTAAATGTGTAATACCATATATCCAAACCAATTTCTTCGCACCCCGACCAAGTAGTAGCTTCTATAGTATCTAAAAATCTTAAAAATCTATAACCATTTACAGAAGGGTTAGTTGTTTGGTTATATGTGGTTCCACCCATAGTTAAACTTACTGGCCACCCCTTTTCGTCGAATTCTAACGTTTTATCATCATCATGTATAGAGGAAGCAACATTTTCTCCGTATTCGCGCCTTAAATCTATAGGATCTCCAATTAACAATCTTATTCTGTCCACCACCAATTGTTCTGCTGTATCATATTCAACTTCTGGAGGATAAAGTGGATCGTAATAAAAATCATATGCTTCACCTAAAACTGGAACTGTCCAAGCACTAGCACTTCCAGTGGATTCCTTATAATATCTGGATATATACCAATCACTGGGAACACCAATAGGATCAGTAAAATAATATTGTGTATAAGATGCATCCAATAAAACATCAGAAACACCAGTTCTACTACTAATTGTGTCATTTCCACTAGCAGTAGTATAATCACTAATATCTATAGTTGAAGATGGGGTCCCTGTTCCTGTATATCTTCTTATTTGTATTCTGTCATAGATTTGTAACAAGGTTGTCAAATCTGAAACGGTTAAGGTTAAAGAAATCATTTATAAACTCCTTTTGTAAAATTAACTTTCATCTGTATCTATTTCATGACCAACTACATCTAACTTATACATTTCATGCCCTGTCATTTCAGGAGCACAAACAGGGAATGGTGTATCTTCTCCCTCGACATATTCTGCCCATAAATTATATCCTACACTAGAAATTGTCTTAATATTCATTATGATTCACTCCAATATGATAAATTTGAATCTATATCTTTATTATACTTTCTACATTTATATCCTTTATGATGATTACGCCTACCACTGGCACACGCGTTTAAATTATTTACACATAAATCATTATTTCTACAAAATTCTGATAAACCTTCAACAATAAATTTATTTCCATTAATATCTACTACAACATATTTCTTACTACTATGATGTAAAGACCCATATTTACCATACATGTGATTTTTATTTCCTAATTGTGCCAATCCTATTTTCTTATTCCACTCCATAGTATGTGGATGTTTTTTACCCATTTTTGCTATAGACATTTTATTTCTTGTTTCTTTGGTGTGTCTTCTGCATAGTGGACTTTCTCCCCCATCTGTCATATTGTATCCATATCCTTTAATATTGCTTTTATATTTTTTTATATAATATTTTTCCTTTTTATTCAACTCTTCCTTAGATTTACAATTACAAAGTATTTGCCATTTGAAATTATCTTTTCCGTATTTCCTTATAGCATTATGAAAGTAGTATCCAGTATTACCCACAGTTTCATGTTTATATTTACGTACCTCTAATGAAAATATAGTTTGTCCTATATAAACTTTATCATTAATTATATTAACCACCGCATAAACTATCATAATTACTCCTAAATTGGTCCAGACATTTTGTATGGCAACTCATCAGAGTCTGTTTTATACCATGCAAAAATTGTTCCTGAGGTAACAGGGCTTGTCCAATCAACAGCATCGTCCGCTTTTATCCTAGTAATTAAATAATCTGTCTTTCCTTCTGGAACATTTCTTGCTATTTGTGATGCAGTTGGACCACCGGTCCTTAACACATCTTCTACAGATGTATTATAATTCTGTGTCTGTTTTATAACATCATATACATTTTCTTCATTTACAATTAATTCTTCAGCATTTGTTGTAAATCCTGTACATGTTGCATATATTGTATAATTACCAGCGTCTACCATACCACCAACAATTACTTTTCTATATATCCCAGAATTTGTAGTTGATTCTGGAAGAACCCCTGCCATAGGTGGAGATAAAGAATCATCATCAGCATCAAGAATATCGTAATTAACAGTTTCGCCTATGGCATTTTGTCCTGTGTCTTCATCTATAAGTGCCACAGTTATTGTAAATTGTTCCTCTATATCTACTCGGATCATCTTATATATCCTTATATATGTTTTTTATTTCGTTCCTCTTTTTTATGCTTTAAATTATTAACTTAAATCCATCTGTTTCAACATCGCCAATACAGTCTTATATAATTTCTTCAAAGCTGTTTTTTGTGCGATTGCTAAATTTCCGAATGTATTCTCAACATAAGTGTCAAGTTGAGTATAAGACATCTCGGCAACATCAGCTAATTGCGTCAATGCTTCACTACGATTTGTAGCTACGCTCTCGACTAATTCTGTATCAGTGCTTGATTCAGCACCTCTAATGGCCTCCAGGACTTTCAGCTTGGTGGGTGTGCCTTCGATTTCCACATAGTTATATCGATAAAATGTCTCAGTTCCGCCAGCTTCTATTTCTTTTTCAATTTCCTCTATGTTGTAATTGTAATAATAACTGTTTTTGGAAATCTTCTGTATTGTTGGTGGTGAAGATTTAGATTCTGCTATTGTTTTCATTTATATCTCCTTATCGCTGATTGTAATGGATTATGTATTTTATTTTTTGCCAAGAGGCAAGGATTATTACATTGTATATTCTTTATTAGAAGCAGAGCCGAGACCCGAAATCCACATCATCAGCAGTCGAGGCAGCACTAAGAGCCCAATAAAAGAAGCCCGCAACATCCCCATAATAAGCATCCCCGCCGAGTGCAGCCACCCGCCAATCGGCAGCCTGATAATAGTAATCAGTTATATAAGTTGAACTACTACCACCACCAACCGCTGAAGGTAAAAACCCTCCTTTTGTTTGTTCCAAGGTTGTTTGCCATCCACCAGCATTTATTAGTGTGATTCCACTCCCTCCGGTATCGGTCAATCTGGTGTAATTTGTGTCTGTATCATCCGCAAAATCCGTTTCTGTATTAGAAACATACGGAATATTATCGTTGATGTTAAATCCGTCTACCCACTTCCAGAGATTGCCATAGAAGTTTTCTATTCCTCTATAGCTCATATATGCATTGTTGGTATTCCCTCCAGTATTAGCAGTGGCATTGCCGTCACTATTGGATTTGCCTGTAACGCCTATGTAGCTGTCTTTAACCCAAGTTCCTCCACTTAATTCAGTCCTGCCCATACCAATCACGTCTTGGCTGTAAAATGAAGCATACTCAACCAGATAAAGCAACTGAATGGCACTCATTAGATAGAAATCCTGTTGTCTCCAACCTACACCACGGTTCAACGCAATTGCTCTAAACTCAGCTCTGGTCTCATCCATCATAGGTGCAAAACCGCTTACGCTACCAAGTTTATCATTCGCCAAATCAATAGACCCGCCTGCCCAGTTATCAGCTTTTCCTGTTCCGCAGTTAACATAAGCACTAGTTCCATCATCATATCCTATACCTTCGTATGCTCCTATGTACCTGTTATCTACCCAGGCACCGTCTTTGTAAAACGCTGGATGCCATTCGTAGCCAGGAAGTAACACTGAAGATATACTCCAATCATGAATATTGGCAGCGGCATCGTATGAATATTTATAAGCAAACTTTGGTATTTCAACCATTACCTGTCCGTCTGTTCCATCCAATACAGAGGCCGTTGTTCCATCTTCTTTCAATGTTGAATCTGTGGCATAAAGATAATATTGCACAACTCCAGCATCACTTAAAATACACCGTTTCATAGCGGCTTGTATTGGTAGCGATGCATTCCCAGGTGATTCAGCAGCGGTTAAGCCTTTCAAAGCCCCAGTTCTCGCCAAAGTAGGACCAGCTAAATCTTCATCCCACTGAACACCATAAGCAAATAAGTTTTGTACATCTTCAGCCCATGCAACTGCTTTCCATGTCTCAGCCAATTGTCCCACCCCTTACATTCATAAGCTTTTCAGCGCCTTTAGTCACATAAGCAGTATCAGCCATATTCACACATTGCTTTTTAAGTAAATCCAGCACAAGATTAATATGAGTCAACGGCATCTGAGCCTGGGCAATCATTTCTTCCAGACGCCTGAACAACAGCACAACTTTAGGTTCAAGCGTCTCCTCATATATCTTAGCAAGTTGCATCATTTTCTGAACTTGCTGTGCTCTTTGTACTTTTGCAGCTTCTATAGCTTCCTCTGAAGGAACTGAAGGTTTCTCTACCTTTTTCTTAGCCATATTATTCCGCCTCTGTGCAAATATAAACTGCATCATCATTAACCTGGTAAGCAATCATTCCAACAACAGCAGTTAAGGCTGTTTTAGCTGCATCATCAGCAAGACTCTGCAAGAGCATGTTCTGCATTTGCTGACCATTCCAGTCAAACGCTGCTCCAGCTTCTCCGCTAATAGAAGCTAATACCTGAGCCGCTGTTCTGTAAGATGCATCAGTTCCATCTGAACCAAGGAATGTATCAGCCGCACCAATAACCAGCTCATCCCATGCGGGAGTTGAATTGCCATAGATAATAGAACCTCTCGTTACGTCCTGCGCAACAGTATCATCAGCAATAGATCCATCTAACAGAGCATGAGTTCCACCTGCTCCACCAATGTCACTTAGGACCTCAGCACCAGTTCTAAAATCAAGATTACCTGAAGCATCCCAGACCACAAACTTGTCTGTATCTTCACCAGCATTGATGCAGGTTTTCATTGTGATCGTACCATCAGCAGCGATTTTGAAAGCATCAGCCTCACTTGCTGCTCCAATGCTGCCACCATCAGCAATGATCAAGTCCTCAGCCGTTACAACTTGACTATTAAAGTCAAATCCAGCACCAGCATGGCCACTCAAAGCAGCCAGTACATCTGCCGGTGAAGATGCTACGGGTGTACTCGCAACTGAAGCATACATAAAAGTATCTTCAGTCCAAGCGGTTTTTAATACAACATCTGTTTCAAACGCCAACTTCTTCCATGTTTCAGCCATTGTCTTACTCCTTTCTTAAATAGGTTATTGCGTTCAATAATAAATCTACATTATTCTTCTTTTTCTTTAATGGCATTAAGCCAATAAAAAACAGCGCAAGTATCTTCTTTACATGGCATTCCGCTTACGGAACAATGATCTTCAAAACTACAGGAACCATTTGGACGACTTGCACGCCACGGACAATTATAACAAAAACTATTAAAATCTATCATATTTTTCCCCCCTAAATATCTGTGCAGACATAAACAGACTTGTCTGCGTTATTATAAAACATTCCCCCCTCAATCGCTTCAAGAGCAGCTGCAGAAGGAATCAAGACCAACTGTGGAATAGTTGTTACTCCATTAGATCCCAGCACAACATTATTCAACCATTCGGTTAACTCGGTATATTCCGCTTCAAGAAGATGATAATACTCATCCGCAGCTCCACCTTGTAAGTCAGGCAATGTATTGTGAATCTTGATCCCACCTTGTATTGTGACCATGACAGCCTGAGTATCACCGATGGTCACATTGATGTCGCTATGATCCTCGTCCAAGATTATATTGATGTCAGGACCATCATCAATGACTACACTGAGAGTGATGTCAGACATTAGGTAATTCTCCTTGTGATATCAGTATGGATAAGAAATCCACCCTTTATGAGGGTTCGTATGATTCCATCATCTTTTTTTATCTGAAAATCATAATAATACTCTTTAGGGTCCAGATCAGTGTCAATATGGGAAAGCGAAAAATTTGAGATGCCGCCCTCCGGAGCCGTATGCACTGTTACATCCTTTTTAATTTTAGCCTCGTCATCTGTATCATTAACATTCTCTTTGGCAGTGAAATATATTGTCCAGTCAGTTATATCAATGGCAGCTCCATCACCGTCTTTGAATGTGAAGTTAAATGTCTTATCATCGCCTCTGAATACTGAAATTTGATTCATGATTATCTTCCTTTCAGGCTGTTATCTTGCATCCGTGATATCTGCACTATTCTCCATGAAATTATCAATCCACATTACCTCATTATCGTGAGTGTTCTGAATAACTATTTTATTCACCTGAGCAGTACTTGTTCCATCAGTACTTGAAAGGTTCTGCGTCCATGTCTGACCGTCCGTACAGGCCCAAAACTCAAGCTCTGCATTTGCACCCGTACCCTGCTTAAACCGTAACTTGAGATAAAATATAGATGAATGTGCAGCTACTGTCTCGCCAGCAGTTAGAGTCCCACCCTCTGCCTGAACCTTTATTAGAGCATCATGTTCTTGCAACAAGGTTCCTAATAGCGTGGAATCATTATACAATAACACAAGGTTTTCTAAAGATTCATTGTTATCATTAAACCGCAGCATGAACGTAATCCATGTCTCTGCTCGTGCGGTTACAGCAATAGATACGACTGCATTATTACCAGTAGGAAATTCTAAACCCTCCAAGCCTTCCATTCCCCATGATAGATCGTCAAAATCAGGGGTGCCACTCACTGTCGTCCAATCGTCATCATCGGTCTGAGCCTCAAAGCCGTTACAATGGACATAAGAACAACTACTTGCGGCAGGAGTAACCGCAGCCCCACACACTTTAGCTGAGACTGTTCCACAAACTTTTGCAGGATTATCTACACCAACAATAGCTCCTGCACCAAAGACAAGGGTAGGAAAAAACAAGAGAAAGGATAATCCTAATAGTGATCGTCTCATCAAATCCTCCTTAAGGAACTTCTACATATGTATAGTCAGGATTAAAATAAAAGACATTGTCGGTATTCACGAAGCCAAGGATTTGAACAATGTCTCCTGAAGTGTCTGGAGCTGCATAAAGCACATCTCCTGCCGTTCCATCACTGAGGTATACTATGTCACCCATTTCCCCGGCAAAAGCTGAATCATCTCTGATTTTACCTCTTAAAAGAAGCTTACCTGCTTCACCATTTCCTTTAGATTCAAGGGCAATTCCCATGCCTGGATAAGTAACGGCTGCATTTGTTCCAAGGGATTTCTTCCATTCGTTATCTGTGGCATCTGGATAACACACTTCACCGAATACCACATCTTCACCAAAAGTTACCGTGTCAATGTCCCCACTTGCAGTATCATCAGATAGAGTTGCTGGAAAGATCCGATATTCAGCAATATCAATGTTCTTAATGACCAAATCGCCATCTTCATTCCACTCATATAACACCACAGCTCCGGTCTGAATAGTCGTCGGCGTAGGTGTTCCAGGGTCAGGACCAGAGGTCCTCGTTATTCTAATCCAGTAACCAGCGTCTGAATCCCCAGCTCCAGGATCACCTGAATTTGACCATCCAACCAAATTAGCCGCAGTCCAACTAATAACACCAGACTGCTGAAACCCATCGGTATCATCATCGACTCCGAAGGATGACCATGTAGAAGCTCCAGTGGAATATTCCCATGTGAGACCAATCTGCTTGCTTGCATTAGAGGTCATAATCACATCAAGATTTGAGAACACCGCTGCCGATCCGATCCAGACAATATCAGCGTTTTTCTCGAATATTTCCAGTCCATCTATACCATCTATCCACGTTGATCCACCGTCTGAGGTGTGCCCAGCAAAAGCGTCTGGGGTAGCCTGATCAGGCGTAGAGTATGCACCAATATGTTGATGAATTGGTGCAACATAAGTGCCAGTAGATACAGCCGCAACGTCTCCATCAGGATCACCTCCAGCAACCGAGACATCGATTGCATGAATCTCTGAATTTGTGTGCAATAAACCTGCATCAACACTAATGTCATACGCTGTAAATATTGTTGCTGCTGTGGCAGGGACGGCGAAGAAGTGATCAATGTCCCCGTCCTGTATGGAGAGAGCATCACAAGCTGATCTTGCAGCACCTGTGAGTGTTCGACCATCAGGCATAACAAGTCTCAATGCATCCATGCTTTCAGGGACATTTGACACATCTACTCCGCTGAGATTAGATGCAATTCCCCTGATCCGGGTATCAGCCGCACCGGGATCAAGATCACTTGGCAAAACTCGAATCCCTGTCCAGTGTTCTTCAGAATCAAGGGCTTCTCCGCCTATGATGTCGATTGCCTGATTGTCTGTACCTGTGATGCCAGTCATTGAGATAATGATCGCAGGTTCAGAAGTATTGGCGATTATCAACTTATCGAGGGTATTCGATTCAGCCACAGCGTCATAAGTGATCCCATCATCCCCAATAGCAACCCAGCTTGTTCCATCACAAGAGAACATCATTCCCATGCCAGGACCAAGAGATACGATAGTAGCCGCAGCATCATCTTTAACCGTGAGGTCTTCTCCTGCGCCATTAGCTGCATTGTAAATCCAGAACACTAAATCCGTGCTCGAAGCCTCAGCTGACATCACAACGTCTCTATCACTGCCATCCGGATCAAGTTTTTGAATGACGAGGTCAGTAATAACCAGAGTCTTGGTAGCAGCCAGTGTTTCAACATTTTGATCAAGATTAAGCGTATCAATTATACCACCGGAATAACTAACCTCTTGCCAAACTGCTGCTCCAGCAGTATTGTCAATGAGCAGATAAAACTTAGCGTTTGCTGTATCTACCCACATATATGGGACGACGTAGCTTGAGTCCGCCACCGTTGGAGCTGCTGCCTTCTTTATATATGGCACACCATCAACACTCCATGGACCATTCCATGCAAAAGCAGAGGTCCACAGGAGGCATATCGCAAATGTCATCAAGAAAAATCGTTTTATCATTTTGTACCTCCTTTCCTTAGATCAATATCTCAAATAGAACTGTTGCAGAAGTCGTAGTCCCTACAATTGCCCTTAAAGCCGTAACAGGCGCATCCAAATTTGCCGATACTGTCCCTATTTGAGCACCGGGTAACCAATCTTCCCACACCGCTGTTCCTGCTATAACTTTTGCATCGCTGGAAATCGTGCTCTGAACTTTCGCATCATTTGTTCCAGCAATTGTTCTGACAGATATTCTCTGCCCAGCTAATAATGGAGGTATTACTACAGGATCACTTGTGTCTCCATCTTCTATGATCTCCTCATGATGCCATCCAAGAAATCTTGCTGGAGCTCTTTGTATTAAATGTTGGATAGTCATTTTTTTCGACCCTCCTCTGAATTAAGGTTATTCTGAATACTGCTCAAGATATGCTCTTAATTGACCGAGAGCGATCTTTTCTTCGTACGCCTTATCTATGACGCTGAAGCATGTCTTTAATGACTCTGAGTCAAATACCTCGACGGACTCTATCTTTTCCACTATTTCTTTTTCCAACATGACTTCTCCTTTCCTATTTCTTTGTTAATTCTTTCATTATGTCTTGAATAGTCTCGTTATTATATATTGTATCCAAACATTCCTTGTTTGAACATAGCCAAACACTCTTCGAATCATCATCAGTTTTGGTAGCATTATCCACATTCACCTGAAGAAGCTGCATCGGACTCGAACAAAGAGGACAAAGAAAGACTGGTGAAGGTATATTCTTCTCTCCCAAGGTGAGCCGCTTCTTTTCTCCTTCTATCCAGTTCTCTGCATCCTCGATCGTCCAACCAGAAGCCTCAAGATGGCTTAGGTAAGTAAGGACGTCCTGGTGTTGTCTAAACGAAAAGACCATCATATCTTTTTCAAACTTTTCTATATTCATTAGCACTCCCAATCCGATCTCTGAAGTATATCAACAATCCAGTGGCAGCCGTGTCCAGCTACATAACATCTGCACTCACCACAAGCAGCACCAACTGGTCCTCTATCACAAGGGAGAGTCCAATTAGAAAGCCAATACCAAGTTCCAGTGCAATTAAAATCACAAGAACTGATAGTATTCGAAACACAGTTAAGTATACCTTTATATTTATAAGGATGAACTTCTGTTTCACAAAAACAAAAAGTATTTTGAGTACACTTACTACAAATTGTATTATAGGCAGACCAACTTCCTGTAGTACATACCACATAACCAATGATCTCACCTCCACACTCAGTAGTGACAGTAATGACTGCTGTACCACAGGCAGTCGAACCGGCACGGAGAGTATTCGCTAAACCTTCTGTCTGCGCATTATCAAGCGTCCATCCTGTTCCGCTTACTTCCCAATTATATGGTCCTCCTAATGGATTTTCATCGAGTATTGCTACTGTCCCAGAGTTGTATCGCAATATAGTCGTGGCACTCGTATCCTCATCCCAGCTAAGCTCACCACAGCATGTTGCAGGATTTATTTTAAAGCCGATGACTACCGGATTGCTCCAGTCCTGATCAGTGAATCTTATCAAAACACTATCACCATCTTCAAAAGCAGTTGCATTGCAGTCCATATACTCGATAGAAACTCCTGTCAGAGTTGTACCCTGATTGAGATCAAGAGACTGCTGACTGCTGACTGCTGCTTCTAAGGTAATATTACAGGTGCCAGCATCTTTATCTAAATTAGACATTGTACCAAATCTATAAGTCGGCATCCACTTTTGCCAACCGGGCAACATAGCCAAATTATAAAACACTCCAGCAGGAAACCCAGCTATCGCAGGCTCTAACTGACCGTCTCTCGCAGGAGTATAAGCCGCATTACCACCATGCCCCGGCTGGATCAAGACAGTCCCTCTCTCTCCGGGGACCTCTATCGTGCCTACATTCCCAGATAAGTCTTCTGTTAAATCACCGCACCAAGCTGAGACGGTTGGATCTTCCGGCATGTTAGCATTCAGATAATCTATTTTCTTCTGATATGAGGTCTTCTTTAATTCCGATATATTCCTTAAAAGGGTTTTAGTCCCTAATTCGTCTTGTTTATCTATGATCTCTTGATATTTAGCGTCTTTCGCAGCACCCGGTCCCAGGAGATTCATCTCATTCGTAAGGATTACAATCTCTGCATTGATGTCTGTTATCTCACCCTCAGTCTTTGCTATGCTTGCTTCCACTACAGTTATTTGAGCATTAGCATTGGCAATCTGGGCAGTGATTTCATCTCTTTTCAGCGTCAACTGAACGTTGTATTGACCGTCTGTACCACCTGATATGATTATTCCCTTGCCCATTATTCTGAGATTTCCATTTGCTGCCTTTTAACACTGACAAAATAAGTTACTACATCAACGGTGAATGAATCGCCATTGACCTCAACCGTATCCCCCGGTTTTAAATACATATCAACTTTCGCAAGCCTGTAATGATATTTTCCACCACTTATGTAATAATATGATGCCCCATCTAAGATCACTTCTTTGGTTACAAAACTTTCTGTTCTATGTCCTGATAATGTAATCGATTGATTTTTAGCTCCTTCATCAACCCTAATAGTTTCCAAATCAACTATCACGAGTTGTTCTTTATATTGTTCGACACCATCAATCAAATAAGCCATTTCAACTATCAAATCACCGTTTGACCGGGCATTTATTTGCGCTGCATATTCTGCTCCTGGAATCACACAAGACAGATATGTAGGATCGCCATCTCTAAGTCTGCCTTGAAATGATTTCATTGGAATCACAATGTCAGTCGTATCATCATCTTCACCAGTCAAAGTCAGGTAATATCGTTTGGTTGCTTTATATTCATTTTGTAAAAGCCATTGCGTCCAATTAAAAGAGGCTATCACGTCGGCTAATCCAGCAGATTCAAGGAGTGTCATCAACCAATCAGCCTGAACACCTATCACATCATTTAGTCCAACAGCTTCTGCAATTGTCTTATAAAAATAATAGTCTCTATCGACGGTATCATTCAGACCGGCAGTTTCTGCTAATATCTCGACAAAGAGGTCAGGAATCACTGAATCAGATAATCCGATAGTCTCAGCCAATAATATAGACAATGATGCTTCTACACTCAATGTATCGCTGAGACCTATTGCGTTGATTATCTCTAAGACAAGGAGGTCAGGAGTTATCACGCCAGATAATCCAGCAGCTTCAGCTAATGTCTCGACAAGGAGGTCAGGAGTTATCACGCCAGATAATCCAGCAGCTTCAGCTAATGTCTCGACAAGGAGGTCAGGAGTTATCACGTCAGATAATCCAGCAGCTTCAGCTAATGTCTCGACAAGGAGGTCAGGAGTTATCACGTCAGATAGCCCAGAAGCTTCAGTGATTTCCAATTCATGAACAACGGGAAAATAACTAAATCCTGTTGGTGAAGAATATGTACAATCAGTATTGAAAAATCGAGCAGTAAAACTATCATTCTTATAATATACAGACACCATCGGAAAAAAGGTACCTGAAATACCATCATAAGCAAAGCCAGTACCAGCAACAGGATCACCTGAATTTTGCCACACTCCATTTAAAGAAAAATAAAGTTTCCCGTTATCTAAATCAAGTGCAATTCCTATAATATCATCTTCGACAAAAGAATCCCCATAACTTAACAAATCGTTGTTATAATCTTTTCTACCATCAGAAAGATAACAGTAGCTATTCGTATCCCATCCCAGTCTATTATTGAGAACAGCACTCGATGTACCTATTCCTATGAATTGTACATCAGAAGGTGAATTGTCTATGTGGATTTCCCAATACCATTTACCACTTAATTTAGAGTCAGTAGCCCGTAGACTAACATGGCTATTTCCAAGCGTATTGGCAGCAGTCAGATCCCCATTTGTAAGGGTAAAATAATTTGATTTATCTAATGGGTTCCAAGTAACAGCCATTATTTATCCTTCAGCCAATAGGTTATCTTTATGCGTCTGCTGCCGTCAGTGTTACGGTCACTTTGAGAGTGTCATTATCTGCAATAAGTTTTGCGCTGTCAAACTTGCTTGCAGAATAAAGTCTACCCTTAGCCTCAGCTTCATCACCCTTGACATCTGCACCATCTCCACCAACAAGAGCACCACCATAAATAGTGTGACCGTCAGAGGTTGCATCAAATATGAACGTCGCTTTATTTAAGCTACTGGTCACACTCTTTGCTGCCACTGCTCCGCCTTCCCATAAAGGCCGTGTTGCTGAATCATAATCAGTTTCCTCGGTGAAAACCGGGGTAGCATAGGTTGTACCATCAGCAGGTGAAGTGTCAGTGTTAAAGATGAGGACATACCAGTTCAATAACGGTATCGGGGTGCCACCCGTAAACATGATGCGCAGCAACTGATTTAGTCCCTCTGCCGTACAGACATTGCTGTCAATAGTCCGCTCAAGTAGTTTACCGTCTCTCCAATGTTCGACGTCCCATGTGGTAGTTATAATCGCATCATTTTTCATCTCGGCTCCTCTTCAGATCAATTTTTATGACCTCGTTTTTCTTAACAATCAGGAAATTGTGATGTTTTGGTTTATCTATAACAAGCTTACCATCACGCCATAATTCCGCTTCAAACCGACTCCCTACTTTACTTTGCTCATCCATATCTTCCCTATACACTTAATTTTGATTCAATTTCCATCGTCATCTTTGCATCGCCATTGTCTATCTGCAATTTGCTAATCGCAGCACTAAACACCCCATCAGGGATCGCTAAATTAACAAAAGTCTCTGTCTGAAAAATCTCCCATAAAGAATCTGAGACACTCTGCGAGAGCACTGCCTCTATAGATATATTGCGATCTCCATCCGCAAACCCACTGTGAATCACTACAACACCACCATCTAAAGTAGATGATTTGCTCACACGGGCTGTTGCATTTCGGAGTTCAGATTCGTTCTTATAATTCCTGACTACTATTGCGCCACCAGGATCAAAAGTTGATTTTGTTATTGCTATCATATTATATTCCTAACAAAAATTCTGAACCAGCTTCGGTTGCTCTTATTTGTATTTTTTCTAATATTTGCCACATGACCATTTCCAGTGCAGGCTCCAATCCATCAGCGCTTATGTTAATCAGCGCATCGCCTTTATTAAGTTTAGCAGTTCGCTTCTCCATATATTTAAGCTGCGCTTCACCGAGTCTCATTTCTAAATCATGTGCTTCTTCTTTTATCTCCATCTCCTCCTTTATATACTTCTCAATATCACTCTTGTCAAACATGTCTGCGTTAGCCCACAGGCCATAGAGAGTATTAAGGCTTTCACTTGTGCTTGAGATGGTAGTAGCAAGTCCTTCAAATATCGAATCCATTATGTCTGCGTTAGCTTGGGCTGCGGCTATATCTAACTTAGCCTGCCACTCAAACTGGGTCTGCATATTTCCTGCATTAGCTTCTATCCTTGCCAACTCAGTGTCGATCTCACCTTGCAACTCTATTTGTAATAACTTCTCCGAAGGAATAGCTTCAATTTCTTTTTTTATGTCAGCTGGGGTTGGATCAGTAGTAGTAAGGATTATCTCTGTTGTTTTATCAGGTGGAGTCACATCATCAAGCAAAGCAGACCAGTCATTAGCCTTGGTTGTTGCTTGCTCTGAATCGATATCCACTTTTGTATCTATTTCACTCGGGATTTCCTCCATAGCTCCTGCCATTTCTTCTATCCCAGGAACCACATCCCCGAATGCGTATTTAAGCCTCTCTGAATTTGCTTCTGCACGATCTACAACATCTGCTCCAAGAAAATCAATGAATGTCGATAATTCTTCTGTTGCATTTTCTGTCCAGTCCGTGAAAGGCAAGAGTCCAAATATCTCGACTAACGTTCTTATTGATCCAGCTATTATGATTAATGCAAGATCAAATGAAGTCGCCATTGAATCCCATGCAAAACCTATAGTGGTAGCAATGTCTTTAAAGACTGTCTCTATAAGCTCAGCATGCTGACCGATAGTCATCGCAAAAGCCGCAAATTTGATTCCAAATTCAGTTACTAATTTTGCTAATCCCAGTATATTACCAGCTGATTCTTTTTCTGCATCATCAAGCGCATTGAACCCTTTTACCATATTGATGGTTGCTGTGACCATCGGCTCAAAAGCTTCTACCATGCCTTTGGTAACGACTATGAGACTCGTCATTGAGTCAAGCACAAACTGAATTGCCTTAGCCAAATCCTCAGGCTTTGTCAGATCTAATTCACTCATGAAGGATTTAAACTCATCCCCTAAACTTCCAAAAGCATCAAGGAATTCATCAAAATCAACTTCCTCAAACGCTTCAGGCATCGCTCCTGCTATTCCTCTGAGATAATCACCAAACGAACTACTGAACTCATTTAGTGCATCAAACACTGGGCTAAACGTCCCAGAAGAAACGATCCCCTGCAAGGCCAGCTCAATCTCTGTAGCACCATCAATGGCTTCCACGGTTGCTACACGGAATTGGTCTCCGACAATAATACCGAGATTCTCGAACCCTACCTGAAATCTATTAACAGCAACTTCAGCACTCTCCAATCTGGCTGCGACTTCTAATGCAGCTGATCCGGCTGCACCCATTGCAACCGCTGTGACTTCAGTTGAGAGCGCTAATCCGTTGAATACTTCGACCATCCTACCAGCTTGATGGATACCAACGAGTTGCTGAGCAAGAAATAATTTATCACTTTCTTCCGCAGTATTAAAGGCAGTAGCTACATCAAAGAGTATATCTTTACCGGATCGTAACTCCCCATTTGCGTCTTTTTGCGACACTCCAATCGATGCAAGGGCTTCAGCAACAGGCTTGGAATCATCAATTAATTTCAATAAACCTGTTTTTAATGCGATTGCAGCTTCACCACCTGAACGAAATACCTCAATCACTGGAGTTAAAACACCAGCAGTTTCTTCAAAAGTAAATCCCATCTTATCTGCAATAGGAGAGAGTGTAGCCATACCTATCGCAAGTTGTTCGACATCAGTCGCATAATTATTCGATACTTCATTCAAGATATCGACTAATCTTGCAGCTTCTGACGCTGGTTCTTTAAATCCTTTTAATGTGGCTATGAGAAGCTCACTTGACGTAGACGCATCTATCGACCCGGCTACGACCAAATCCATGGCATTCTTAGTCAGAGTTAGAGACTCTTCAACGGTAAATCCAGCTTGCTTAAAATTAGCTGTACTCAACAAAATTGCAGAACTGGTTTCACCATATGTAGTCGATAGATCAAGAGCAGCCTTCTGCGCATCACCGAGCAAGGCTATTTCATCACCTATAACTTTTTGAAGCTCAATTGTGGCAGCTTCAAATTCAGCGGATTTAGCAAAGGCATAGACTAATCCCCCAGCAGCAACTGCCATTAAAGCAGCATCGACTTTTAATATATCATCAGCAAATCCTGCTAACGGTTCAGCAATAGCCTCAATCCTGTTCCCAAGATCAGACATATTCCCGGATACTGAATCAATGGTGCCACTCACTTCATCCGTTCCAACAAAGACTATATCTATAATTCTTGAGACATTAGACAAAATTAATTTCCTTTCAGACCTTCGTAGAATTTAGACCAGAGCGCTATTTCCACCTGAGTTACAAACCCCTGCGGAAATAGGTCCGGCCTTGCCTCATAGAGAAAACACTTCTTATCATGACATAAAGCTAATGAATTCCTCACGTCGCTATTTCCCCAGAGGCTTTCGATTCCCCCAAAGTCTTACCTTCACCAGTAAGCTCAAATATTTTATTCGTAAGCTGGAAAAAAGTCGTAGGGAATGAATCAGCTAACCTGACAGCAATCTCTTGCGTAATCTCTGGTATCACTGAACCATACCTCAATGACGATATCCTCCGTACGAGATCATCCGGCGTATTATCCCCTAAACCAAGCACTTCTTTTATAGAGTCTATTTTTTCGCTGTGTAGTTCAGACGAGATGCCGGAAAGGATCGATCCTACATCCTTATTTAACTTGACAGCCTCATTGACCTTCGCCAACTCATGCCCAGTTAATCCTCTTACCTGCCATATCGCCGGTTCATCATCTTCAAAGAACACTGACAGTCCTGGGACTGGGATGTCTTCCATCCTATGGCTAAAACTTGACTGACCAAACTTTTCTGTGTTAAATGCCACTATACCTCCGTTTTATGATAGAAATGACACACTTGCATTCTCAGAGGCTATTATTACACTGGCCTGATTCTGATCTGCAACCGGGAAAGTCCTGGCGACTCCAATTTCACCTTGTGTTAAGACAAATGGATTCTTATTCCGATCAGGATAAAACTTTACCGTGATTACTTTATCCTGCTCATTCAGAAGCGCATCCGAGACGTTATTTGCCATAATAGCCGTGAATCCGCCAGTGCCAAGCGCTCTGGACACCGCAGCTATGGTTCCATTGTAATACTGGGTTGAAGAAACCGATGGGGAGTTTTCACACGGCTTGAAGTCCAAAGTCTTGGACAGATCAGAATACGAAGGAGTATAATATTGAACAAATACCTCCTTGACTACTCCACCAGTATGTATGGCAGGGAGCACTGAATCAAACTTTATGTGGGAATTCTTTTCACCAGCTGTTTCAGCCAATATGCCTTTGCCAATATTGAACTCCTCCCAAGTCGGATAATCAAATCTCTGGGTATTGGTTCCAACAACCTGAAATATCTCCGCCGCAGTCAATGCTCCAGCTGTTGATGACGTTACCCTGATCTGACCGATCTCAACACTGTTCACCGGGATATAAGGAGGTCCTCCTGCTGCGTCCCTTACTGCGCTGAACGTTGTATCAGCACCTTCTTCTCCAGGGACTATCGCTATCGTCCCGGCTGAATCCATTGTCACAGATATGATCTTAGACTTACCTGGACCTGTACCACGGGTAAACGTACCAGTCGCCGCAACAACTGTATGTTCAGTGCCTTTGGAATAGGCAGTGAACCCAGCAATGGTTATTGTATCGTCAGTGGCATGCAAAGAAAGGACATTCCTTCCTGAGACCATACCATTCGGTCTAACGTCCGGACCATAATCAGCTGCATCGCTGGAGTAGCCACTCCATACAGTCCCGAGATAATGCACATCATGAGCACCGCCATCGGTCATTTTGGCGTAGGCAGTCAGCGTCCGCCCTGTTTCTATGCTGATTTTTGCTTTGGCACTTGTCGACATAATAAACCTCCTTTAGTTTGTGCTGACTCCAATCGGTTCTAATAGTTGCTTAACTTCTTCAGCAGCAATGGCTTGATCTGCTTCTTGCAAAAACCCTATTGATTCTTTTAATTTACTCAAGCAATCAACACCATCACCTAATAAATATGCCGTCATATGCTTAAGAACAAAATATAAGCTATCCGGCTTCTGAGAGAATATGAAACGGCTACCTTTTGCATCTGGTCGCTTTGTAAACATCTCATATTGCTTCAGATAATTCCGTGCTCCCTCGAGTAGCATCTGGCCATTGCCTGTAACTACTCCGAACTCAGTTGTGACATAAGATATATCTAAGTCATCAGGTAATATTCTCTGCGCTTCTATCAACCATTTGTAAGCTCTTCCATAATTCTTTTGCTCCAGATATAACCGGATGATAGAATAGTATACGGTCTCATTGAATCCATTACACAGAGACTTGCTCTCAAGATATTTCTCACCATAGCTGATCGCCTTGCTATAATCCTCAATCGTTCCATAAAACTGCATAAGATAGAAAAGCAGTTCATAGTCTTCAGGATCTTTTATCAGCGCTTTTTTTAACAATGTCCCTGTGCGCTTAGTCTTCTTCTTAGATTCTTTCTTCGAGATTTGATAATGCGATCCATGATGAATAATTGTAACATCGTTATACAGGACAGCTCCAAATTTCTCAGCACCTTCATAGATCGGTATATTGTGGACTGCTCTACGATATTTGATTTTGCCATTTCTAAAAATTCGTGATGCATTAAATTGAGTCCCTGATTCCTGACATACATCCTGAAGCTTAACTGACACCCCGTTATATTCAGGACTTAGCCTCGCTAATGTCTTCTTCAACCCTTCTTTATTACCTGTCAACTCTTCATCAGCATCTATCTGCAATAGCCAATCACCTGTTGAATGACGAATAACTTGATTTCTATGAAGCGAAAAGTCATCCTTCCACGGATGCCTGTGAACCTTAGCACCGTATGACTTAGCTATCTTGATGCTTTTATCTGTTGACCCGGTATCGACAATCACTATCTCGTCAGCGATGTCCTTAATAGATTCAAGACACCTACCTATGTGTTTTTCCTCATTTCTCATCATCATCGTAACCGACAACCTTATAGGTTTCACAAGGTTATCAGGCATGAATGTAGATACAGGAGCTGCATGACTTTTGATGACCGCCTCTATCTGCCCAATTTTATCTGAAAAAGAATAATAAGAAGTTATGTAGTTTCTATATTCAACCGGATCATACTCTTCAGACAAAATCATGCTGCAAAATTCAGAAACCTTGGACCACAAATATTTGATAGGGTATATTGTATCAGCACCTACAAAATTATGAATAACTGGTTTCAAACCCATTGCCATGGCTTCCATGATTCCTTTGCCTTGGCTTTCCAGAACTGAAGAGCAAACGATGTGACTCTTATCTTCCAACCATTCCTCCGGCTTCTCTATCCAACCATGGAATTTGATTCGTCCAGCAAGCAATGGATTTTGCTCTTGCATCTGCTTGAGATAGAGAGCGTATCGCTCCTCTTGAAATGCACCTCCGACATGGAGTGTATAATCAGGCTGAATGCTCAATAGCTCTGCAAAGGCTGTGAACAATAACACAGGCGCTTTCTTAAAATTGAGAAAACCAAGATATGCGAGGTCCTTCCCCTTTTTAACCCGTGACAGCGCAAATCTATCAGTGTCAATCCCGTTCGGTATCATATGAATTCGATCAACGTTCTTCTCAATACAAGGATATTTCTGGAGGACTATGTCCTTAATGTGATCGGCAACAAATATCAAATCTGTAATCGCTGACCACTTAATATAATCGAGATATGGTGTGAATGCCTCATAGCTGTGAAGCCGTAATATCACCTGCTTCTGGTACAGCAACTGCTCAAATCGTGTGACATTGATCGCTGAATTATCAGCCCATTCGATCCAAATTATGTCAGCCCATTTTACAGCGTTAAATGTCTGCTCAAGATCATTGGTCACACAGACCTTCGTCTCATAGTTCGCCTTGAAATAATCTGAGATTTCGGATAAATGGTTGTCATTACCGGGTGAACATATAATTGCTACTTTTTTCAAATTATACACCGTATGTAGTCATGTCATAAGGATTAGTTTGATATGCTACTATAAACCTGACAAGCACACCGCACCATGGTTTTTCTCCCTGGCCTATTATGTAATCATACCCTTGAAATATTAGATCTGATATCGTCTCATCAAGCTCATAGTTAGGATCATCTGATACTTTTGGCGCAGTAGTAGCTCGATTTAACACAGTTATGATATCTGCTGCTAACTTATTCGCAACATCAACGAAAGGCTCATCCCTCGTCAAACTATGACTCTCAATGAGTAACTCAAGCTGTCTATTATCATCATTGTAGACATTACGTGTATTTGTAAGCGATGTACACCAATAATTGACGGCTGGCAAATCATATCCAGCAAATGGCTCGAGTCTTGCACGTTCTATCTTATTAACCGTATAATGATACCCATTGGCAGTCGTTATCTTGGTCAATCTCGCATCAACTTCATCTAATATAGTCGTTACAGCTGGATCTGTCATTTTAATCCTCTCCGATTAGGACAATCAATTTCGACAATATCGTCGGTATTTGATCATCTGCTGCATCAATCATACCAAGTCGAGCAGGGACCACAACTTTTTTCTTCAAAACCATCATCATCTTATCCCCTATAAAAACTCCCCAATTCCCTGCCTTTGATTTGTGTATGTGGGCTCCTGCATTAAACAATTCCTTTGCAGACTTCTTCATCACCCCGGCAGGAGTCAAATTAGATTTTGTCGGGATATTAAGGTAAGGACCTCCAGGTACTCCTGAATATTTATTAATAGCCTTGATGACACCACCGAATTCCTGAAGAGGAGCGTATTTCACTGGCACTCCAGCTACATTAGCAGAGCTAAAAAACGATGCCCGTAAATTTCTAAGGCTGCTCCCGGTTAAGCTTGTTCTTAATGACCTCCGTAGAGTACCAGTTCGTGAATGTATGATTTTAGATGAAAATCTGAGCTTGACCTCCTTATCCGCATCTAATACCGCTTCTTGAAATACCTTCTTGGCCTCATCAAATGTTTTATCAGGAAGCTTATTAAGATAATCACTAATTTCTGCAAGGTTCCTGACTTCTATGCCCAGAGTCATTATATCACCATCAGCGGATGCTTGTCTTTGCTCAATATCCTTTTAACTTCCTTCAGAAGACCAAGCTCTGGTCTTTGCACACTACCTCCTTCTGCTGAGACACTACTTGCACCTATATGATCTTTAGCCTGAAACTCATAAGCTGTCTGCAATAAGGCAGCTCTATTCATCGAATTGGTGGCTTCCGTAATTCCTCCTGTATATACCACAACCATCTTCGCACTGGACAGCAAAGTCAGGAGCTTAATCCCATATTCTGTAATTTCATATTCCTCATTTTCATCATAGGTCTCAGAATCACCACTAATCGTGACCGTGACCGATGAAATAGCAGTAATAGGAATTGCTGGCAGTGATACCATAGATTGCTTGCATGAGCCAAAATAGATCGTCTCCGTTCGTTCTTTTGACTCAAGCAATCTACCAATATGCTCCTCGATAGCCGACGTCACAGACGGCCTAAGGAGATTCAGCGCAGGGTAATCCCTTATTGCTTCCTTCTCTAAGCCGAGGAGCGCCTTCAGATCTTCGTATGTCACAAGCTCAAGTGTCATTTCTTAGCCTTATCCCTCTTCATATCGTCCATTGGCCCTTTGCCTTTTACACTGGGACTGGGCTTCTTGGCCACAGGCTTCTCCGGGGTATCGGTCTTGGTCTTTTCCGGCACATCAGGTTTCACAGTCTCTGGAGTATCTGCTTTTACTTCCTCCGGCACATCAGGTTTCACAGTCTCTGGAGTCTCAATCTCTTCGGCTTCCTCACCTGTCACATCGTCTGGTTCCTCAGCTTCGACAACCTCAGGCGCTTCCACCTTCACGGCTATCTGTAGCTGGTCAACAAAAACAATAGCAAGGCTAAGAGGTATGTCATATATTTCTCCAGCCTTATACTCTTTGACTTGGACCCCATCTATACTTCCCTTTTCTGTTTTTAACATTTTAATCTTCATACTTTACCTCCCTTCATCCCGATCTAAAATTAGGAGAAAATTCTCCATGGTATTTCATTTCAGCTTGGCGTCTGGCTTCTGCTGCGTCTTGCAAATCTGCAAACCTACCAAGGAAAATTTCTTTACCATCAACAACTATACGAGCACGAAATTTATTTTTATTTTTGTCCCAACCCACACCAACAATACCACTATTGTTATCTGATCGAATGCCTTGATTTATCGCATTCTGTGAATAAGTCACTTCACGCAAATTATTAGATAAATTATTCAGCTTAATCCGATCCCTGTGATCAAACATATATTTGTGCTCAAAATCGCCTTTTACAAAATTAGATAAATTCAGCTTCTCACCACCATGGATCGTATAAACATATCCACATTTATTATGCCATTTATGTTTTTTAATCTCATTAAGATTTTCTCCATCAAAGAAAGTCTCAGCAATCACTTTACCGTTTTTATTATACAGTTCCA
>Ga0208769_1000363_pt1 | contig 22863 bp, 49 predicted proteins | sample AntAceMetag02UKC_FD_184768 | JGI IMG/M metagenome (GOLD analysis project Ga0208769, IMG submission 184768) | Saline lake microbial communities from Ace Lake, Antarctica- Antarctic Ace Lake Metagenome 02UKC (SPAdes) (version 2) | ecosystem: Environmental > Aquatic > Non-marine Saline and Alkaline...
CAACATTCCTGGGATTGGTTCGTACCATGAAGCCCTACGTGGCATTGCGCCGTCGCCATTGCATAAGCCACAGTCCTTTTCAATAAGGTCAGGGTTCGTCCACAAAACCACCTTCAACCTCTGCTCTTCGGTTATCACTGCGCCTCCCTCCACTGGATGAATGCGGCGTAGAACAGTTCACCAACGGGGTCTCCGTCAGTTGACATCTTGCCCGCAACAACCTCGTGGCGCTTCCAGAACCGACAGAAGGTGCACTGGTCCTCGCAGTTGAACTCAACCCTAATGCCTTCATTGATGAGCTTCTTCACAAACTCAAACACTGTGTTTAGGTCAGGCTTGCCGTTGGTGTAGAGGGGTGGGAGTCGCGTGATAGTTCGTGGTAGTGGCGTGATGTCCATGTCCAATGCTGATAGGCCACCCCATGCCCCCACGTCTTGTATCTTCCAGTTCTTTCCTTTCAGCCCTGGATACCGCCACTCATACGCCTCTCTCTGCTCCGCTTCGGTTATCACAGTCCCACCTCCTGCTTAATGGCCTGCCAATCGTCTCTGTCGAGTAGTAGTTCGTCGTCTCCGACTCCTGCCCCGAAACCATGAGCGACAGAGGAACCGTTGTTGTCGTCCAGCCACCCCACCACCTTCTTCACCGCAGCATTGGTGATGCCACGGCGATGTGCTTTCTCCATCGCTACCTTTATGGTGTCAGCGCTGCCATAGTTCTCGGTTGAGAGGTACCTCTTCAATTCCTCGTCCCCCGCTAGTACCATTTCATCGTCCGTCAGTTCCCACGGTTGTAGCTTACTCACAGTCCCACCTCCTGCTTGAGTGCAGCCCATTTCTTGCACACTACGGGGTCAGCATAGATAGCCCCAAGGTCAGAGTCGATGTACCCCACCACCTTCTTCACCGCAGCGTCGGCGATGGCGCGGGCAACATTGTTCCTGATGTCGAGCATTACGTCCTTGGTATTAGTAGCAAGACTTCGTTTGTTTGTTCCGGCAATCCGAGCCGCTTCGACCTCTTCTGGTTTCAGTTCCCAATCTTTCAATTTGTCCATATCATTCCCCCTTTGCCTTCTCTTCTATCTTGTCCAATTCTTCCTGCAGTAAGTCGCCCGCCCCGGTGATTATCCCCAGTGCCCTAGTAATCACATCACATTGAGTTCCAATCTCAGCCAGGAGATTACTAACATAGACAGACTTCCCACCTTCGCACTCATACTCAAACGACTTCCAAGCAACATACTTTAGACTTTCAGTAATGTCAGAGACTTTCTTAATGTGCTGCTTAAGTTCCACGAGGTTGTTGCACTGTACTATGTCCATGACTATTCATCTTCTTCTGGTTTGGTTTCATCTACAAATGAAGATTCAGGGACTCCGTATGCAATCCAAACAGCTTGAGGTGTTTCATCAATTGGTTTGTGTAGTGCTGCCCATACTTTCCGTACCGGTTCCTTGAATTCGGGCTTGAGTCTACTGATAGGCCGAGTCACTATGGGGTTGTAAGGTAAAGAGTAATCGCGCATCGCGTACTCTGAGTGGCAATTGATACATCTGCATTGGCCATTTGCAAATCCCCATTGGAGGTGCCCGCCGAATACAGCAGAAACATATCCCTCTTTTTCGTTGCTGACTTTGCTACCACATGTCTCACATTTCCAGTTGGCTTCTATGGGCCAATTCATAGTTCCTTGCCAGTATTCCATTTCAGTTTCCCTCCTTCGTTTTGTCCATGCCACTAAAAATCTTCATAGACAGTAACCTTCACGATGTATCCACTATCCTTATTACCTAAAACTTCATGCTCTACTGGATATGCTTGATAATCTATTCCGTAACGATTATGGACTTGACGCTCAACAGCACGTTCTAGTGCAGAAGTATAAACAGTGTACTTGCTAGTCTTCATTGCCGAAGGCGGAGGCACAAACTCAAACTGATGCTTGATTGTCCATGCTACAACTGTCATTTTCCTTCCCCCCTTGACTGTTAATATCACTACTCTATGCTACTCAACACTACATTGTCAATGCCTTTCACCCGTTCCAGTATCACAACTGACTCATTTCTGTGGATTACTTCCCATCCCGGATATTCACCAATCCATAACTGATACACGGGCGAATCATGCGGTGCGGGAGTTCCTTGCGCAATATACCTTGATAACCAACCCGGTATTGCGTACCACTTCCCATAAATCATGGCCGAGTCAATTACTACATACCTCGCGTCAGGCACATCCTCACCGTCAACAAAGAACCTACTCACTACATCAACGTGCATCTGGAACGGATTAGCCACGGGCACTCGTTTGCCCACCATAGTTATGAAGTGCCCATAGTCCCACCACGATATCACCCCATACCCTGCAACTTCGTGGCTGTCCAATTCATAGTACACGTCATCTTCATATGGTGGCGGCGTGTTTTCTTCCATCCACGTCAACGCCTCATACCAATCCTCAGTCATCAGGCTAGGCTGTGCTGCGAATCCAATCCCTGCAATACTTGTGGCAAATAACAGAAACAACAGACTCACAAGCGAGCTGCCACGCTTCACTTCCTTGCGGACAAAACTACCAATCCTCACGAATCCATAAGCACTCAGCAATGCTAGTGGCATAATCAGATAGTATTCCCATCGCATCTGAGTGATGGTAAACATGAGCATCAGAATTCCCCACAGTGCGATTAACACAAACTCATGCCGTTCCTTGAGAGTCCAGTACAGTGCGGCCCCAGCTGTCAGTAGATTTGCCGCGTACACGGGCAAGAAGTACCCCAGGCTAAGTGCCTTTGTCTCACCAATAGACCTCACGCCCATGTGTGTGGGAAAGGTAATCTGCACGGCAACTGTCATTGTGTCCTTGAATCCGGGCATGGCAACTAGCAATGCGGTGGTTATTATTCCGCCGGTGCCTAGTATCAAGGCCCACCATTGCCAACGGGCGCGCGTGATTCGCTGGAACCACAATAGCACGGGTGCAAGGCACATCATCACGCCGAAAAACAACAGTGATAATCGCCAGTCCGCATTGTAGATTCTGAAGGGAAACCAGATAACCACAACGATCATAGCGGCAAGTGCAGGTCCGTAAAGCCGCGCCCTATTTACTGTATCGCCACGGTACATATCAAACACGAACTGCACGAATATCCACAGCAACACTACTGATAGGATAAACAGCGCACCGTGCCAGGATAGGAAGTACATGGCGAGCGCGACACCGGCCCATGTGTACCACCTAAACTGCCTGCGCTTGTATCCTAGTATCAGGAACATCATCGCGCAGGTAGAGAATAGAGATTCCAATACGTGATGGTCAGCAAAGCCGAGGATAGACCGGCTCAAAAACTGAGTCGGCAATAGCATCACAAGGCCCGCTGCAACAACCCCTACCCAACGGCTATAGACTTCTCGCCCAATGAAATACACAGGAATCATGGTCAATACCCCAGCCACGGGCGGTAGCAATGCAGTAATGGTTCGCAGTAAGTGGTCACTCGGCGCGCCAAATGCCAGCACATTGCCTACCCCTATCACAATCCATGACAATAGCGGCGGTACAATTACACCTGCGCCGACTGGAAACCCGGTGAACGGGTCGAATAACATAGAGTGTGGCCAATTCACAGCCATGTTTTCTATGAGCCGGTAGTGATACCACGCATCATTGCCACGAAACCAGATTTCACCACTGCCGTTGTCGAATACTGTGCCCCAGTTGCCAACAACCCGGACCAGGAATGCGACTACTGCAATGCCAATGAGTGCCAATACCACGCGGCGATGTTCTTGTGATTCAGCCTTTTGCCGTTGCCGTTTGGCCTGTTTTGTCCTCACAACCCGCCCCACTGCTCGGCCATTGCTCTTGCCAAGCCTTGATACGTCCGGCTACGCAGCCGCGCCCTGTCGGGGCCTGGAGCCATTCTCCAGACGCGCCCCTCTCTGCCCTCGACAACATCTGTGGGTTTCAACAGGGGTAGTCCCTTCAACCACAGGCAGGTAGCCTTCGTCTCCCCATGCCCGAACTGCCACGGATTGATTATCTGGTCAGGCTTGCGCCAAACTGTAGACATGATCCCTATGGGGTTTTCAATGGCAATCTTCGGGCAATCTAGGTTTGCGAACTGCATGAAGAACTTGATGGATTCCCGCTGCCGCCCATCTACTCGCTTCTCTTTGAACCACCGAGCGCCACTCACGCAAATGTCAGTACATGGCGGGAACGCAATTACCATGTCCCACTTCTCATCCAGTAGCGGCACAACGTCCTGTTGTAGGTGCCATTCAGGGTATTCTCCGGAGCACGGGAGTACATCGCATGAGTACGCTTCATGGCCGAGTCGCCGCAGTTCAATTGTCACGGCTTGGGATTCTTCGCACGCTACTAATACTCTCACGGTAATCCGCCTGGAGCCTTCTCATCCATCGAGTACATGATGTCCTTCACATCCTGCAGCGCTGTGTCGTCGTGGAACGGCCCTGATGAACATGAATGGTCGATGACGTATCCGAAGACTTGCTCCGCCGGCCACTCCCGATGCAGCCGGATGAATCGCTTGATAGCTACTCGCGTGGCGGCGGTCATTATTTCCCCGCCCTTCGTATCACGTCCTGAGTCAGTACGCTTCTGACGTACTCTGAGACAGTCTGATAGTTGTCCTCTGCGGCAATCTGAATCTCTACCACCAGCGCCCCAGGTATCCGCACGAACAGCCTCCTGTCCTTCGTCAGTGGTAGCTTGTGTGCTTGTTCACTCTGTTCCATCATTTCACCTCCTCCTTCAGGTACTCAGTGAGCGCGACGTAGAAGTCAGAGTTTGTGAACGGGTCACGCACGTTTCCAACGGGGTCAAGCCACCATTCGTGACTATCCATGTTGTTGTACATAACTGCCACGCCTTCTTCCCTCAACTTCGGTATGCACTCAGCAAAGGCTGTGTTCATATCGAGAATGGACAGCTCGACAACGCCCTCCGTTCCATAGGTCGCAGCGGCACGCTCAAAACCACCATCAAGCCATACCTCGTGCTTCCACTTCTTCCCCTTCAACTCAGGATACAGCAACTCATAGATAGCTCGTTCGTCAATCATTGAGCCACCCCCATTGTGTAGGCATCTTCGCAAAGGTCAGCTACCCATGCTAGTACACGGTCCTCAGAGCGATACCACTCAACCTCGCCATTCTGGAATTCCTCACGCATTAGCCACGAGCCAGTGACAATTTTGACAACAGGATTCGTTGGTTCGTCACCTTCGCCGTTGAAGTCGCGCTTCTCAGCTTCGTCCATGTTCACTGTTCCGGTCCTTCCAAGTTTCGTACCAGTTCACTATCTGGCCCGTACATCTTGGCCCTCTCGTATCCCCGCCATACCCGTCCCACGGACCGTACAGGACAATTGACGTTCCCGACTTTGCTTACGTACTCCGCGACCTGTGTCGCATTCCACTTGGGATGCTCTCGCTTGGTCCGGACTATCAGCGTGTTGCGCCGTAGTAGGGGTTCCTTTCTCTCTGCCCAATCACTACTCATTTCGCCCTCCTCGCTATCAATTCCAACCCCGCCTGCATCGCGTCGTGTGCCGCGTCAATGTAGGCCAATTGTGTCTCAAGTATCAGGTCGATTACATCAACATCACTGCCTTCGTGCCCCAGTGCCAGTTGATAATTTTGCTGTGCTTGGTCCTTGTGTTTCAATGCAATCTTAAATGCTTGTGTCATGTTGCCCCCTATTCACTTAGTGAATTGCATTAGAATGGGCATAAGCCCTTGGCTGTGTCTACCCATGTGGCGTTCCTCACTTCGTAGCGTTCAATCTCAAGAAACGAGTAGTCGAATGGATGACCGTGCGGGCATTGCCACCATGTATCTATGAGTGCCCACGGATTGCCATAGGAAAATCCTCGCTCGACAATCTTCACCTTTTGCATAACTAGGCTGCTGCCACATACATGACAAGTAAGTTCTTCTCCATTGTTCCATGTCATGTATCGTTTTGTTGGCCAGGGTGGTAAGTCATCCATATCGGGCAATTGGCCATCAATTGATTTGTTGTGCATGGTCTTGTTAGCGTCCACGATAAAGTGATAGACAATGTAGTTGGTGAATGCCGCGATTCCTAAGAAAAGTCCTACAGAGTAAGGGAATGGTTGACCATAGGCTATGTGTCCTGCGATGAAGATATTGATTGCGCCCATCAGCATTCCGGCGGGACTCCATATGAATACTCCTACAATGTTATCCCAGGTGGTTGGACCTATTGTTATTTTCATTGCTACTCCTTGTTATTTTTATTGTCCCCTACGCTACCACTAACTGCTGTCCATGTCTCCGCCAGTAGTCACGCGCCACTGCAATCCGTTCCCTTGTCTGTGCATCAACAGTTTCCAGCAGGTCATAGAATTCGTCCTCAATAGTGGAATTCGTAACACCCATTTCTTCAGCTTCCATAACCATTTCCGCGAGGTGTGCTGGGCTAATCCTGCTAAAGTCTGTCATTTCACTTCCCCCTTTCGTAATGCTAATTACCGGCTCAGTGGTCGTTTGTGTGCCATCGGTATGGGCTTCAGAGGGTACTGTGTTATTCTAACGGCATCATACTTGCAACCAGGGCACTTTCCCGTGGACTCTAGCCTTCCCGGCCACCTCACACCACACTGCGCACATACCTTGACGCCTTTGACTTCCGTTTCCATTTCATCCCTCCTGTGTTCCGACTGAGGCTAGTTGCCTCACCACGAGGTCGGAGTGCACACTTATGCTCCGGCCTCGTCGTGAAGCGTTACATAGTCACCTCCCGTTTGCGTGCATTCTGCCATGCCCTGTTGTAGCCACTCTCGCCGCCGTAGTAGACGCATTTGACGCTGCGCCCGGATACCGTTACGCGGTCAACGGCCTCGATGACCTTCATAGTCTCTGGGTCGATGTACACGCCGCACCGTGCCGTTGTGGTAGTCGAGCCGTAGGAGTTCGCGACGCCGCCGGCATTGCGTTCCGAGTAGTACGGCTCGCCTTTCATCGCAGCAGCTTCTGCCGCCTCAACATCTGACCTGTGAGCCTCGAACATACTGTCACTGAATAGCCGCCTCCGTGCCTTGCCGTTCGCCCGATTCAGGAATTCGTCTCTGTCGTACTTTGTCATCTCGTTCCTCCTTTTCCTACTGAGGATAGTTAGCGTTCTGTTTTAGCAGCTCAGGGTGGTATTCCTTCATGTGCCTTAGCCATACGTAGTAGAGTTTGTGCCAATAATTCTTTGATGTGGTGTTCATGCCGGGGTTCTCGTCCCTCACTATCATGGCTAGGCTTGTATGGATTTCGCGCTCCCGGCAGAAGGAGCATCGATGGTCATTGTTTGCGAGCCACCAGTGCCATTCCCTGCCACGTATCTTCATCTCGTTGTCTCCCGTTCTTCCAACTACAGGAAGTCTAAACTACTGTACGCCATTTGTCAACAGTTAGGCGCACAACTTTCATAGAAAAGGGAGCCGGTGAAAAGTCGGCTCCCAAAAGGAGGTGAACACCCAGCTGAATGGCTAGGATGGATGCCTAATCGGATTTTCCCTTGCGCCCGTAATCATCTTCCTTGCGCTCAATGTCATCATCCACGTACCCGTTTGTTGCCTCAATAATCTTTACATCTGTCTCTACTGCGCCTAGCCGGTGCCAAATGCCGCGTGGGATCTGAATCACGTTGCCAGGTCGGAGAACTAATGGAATGGCATACACATTGACATGAGCATTGCCTTTCAGCACGTACCATGTTTCATCGCGTAGTTTATGTTTCTGTAGACTCAGCCTGTGCCCTTTCTTCACAGTAAGTATTTTGCAGCCGTATGTAGGTTCATCGGCTATTAGTTCTTCACAACCCCACGGCTTTTCAATGCGTTCTGCTTTCATTGCTTAATACCCCTTGTGATTTTGATAATACGAGGTGGCCTTTGTTGTCTTTTATGACTATTGCCCTTAATCACACTTGCTGCTTCCAGTGCAATAAAGCTAGTGGCAACAGACACTAAGCCTTGCATAATTTGTGCGACGGTTTCCTTTTCCTTTTCAATAGTCATACAAATCTTTGCCTTACCAAAAACCACAACCGCCGCTGTGATTGCCATTGATTCTTTTCTTGGAGTCTTCTTGTTCGTCTATCCGCTCATTGGTCTTGTTTATGTATACAATTGATTTGTACACAAAAACCTCAAAAGCGAGTGCGATTACAAGCACTAATAGTCCGTACTTGGAAAAATAGAAGATGCCAATAGGTATTATTGCAAATGCTTGAAACATCCCTATTGGAGATAAGATAAAGACGGCCTCTAGCCTTTCTGCCATGGACATATCTACAGTTCTCTTTTGCATTTTCTTTATATGAACCTCCGCTTGACTAGATGCCATGCAATCAGCACGCCATCCCACATTCTCAATTTCGCCCGGTCGCCATTTGCCCGTGCCCCGTATGCAATCGGCCCGCAATAAATCCTCAGCCCTTTCTTCGCGGCACAGCTAAACAGGTCTGCTTCCAGTTCAAATCTCTCGGCCACAAGGGGCAGTTCTTCCAACGCGCTCGCGCGGAATCCCCACATCCCTGTGCATAGGTCGCTAGTCCATGATGGCCAGTACAATAAATCAGCTAGAATCGTGAGTATGGTATTGCCGAACACATGCGCCCGCGACATGGCTCCTAGTGCGCGAACTTTCCTTGTGCCGCATACAACATCACAATTTGGCCCTTCAAGAAAAGGCAATAGTCCGACAATATCTACCGGGGAATAAGTACCGTCGCCGTCCAGCATGAAGATATAGTCATATTGGCTTTTGGCCCATTGAATTGCAGCCCTGACACCATTGCCTTTACCTCTCGGCACATGAATCAGCTTTACGGTATCATTCCGCATGGCAATGGACTCAACTATCGCTTCTGTGTAATCGGTACTGCCGCCATCAGCCACTACTATGTTGTAGTCATACTGTGACAACAGTGTTAATGCAAAGGTATTGAGAGCATCATTGAGTAGCTTGCGGATTGCCGCCTCTTCATTCAGGGTAGGTATCAGAAGCATTACCCGGTTGCCAGCCTTAGTCATTCTCATTCCCTCCCAATAGGAATGATTGAATTGAAGTCAGTCAGATAGTATGTACGACATACGTGCACATAAACAAGTTCAATGTTGTCATCCTCATTGCCTGGTGGTTCTGCTTCAATATAGAAGTCTTTGAGTGCGAGTACTCCGTCACGGATATCAAAATCAACAAGATAAGCAGTCAGCCAGTAAAAACCACCTTGCTTGGGGCAATCACTGAAATTGGCATAGACTTTGTGTGTTGCTATGTCGAAAACTTCTGATTGCTGGCTAATGCCGTTGTTGTTTGGGATTTTACTCATAACATAGGTAGCATATTCTTGTGATGTTTCCCAAGGATAAAATGCCGATTTACATCCACATAGAATAAGACTAGTCAGTAAGCATATTGACGTTATAGCTATTATTCGTTTGTTCATCATTCCCTCCCGAAGTGTATTGCTATCGACTCAGCACGTTTCGCCCCCACACCGTCACATTCGTTCAATTCGCTAATCTTTGCATTCGCCACGGCCCTGAGACTGCCAAACCGTTTCAATATGCTTATGGCTGTCTTCTCGCCCACGCCACCTGGGAACGCGAGTATGCGCGAGTCGCCTACCTGCTTCCGTGTATACCCGCCCGTGTGCGCGGTTTTCTGATAGTAAGCAAACAGATTCGCTATCCGGTGTATGGTCTGCCCTTCATCAGCACTGAGCTGTATCGTCACGCCGCGCATTTGCCAGGTCTGAAGGAAATTCCAAACAGCATCCCATGTCCACTGCTCAATTCCTCGTGCGGTGTACATGTTGCCGTTCACATTACGCAGCGAGCCTTCAATTATCAGTATTGAGAAGTCATAGTAGTCGAGCATGTTGGCGAGTTGCTTGGCTAGCCTATCGCCCAATGAAGACATCAAATCCTGTACAGATTTGCGCTCTATGCCGACGCGCTTGAAATCGCCCGCGTGCATGAAATAGTCGCCGGTAGTGAGTCGCCCCTGAGTCCAGCCAAGTTCCAGTAATTTGGTACGGATGCTTTCCGGCTCATTGCTGTCAACGATGTGGAGTCGCGGGCGAATTACAGGGTCGTCAGTCATTAGATTCTCTCTCCATCTTGACGACGTGATATGATTGCTCCGCTTGTGCAGGAACCTTGTAAAACGAACGAGAGGCATCAATCACAGCCAGCCTGAGATTGGGATTCTCCGCCTTGTGTTCCTCGATGTATTCCACCAGGTCCGCTATCTCGTCCTCACGTTTGCTCTGTGCCTCTATCATCGCGTACAGTTCACCACTCATTAATCCTCCTTACTAGGACACGAGGGATAGTGCCAGTGTAGCCATGTGGTTTCGCGTCGATGCGGTGTAGGAAGCGACCTGCACTGATACTGCTGCCCTACTCGAATCATCTTTCCACAGTTGTTGCAGAATATACGTTTACCAAGACCGATATTAGTTCGTGGGGTAGTAGAAGAACTCCATCCCATTACTTCACCTCCATGTGGGCGAGTAGGTACGGCGCGAAAGGTTGGACAACAGCGACGCCAACTTCATCTCGTTCCCACGCCCAATCTTCTACAATGTCTTCTAGTGTGTCCTCGTCCACCTCTGTCATGGCGGCGCGGGCGTTCTTCAACCCAACAACCTGCCCTCCCCATATGCGCTCGTAGTTGGCGTCCCCCTTGAGTGCATAGAAAATCTGTCGGTCCTCAGCTAATGCAATCATCCCGTCCAGCTTCTCAGCCTGTCCTATCAGTAGCGTCATCCCTACACCTCCTTGGTTCCATGCTCGGCTGAATCATTGTTCTTTCTTGGCAGCCTTGATTATGCTAGAGGCTTGCCGTTGTGAAATCTTGGTGTACACCATCTCTCCCCACGCCTGTACATCCCGTGGGTCCGGCATACTATTCCAATCCCTGTAATAGTCCAGACAATCGTGCGTCAAATCCTCAAATATCACCTCGTCAAGTCCGTCGAGTTGTATATCATCCTGTTGGCAAATGCCTTCCAACTCTAGTGTGAGAGATTCACCCAGTGGTATTCCAGCCAGAATTTCGTCATCCACTTTTTTCTCCTCGTTCCGTTCATACTTCACTACCCGCTGCGTGCCGAATCCCAATGCCCGCGTCCCACGCTCAGTTAGTAGTATCCGCTCCCCTTGTTGTACCACGGCACCCTTTGTATGCAGAGCATCAATAGAACGCCAACTATTGCGGTCACACAATTCCGGCAATCGGTGCGTGCTAATCATTCTCAGCATGGCTACCTGGGAACGGGTATACAACACATGCCGAGTGTATGTGGCTACAGCCATATAAGTACCCCAAGGAACAGTACGACATTAAGTACCATACCGACTTGGTTTGTGGATGAAGAGCGAACATCTTGCGCACGCCGCCCGGTCAGGTACAACCAACTCACAACACCTTCTCCCAAGAACACCATACACACTATCAGTTTTACCAGTATATCCATTGTCTTATTCCTCCTATTTGGCCATCATCAGTACGGACCTAACCCGTAGTGCCGAGGCAGTGAGTGCGCCTCTGCCCCGGCATTCGGCCTGTTACTCGCTACCCAATAATTCTGCCTCCTCTTTTTTCTTTCCAAACATGGGCAACTGTTCCTGCAGTAACGTGATCTTGGTGCGTCCGTCGCGCTGCATGTAGCCCAATGTTTCCAGGTCTTGCGGTGTCATGTCCTTCAACATGATGGTCATTTTCACCTGAAGGCTGATATCACCATCATCCTTGTCAACGGACGTGTCACTGGTGAATTTCAGGTCCGCCACATACGATACCAACTGCTGTGGGTTTGCCATATCTCACCTACAACACGGACGAATCGACAGCGGTGAGCGAGATTGCCGAGGTCGGCTTACTGTATTTGCCGCCCTTGCCGCCCTGCTCTGCGGTCCGGGTATCAACCTGCTCAGTCCATTCAGAATAGAACTGTTTGCCGGGAATCTGGTTTGCGTCGAAGTACGGTTTCTTGATTCCATTGATTACCTTCGTGCCGAATTCGACACCAAGTGCCTCAAGAGTCTGTTTCAACTTCCAGACAGCCTTGGCACTGACACCGCAGATAATTTCGCCTTCCTTGTTGTGGTCCGGCCCTTCCTCAATAATCGTGAAGGGAATGGCGACAGATGTTTTCGCGTCTGTCTTGTAGTAGATTGCCCCGGCCTCAGACAAATGTTTGCCCACGGCGGCAAATTTACTGCTTGCCTTCTCAAACTCGTCCTGGGTTACGTCAAGAACGAACTCATCTTTTGCTACTTCACTCATTGATACCACCTCCGTTTTTTCTCCGGTCATTGCTGCGAGTTCCGCTTCCAACTCGGCGGCTCGCTCGGTTTCCCCGATGTTCTTCAGCGTCTCGATTTTCTGCTGAAGTTCTGCTTTTGTAGGTTTGGCCATATGCTGTGTTCCTCCTGCTGATTATTTGGTTGCCAGATTGCTATGCCAGTTTGTAATACTCACTACCTCCTATTTCTTGAGTGTCATTATCGTTTCCCATGCTATATCAGCACAGGCGGGACATACATTCATTTCGCGCCAGTTGTAAGTAGCAGTGCGATTCGGGTCATCGTGTGGACGGCTAATGCACACTCTGCCATTACAATCACGGCATAAATCAACACCACAAATGTTACACTTGGATTCTGCATGTTTGCCACATCTGTCACAGGCAAGAACTGTAATTTGCTTTTCCACTTTTATCTCCTATTTGCTTTGTCTTGGGAATAGCAGCCTGCATATATAAAGAAAAAGCCGACTGCAATAAGTAATCCACCACCAACGAAAACATACCAATTGGCCCCGTTTTTTAGTCCGTTACTAATCAACCATCCACCAATTATTATTAGTACGAAGCCTATTGATACTTGCGGGAACCCAGCATCCATTCTCTCATTCATTGTGAAACCGTCCTATGCTTCGGCTTGTAATTTTCGTAGGGCATCAGCGTAGTCCTTGATTTCGCCCATGCCCGATACGCCAAGGATTTTGAATACTGCCGAGTATGGCTTCCCGGCCTTTTTCACGTAGTCAGTAAACATCGTCTGAGCCACGTTAGATGGTATGTCAACAAGCCCACTAGCCAAGTCCTCGGTACTCACGCCCTCAACTTCATCCCGTTTGCCGTACACGTCGTCACAGATGAATGTGAGCCGGTTAATAGCCACCTTCAATGCCTCACTGTTGGCCGACTTTACAACCTTGTCCAGGTCTACGATGCTTGTAGCAGTTATCGGCTGGTCCTTCTTGGTGCTTATTCGCGCAGCACCATTGCCGTGAAAATACCTGTACGGCGGATTAATGCCCATTGCAATCAACTTGTGATCAATGATAGCCAGTTGCCCATCCACTACTACCCAAGCCAGTGCCGGTATTATCTGGGTTTGCCCAACAGGTAGCCATGACCACCCCGGAAAATGCTTATCAAGAGCTTTTCGCATGTACCCTTCAGTCACATAGTCCAGGTTGTCCCATCGCTGTTTGACAACCTTGTTACCGGCGCGGTCGTACTCCGGCGTTTTCGTGCGCGAGATACCCATGTATCCGTCGTGCCATTCCTTGTTGAAGGCCACGATACTGGACAAGAATTCAGGGTCATACGGCACTAGACCGATTGAGTCAGTCATTTTTCAATTCCTGTATACGTACCGTAGCTTCCTGTATTCTCTTCGCCATTTCCGACCAGTACAAAATACTTGAACGGTGCCACCAGCTGGCAACAGCACTGATACTCACGGTAAACAGAATTATGATTAAGAAAGCACCAGTTAGTGTATGGGTAAATTGAATGGTTGCTAGCATTGCAATAGTAAGAAGGAAGGTTATATTTAGGCGTTCTTTCCTATTGCACCTTGTTTCTTTATCTAACTGTTTTTGCTCAGTCATCGTTATTATTCTCCCAAAAATCAAAGGCTTTATCTTGCAATTCTTTCCAGTGGTTGTCCAATATCAACAGGTCGCCACGTTTCACAATTACCGTGACAGTTTTACGCTTGCCAAGAAGTTTGTTTGCGGCATTGTGTGTTTCCAGATAGCCAATCATGTTTGCCGTATTCTGGTCTATCGTGAAGTTAGTCATTGTCTTCAACTTCGCCCTTGTCAGTAATCCGGCAATCCATGCGTTCAGTTGTTTTGGCAATGGTTCGCAGTGTGTCCGCGTCCAATAACTTCTCAACTTCGGCCTTGGGGTAACTCACGGATTTCACAGGGTAGACCTTTGCCGTTAGCCCGTTGAACGTCAGTGAATGTGTGGGCGCGATCTCTGCATATTGCCTCAATATCGTCTTGGCACTATCCATTACTAATCCCGCTGCATCAGCTTGTACTTTTGCAGCCCTATATGCCGCAATCTCTTCTGTCAACTGAGCTTCTTGATCTTTAGCCAATACTGGCGGTGGTGGCGTACATAGATACCCAAACTGGCACCTCTTGCACTCGACGTTATCCGGCTGATATTCCACGCCAGGATACAACTCGCCATTGGCTATACACTCAGCCACATCGGATAGCACAAGCACAATGTCGTTTATGTCGCACGGTGTCTGTTCCATGAAGTATTTGGTATCTGTGGAGTTCAATCCATGTGTCGTACCAGTGTTACGGTTCTTCACAATCAACCTACTAGGTAAGCCGGTTGCTGTCATATACGCGGTTATCTGCGCCGCATGGTTTGGGAATCCGTTAAAGCCCTGAGACATCCATCGCTGATACTCATTCTGCGACATGCTCTTGCATTCAACTACGCGCTCAATGCCGTGGTCGTTTTCCAGTGCATCGGGATGGCCTTCAAGGTTAATCAATGGATAGGACAACTTGAGTACCATTTGCTCGCCGTAGATACTGATATCATCGGCACGCAGTTCATCCAGCAGCCACAGTTCATGTAATTTACCTTCACGGGCCGAGGATTCCAGCCATGCGGGGAATGGAGTCCCGGAATAGCCAAGGTATTTGTAGGTCAGCTTGCGCGGGCAGTGCCCACACTCGGACATACGGAATAGCTGTTTTGTATGTTCCATAGTAATTACTAATTCTCCTTGAGTGATTACGCCTCGGTTTCAAGTAGCTTGGTAACAATGGCCAGCATTCGATTACTAGGCATGGTAACTTCATAGATTCTTTCCGTTGCAAAGTTGCGAGCCTCTTCATCCCATATGTATGTGGCTGTTTTTCCTTTGCCACGTTCCCATATTTCCATGAAATCAAGGTGGTCATTTGCTCTGAAAAGCAAAATAGCATCATGTATTGAGAACGCAACCTTGCTATCACCATAATCTGATGAATTTGGCCCACATAGGTACACTTTCGTTGCCATAATAATTACTCCTAGCAACCAGGATGTTCGGGAATGAACTGGGCACGTTGTGCCTCATGCTTGGCACATTGTTGTTCCATGTACGTAGCCAGTGTCAGACTAGCGATTGATATGCACAGCAGCCTGAGCCTTCCATGTCCCAAGTTCTCGTATAGCATGCCCGTTGGCACCTGCATGATCTCTGCCGTGTCCTTGATACATGAATCCGCCACCGCCTCAGCAATCAACCCGAACTCAGTCACGCCGTTATCATTTGCCATGTTTCCGTTCCCCCTTCGCTTATTGTCAGCGGCTAAGATACCGCTGCAGTTCTGATTCACACACGCGCCAGAGTCGCCCAACCTTTGTAGCCCGGATATCGCCTTTGCGCAGCTTGCGCCGCACAACCTCGACATTTAGCCTCAACTTCTCGGCTATCTCCTGCGTGGTAAGTAACCGTGCCATAGATTTGTCTCCTTAGTTCATCCACTCGTAACTGTGTACATAGTGAGTGCCGCGATAGTGGTTGTCTTCATCATAGACCGCAATTGAAGTACCCAATATATCGCTATGCTCAATAGCAATGTTTGGGGCATAGATATCAGCAACGGGGAATCGTGAACCGTCTGCCATTTCAGCAGTGATGTATATGAAGGTGTAGCCAGGCATACCACGAATCTTGCCATCGGCACCGGCTATCGAGCCTTTGGTGAGTTTTGCCTTGAACGTTGCCAGTGGTACTTGCATGGTTATGACTCCTTCTTGTCGAGGTCGATGTCGAGTCCAACTTCACATGCCGCAATGATTTTGCGAAGATCGTCGTCACAGGGCGAAGTGATGTCTATACTACTGCCAGAATTCCATGTAGCCATGTGGACAGAAGCCTTTTGATTGAATGTGATTTGCAGAAACCGGAATGGATTTTCACTAGTTGTAACCATGAGTTGTGCGTCCCGTATGTTTTCCATGTGACTATGACTCCTCAATCACTTCGTTGGCGTATTGAAATCCAAGGAATTGTGTAAGTTCCAAGTGGCTCGCACTTACGTAATTGAAGTACAGACCAATCTTGAATTCCTGCTGGTTGTTTCGTGTGTATTCGTATGGCTCGTAAGTGACCTTTGAAGCGAAGATAATACTGATGGTGTTTGCCAAGGCACCACAAACATGCTGAATTGTGACTTGCTTGCCGGTCGGGAATTCCGAGTCCTGAATAGTTGCTACAATCTTGTCAACACCAGTTTCCATGAGTGAATCCCCCTTCACTTGTGACTTGATACTACTTTATACGACGCTGCACAACATTGTCAATACCCTGTGGCGAGAAAATGTAAAGGAAAAGGGCCAACCTACATTTAGATTGACCCTTGATGTCCCTGGGGATGCCGGAATTTATTTAATGGAAATAAGAATGCTGGAATGTCTAGAACATCTCATACACTTTCAGTCCTCCCTTTAGTTTCATGTTTAGTGTAGAAAATCCGGCCTGTGGTTCGCTTATTTGAACCTACAACGCTACTTTATACTACTTTTTCAAGGTTGTCAATACTTTACTGATGCCAAACCCAGTACCGGGCAATGAAGAAGTTACCCCCAGTGACAACTGCCGTAGACATCATGGACGCAATCAAATACCAAATCCCTGTCTCAACAAACACAACATACAGGCAAAACCCGATAACGGTAGTGCCCGCCCGTGAAAATATAAACTTCGCCGCGCCGCGTGTACCCAAGAATGAATTGAATGTCCAGCCAGAATTACCTACATATGCCAGATACGTTGCGATAGCCCACGACACAACTCCACCGGCCATATAATGCAGTCCGCAAATACTCACCAAGAAATACAGTAGACCAATGCTCACCAGTGCTGCGCCGCCGCCAACAATCACAAAGCGAATAGTGAGCCGCCGTGGAAAATGCCGCTTGATAAAATCCATCATGCCTTTACCGCCTTGAGAGTGATGTACACAGCATGGTGCTTGTCAACCCGCGTCATTATTCGGGCCACAATTCCGCTGAGTGGATAATATCCCACGCCACGCATATCAGTAACCTTAAAACGATGGTGTTCCAGAAGACCTTGAATGCCTCTGATTGTTGGTAAACGAAGGTGCCCTGGATGCTCATACTGATAGTTATTGCCGTAGTCAGTGTGAATGATATTGCCCAGTTCGACTATCTCATCTGATAATCCGGCGCATAACGGCTGTTGCCCGGCAATCAGAAATGCGATGTTATGCCACGCTGCGATATTAGGCACGGACAAAATTACATAACCACTGGGCTTCAATACGCGATGTATCTCGCGCAGGAATTCATCAGTTGCATGTAGGTGTTCAAACACTTGGTTCGCATGTATCACATCAAACCAATCATCAGGAAAGCCGGGGAAGCCGTCATTCAAATCGCCATAACACGCAACAATACCAATCTTTTCACAAGCCGCAACCCGTGACGGTTCAATATCTATGCCATAGAGAAATTTACTACCAATCGCCGCCCCTAGTTTCTTAGTGAATGTTCCATGCCCGCCGCCGAGGTCCAGTATCCGAGCATTGGGATTGTGTTCTATAAGACTGAGAATCACACGATAGTTTTCCTCTTCGGCATCCGTATGTATCCGCCAGATAAGGTTCTTCATCTATGTCCCTTATCAATTACAACGGCATCGCCACTACGGTACAATTCAGTACGGGAAGATAGAACATCATCAATGCCAGCCTCACTGTATGGCACAAACATCCGTGTTCCTATGCCGCACCATTCTGTCCATAACCCATCTTCCATACTCCTCGCGCGCAGGTACACGTAATCACTGCTATTGATGTCCGGCACTATCTCCGTAGAAATCTGAGGCCAGTTCCAGTACACATTTTCCTCTGGTATCTGCTCAGTCAGGAACATTGCGCCGTACCAGTCCGTGTACACCGGATACAGTTCGTTGTCGATAATGTATTGCCGCGCTGCAACATCCCCGTGTGTGAACGAAGCCCCCATATCAATGCGATCATTGGACAATGCAATTGAGTAGGGGATGCGAACCAGGCTGATGTCATACTGCGCGGCCTCAAAAACGATGCCGGTGGTCAGCAGGAAATAGGGCACGAGTAACAACAGGGTAATTGTAGTGCGCCGGACTACGCGAGTTACCACCGCCACAACAGCAGGGGCAAGGAACAACAGTATTATCAGCCAGAATCGTGTGGCGTTTAATAGTGCAGAGAATGCGGGTACTACAACACACAGCAAGCCTAGCATCATTGCGGCGGCAATAAGTCCCATGTATTGTGTGTTCCACTGCCGTCGTTTCCACCATAGACACAAGGCATATCCGGCCCCAATTACCACAAGCCCCTGCATCATGTATTGGAATATCCACCACACCTTCACTAGCGGGTCGCCATTTTGCACGCCGCGCCCCAATGCCAGTTGCATTGCACGTTCATGTGAACTAAGTATGCCATCTCCTGCAAGGGGCACGGTATATGGCATGATAGGTAATGTGACGGTTTCCTGTTCTGGTGGCCGCATTGATTCAATTGATTCAACCTCGATACCGAGAAATGGGCCGATCTTTGCCGCAATGCTATATGTGACTATGCCCTGTCCTACTACTGAGTAATAACCCACTGACAGTATGGCAATGGCAAGGAATACTGCAATCGGGCCGCGAAGGGGCAGGGCATCATAGTGTAACCATCGAGCCACAAGCATAAATAGAAGGGCAAACCCCATGAGAAATAGCAGTATCATACCGGTGGTGTAGTGCGAAGTTGATGCAATGAGTCCGATTGCCACGACAAGCACCATGCGCTTACGGCTGCACCATGCCCACTGTGTATTGTCAGCCAATAGGCCGAGAGTTATCAGCATGAATGGCAGGGCGGTCATTTGCCGTGCCATTCCGAGTAATTCCACAAGAAACGTGGGGGAGAGAACTACTATCAGTGTTGCGATGTAGGCTTGTGCGGTCCTAATGTGTTGACGATAGATGCGGTAGAGAATCGGCGCACAGGCAGCGGATAACATTGGAACACATACCTTGAATAGCCATACAGGGTCAAGGTGCAGCACTTTACTGACAGCGGCAGTAAATGGTACGGCGAGTAGGGACGTGTTGTAGATGTGAATGTTGGTGTAGTCCCATCCGTATTGCCATGATGTCCAGGCCAGTCGATACTCAGCGTGAATATCAGTACCGACTACGGTTGCTGAGAGTAAAGTGGTACTCCATAACAGTGCGAGTGCGAGGCAGTAGAGCAACCACGGGCCAGATAATCGTTTACCCGAAAGGTAACAAAAGCTGATAGCGATTGTGTAGGCAATGAGTAAGACATAGCACACAGGCCCGCCGATTATGGCCAGCACGAGTGGTACTATGTAAGCAATCGTGTTACGCCATCGTATGCTCTTGCCCATGTGTATCTCTCCTGTATCAAATTCCGTGCCGCATTCCCGCACCTGGCCCGCACCATAGGATGTTCCAGTGCATACACAACTTGCCCCACAAACTGTGCCATGTTTTGTGCAATCAGACAGTTATGCCCGTTGTCCAGTTCTGGTATCACGTCCTGCAGATACGGTGTAGTTACCACGCACTTACCACACGCCATAAAGTCCGTCACTCTTGTACTCGGCACTGGCGCACTCGGCACCCATTGCCACACCGGGGCAACGCACAAATCCGCCTCATGTATTGTCTTGTAGATATCATCCACATAACCAAGGAACTTCACATTGTCTATACCCTCAACTAACTTCCCAGTGGCCCAAATCTCGGCCCCGCCTTGCAACTTCACAAACTTAGCAATGCTGTTGAGATATCTCAGTGCCCATAGATTCGACACGGTGTTTCCCTGTCCAATAAACAGCACATGCTTGGGTAGTTTCGGCAATTTCTTTGGGGCCAGTGTCACATTATCGAAGTTCAATACATGTGGAATGACCTCTGCGCGCGCACTCATGCCCATGCCCTCGTACATGTCGCGGTACAGCGCGCTTATCATCCGCACGCTATGTGCCCGCGCATAAACCTTCTTTTCCATCCAATACATGAGCCATTGAAGTTTGCCAGGATTGAACAACGCCGGATTACCTGCGTCCCATACAAACGGCTTGCCACGGATCGCGCCGAGCCACATGCCAATCACCGCGCTCGGTGTGTTCATACAGTAGATGGTGTCGTACCGCGCCACAAGGCCGTGCATGAATGAGAGGAGCCAATAGGCCAATAGTACAAACACTTTGCGCTTGCCCTTGAGTGTGCCCCAGCGCGGGCGCGTGATGCCAACTACATTATTATCGCGTGACAAGATGCGGTGAATAGCCGCGTGCCAATCACCCGTTTTGATATTGCTATCAGTGCGCTCAATGGGAATCAGTAATACTCTCATGTTTTCTTCCTTGTGGCTCATGCGCCAAGAACCAGTTAATATATCCAGCAGTAACGTGACGAAGAGGATTTGCCACTTGATACAGGCACATAAAGTCGAGTCTTGATACTATGGTTGCCATTACTAACTCAGGCAATAAGGTTATCCAACCTACCATAAACCATAGCCACCACCTCATGCTTTACTCCTAATCTCTTCTTCTCTGACAATGTTCCTGAAATACCTGTTTGGAATCTGTTTGGAATCGAATATGGTGTGGTGCATTCTGAGGAACTTCACAATGTCCTCTTCCTTGAAAAGCATAGGGCATTTCCCGAACTTCGCCTTCCATGTTGCACGTTTGGAAACTATCCAGCCCCTTTCTACCCATACCCGTATCCGGCTGCGGCTTCGCCCTAATTCTCGTGACAAAAGCGTGTACGTGAAAACGTTGTCGAAGAAGGTAGTACATCCATGCCGACATCTCCATAGCTTTATGGCATTCTCACTTTTGTTGAGGTGTTGTGCCATTTCTGCGTTTGAAAGGTATCCCGCATAGTCCTCTACATACTCAGCTTCCGTGTCGGTCCATGCTCTAACCAAGTCTCTTGTGCCTCAGTAAGTCCTTACCGTGCAACCATAGCTTCTGAATCGTGCGCTTTGACTGTCCGTGTCGGAACGTCGCCATAACCAGTTGCAGTAGAATCGACATGGCATAGAACACATAAATCTGCCGCACACTCAGTTTGTCAGTCCGCGCCGTGACACTCGTGATATTGAATTGTTCCCAATCTGACGTGTCCGTAATGTATCCCGCGTGCAACATGCGTGCGCGATGCTCAGTACCAGGGAACGGGGCACATACACTAAATGCTGTCTCTATATTGGTAGTTATCACAAACCACCATGACTTGAGTATGTCAGTGAATCCCTCGCCCCAGTTCGCAATCATCAGATATCCCATGATGCGCTTAATGCCCGCGCCACGTGCCATACGCACAGCCGCACGAATCTCACCTGGTGTTAAATCCTTCCGCATGATATCCAACACGCGCTGTGAACCACTCTCGACACCAAAACCCAAATACGTGAATCCGGCATGATAGAACTTGTCGAACAACTCTTGTGATACCAACTTCTTATTGACACGCAGACTGCCCGCGAATGTCATCTCGTTGTGCAGGCCGCGCCGGATTATCTCATTGCAGATATCAATGCCGCGTTGTCGGGGAACATTGATAGTGTCATCCTGAAACTGAATCGACATCACGCCGTACTTTTTATGCAAGAGTTCTATTTCGTCCACAATGCGAGACGGAGAACGGAACCGAATCTTGCCATCCCACAGTGCGTGATTAGTGCAGAACGTGCAGCGGTAGGGACAGCCCCGCGAGCCAATAATCTCCCACGTTGGAAAGCGCGGGTAGCTCTGCATATCCACGAGGTCATACGCAGGGAATGGTAGAGCATCAATATCAAGTGTCTGCTCTCGTGGTGCTACCATCGTACCATCAGTCCAGATAAGTCCCTGTATGTCGCGCGAAAATCCCTGCTGCATGACTTCAAGTAGTAATGGTTCACCATCACCCTTTGATATGAAGTCGGCACCACGATTCAAGCATTCCTGTTGCCGATTGATAGCATGAACACCGCCAAAGATTACCGGCACGCCGGGAAGTATTTGGTGTGCTATATCTGCCACCATGAAACCGCCCGGGGCATTGAGAGTGATAATGCTCACGCCGATAATGTCCGGCTGGAAGTCCCTCAGTACTTGAGAGTAATTGTGCAGAGAGAAAGGCAAATTAGTGTAGTCCAGAATCTTGATTGTGGTGTTGGAAAGTTCTTGACGGATGTAGGCCGCGAGCTGGCAGATGCCTATGGGGGCGAATTCCAGCAGTGCGGGCTTGGTAAACGGTGCAAAGACAAGTAGCAAACGGCTATACCGCTGCCCAGTAACTTGTTCCTGCACCCTTGTATCAGTCATTACAGCTATTGTCATTCACATTTTCCTCTTCGCCATCATCAATGAGCAATACGTCCAACTTTGCCCATTCAATCATTCCTATCACCTCCATAATTGAGTGACAAATAACCCGGTGCTGTGCATTTTGT
>Ga0208769_1000368_pt1 | contig 22668 bp, 35 predicted proteins | sample AntAceMetag02UKC_FD_184768 | JGI IMG/M metagenome (GOLD analysis project Ga0208769, IMG submission 184768) | Saline lake microbial communities from Ace Lake, Antarctica- Antarctic Ace Lake Metagenome 02UKC (SPAdes) (version 2) | ecosystem: Environmental > Aquatic > Non-marine Saline and Alkaline...
GGAGGTGTCAGTATAAATGCAATTAATTTCAGAACTTTTGGAGGTTCTCATTGGGAAGCTTTTGTATCCGCAGTATCTAGCGAAGTAGTAGCATACACAGATTTGTATCCTGGTAATGATGCTATATATAGTCTTGGAACTTCTAGTTACAGATGGTTGTATGTATATGCAGGTTCTGGTAGGTTCGGAGATATATATTTACGTTCAGTAGCTGGAGCAACTGATTGGAAAGCTATTAGTTCTCTTAATTCAGGAGAAATTAATCTTTATGGTAATGTTTATCCTTCTGTTGATGATTCTAAATGGTTAGGAAATACTTCACACAGATGGGCTCGTATATGGGGAGTTGGTGGATACTTCGGTGCAGCTGATTCTCATGTACTCTGTTACAGAGGTTCATCGTCCCAAGCAGTTATTCAAGCAACTGGCAACAGTGCAAGTGTAGGTTTAGTTCTTCAAACAAAAAATGCAATGCCAATCACATTAAATGATATAGCTGTATTAGCAGGAGGTGCGCAAACAAATTTAGGTATATATATCGGTTTATTTGCAGCTAATCAATTATTAGATGATTCTACTCACGGAACAGGGTCGACAACTCTTTACATCGGCGACGAAACTATAGACACGACAGCTTCCGACAGAAGAATGAAAAAGAATATAGTGGATTCCTCTGTTGATACATTTAAAATACTAGACAAGATGCGTATAGTAGATTTCGAATGGAAGTCTGGAAGGACTGGAAAATATACCGGACTTATAGCTCAGGAAGTTGATGAATATCTTCCTCAGGTTGTAAAGAAGCCGAGTAATCCTGAAGAGATTGGTTGGGCTGTAGAGTATCATCATCTCGTCCCGTATCTCATCCTCGCTTTAAAGAAGCTTGATGAGAGAGTCAAAGAATTAGAGTTCATCGCTCAGAAGAGCAATGATAAAACCGAAATTGAGGTGTAAGTTATGGAAAGACAAATAACAAAAAATGAAGACGGAACTTTCAAAGTAGTTGAGAGCAACGTAGTTGAGAGTGTAACCAGGGAGAATCTTGGTGTATTCAGAGACAAGTTGAAGGAAGACATTACTCGACTTGAAAAGAATGCTGAAGACCTAAAGAAACAACTCTTAGAAGTTGAAGGATTTCTAAAGGCTTAGGTGTGTTTATGATTGCGGATTGGATAAGAAATTATTGGAATGCCTTTACTGGTATGGATATCTTGGAAGATGAGAATTCTCTTCTTCTATCCAAAGTTAAGGCGCAGGATGATTTACTTTATCAAGTTGATAAGGCAAAACTCGAACTTGCAAAGGACAAGATTGAACTCCAAAAGAAATTGGATGCACAAATCATTGTCTCCAATGTCTTGAACGTCCGCATATCAGAACGAAACTCTAGTATAGAAAGCCTGAAGACTGAATTAGCAATGCATGGTGTAGAAATTCCTACATCAAATCCTTCTTTTTTATCAAAAGGTTTGTGCTATCAGCCGAACGTTCAAGTAGAAGGAGAGGATATCAGAATTACAAATCCACCAGATATCTATTCAAGAAGCGATCTTCTTTACAGAGAGCTTAGAGTTGATTCCATAAAGAGCCTTCCCAAATATGAGAAGCTTTCAAAGATTTGGAATTATGTAATCAAAGCAATAGAATACAAGTACGATGCAGTAGATAATTGGCAGTATCATCCTATTACTATCCTCAGAAAATTTGGAGATTGTTTGCCAGAGGATACATTTTTGACAACTTCGGATGGAAATTTATTTGAGATTAAAGATTCAAAATGTGGCATGGAAATAATTGGTTTGAATGGAGAGCCTACAAAAATCCTGAACGTTTGGAATAAAGGAACTCTATCAACAAAAAGATTTTCTCTGTCAAATAAATCCGTTTTAGAATGTACCTCGAATCATAAAGTTTTTGTAGTGACTCCTCTCGGAGATATACGAGAGATACTTGCAAGTGAATTAAAAGTTGGGGATGAATTGCTTTCCATAAACAAATTAAAGTTAAAAAAAGGTTTAACAACTCGTAATAGTATATATCCGATTACAGTAGAAAAAATAGAGGAGGGTAGAAGTGTAATCTGCTACGATATAGAAACTGAAAATAATGGGATATACCTTCCAGAATCAGATATAATAGTACATAACTGCGAAGATGGAACTATTCTATTCCTTGATGCTTGTAGAATGTGTGGGATTCCTGCTGATAAAGTTTTCAACACAATAGGGAATACAAGTTTCGGTTATCATTCATATCCTATTGTTTGGATGGACGTTGAAGATTTAGTAGGAACTGCAAGTGAAGGACAGGGAAAAGGCTGGTACATTTATGAAACTACATTAGATTTTCTTCCGACTTCCCCGAAGAAATTGAAGGGAAGTAACTATTGGTGTGAAGGCGGCCTGCAGAACTGGAAATATTTTGGAGTTGTAAGGACTCTTAATTATTCAACATTCAACGGAGTAAGAATGCCTGCACCTGCGGGAGATATTAGGAATAAAAAGATTGACAATTCAGAGAGAAAAAGAAATGCTATCATAAAATACTGGAGGGATTCACATGGCAAGAAAAACAAAAAAACAAAATCCACAACAGAAACCGCAACTAAGAAATCTTCTTCTCGCAAGAGAAAGGGCTTATGATTTTGAAGTTGAGATGGAACGTCTGAACTTTGAAGTTGGGAAGTTCATGCTATCTTTCGGTTCTGCTACACAGATAATCTGTCCTGATGAGGATCAGATGCTCTTGCATGCTAGAGAATATGATGCACGAACTAATTACATTACAAGGTCAGTTGTTTTACTCCCATTTGTAAAGATTCCTATTGAAACAAAGAGAAATGTAATCAAGTCAGTTCTGTTCAAGGAAGTGAATACAATTAGCGGAAACACAACATACCAGTTCATGAAGGACGCAAATACGATAGTAAGACTTACGATATCATCGTGAGAAAACAAGGAGGAGATAATATGAATCCGGTTGAAGAATATTTTAGTAAACACAAAGCGCAACTGTGGCTTTTCAAACATGCAGTAGTTGTATTTACCCCACTTATTGCAGCAGCATCGATTGAATACCTAGAAGGTTCAGATATTGCAGTCAAAGGAACAATTATTGTAGCCTTGACAGCATTGAATCTTGGTGTTTCAAAACTTAACCCAGATAAAGTTTGGGAAGGTGTAGGTGCAAAGAAAAAGAAAAGATAAACTACGGTAGGCGGATTAGCTCCATAGCTGTTCGTCTTCCATCCTTTGTTTTAATAGCAAAGAAGCAATTCATCCCCATAAGACAGTACCTCTTTGCCCAATCGCGATACTTCTCTCCTTTTTTCCCGTAAGTATCTGATTTGTTGCATTTACACTGAACATAAATCCAAGAAAGAGTTCCGTCAATGTTGGCGCGAGTGGCGCAAATGTCCCAAACGTTAAAGATATCTACATTCTTTCTGATGTAGATCATCTTTCCTTTTATCCTCAAAATCTTCGTAGATAGGATAGCTTTCTGCTGAATAAAGTAGCCTGCTTCAATCAGTTTCTTCTCCACGAAGTTCTCGAAGTCCCTTCCTTTTGATGTTGTGCTCATTCAGACACCACGTTCTATTTTTTCTTCTGATTGTACTTCAAATTTCATGATTTACCTCCTCTGTTAGACTGCAATAGTTTTATTGCTTCTGTGAGTGTCACATCATCTGCATCTTGAAATCCTTGTATTAGTATTTTCATAATTTATCACCATAAAAAAGGGTCAGAGGACAAAAGCCTCTCCCCCCCAACCTTCTTCTTCCTGTCACTTCTTTTCAGTATCGAGAGCAACTACAGAATAGTTTCCTCTCAAGAGTTCTCCCTTTATTTCCACGACGAAAACTTTACTGGTTAGTAATTTGTTTTCCGCATAGGTTCTAAAGAGATTTCTCAACTTAGCATTCTTGCAGTTCCAAATCTTCAGACAAGGTTCTCCATCCCAAGAATTCACAACAAACTGCAGCACATATTTCTCCACAGTTTTTTCTGTCTTCTTTCCATTCTCCCAAACTGGCACAGCTTTCTTTACCATTCTCCCAGTAATACACTTCTGATCCGGGCTGTCTTTGTCTTCCATTGATTCTGCCGAGAAGGTCAGCTTGTATTTCATATTGCTTTCAACTTGAAAGAATTTACTGTTCAACTTGTCCGACTTCTCCACTTCATCCCAAGATACGTTCAGGCTCTTCTGATTTTGTTCTACCAATTTCTTCAACTCCTTTTTCTTGTCTTTGCGGGGGTGGCGCACTTGCCTTTCGATATATCACATCAACTCCACCAACCCGGACCATGCTTATATCTGCAAAATCTGGGGAAGCGAGCAATGTTTCAAGATGTTTCTCTACTGGCATCCTGCTTGCACTGACCCGTTTGACCATGTCTGATACTGAACAGGGCACCTCAAGTACCCTGAGTTCCTTTTCTACTAGGAATTTGATTTCAACACTGCGTTCCATAAGGTTCTGTTTTAGTGTCATATAATCACCGTTGTATATAATAGAGTTATACTTTATAATACCCTACTATATACTAAAGTCGTGAGTGAAGTAAATCTTGCATGCTCCTGGGCCAATCGCAATCGCCGTCTTGAATATCTTCTTCTTGACGAGTTCGTCTGCAATATCTACTGCAGTAATTCCCTTGAGATTAGCAAGCATTACTTCGTCCACACCGCCTCCAACTGTTGAAGCTTGGGTTGTCTTCACGAATTCAAAAATCTCTCGTTGTATGGTGCCTAGGTACGAAATTCGCATACTTGGAGACATCTGATTCTCATTTAAGTTTTCTGACCACGATTTTATTATCCGCCCAAGGATTTCATCACATTCTTTTACGTCATCATCAGTACAGATGAACTTCCCTCGATTTTCTACGACTGATTTGTATTTAGCATAGCCATCTATCATTCTGTAGATGTGCATTATCATACGAGAGTCGTATATATCTAGTTCAAGACTTGCAGGGACAACTCCTCTATACTTGTCTTGAATGTCTTGCGCGACTTTAATAGGGATGTCTATTGTGAAGGTGTGCATATAGTCTACCATACTTACAAAGTGTGGATCATGTTTTGGGAATGATTCTTCCTTCTTGAACTTCATTACACTGCTTTTGTGGTCGTTGATAAATTTGATATGTTCCTCATTGTAAACATACCAGAGAATACGAGACATGAATGCCACGTTTAGTTTTTCATGCAAATCTACTAGATTTTTGATATGCTCGTAAGGTCTGATGTTTGAACAGAAGCACGTCCACATCTTTGGTTTGGCTTTGATTATCCCAAACGCAGAGGAATGTTCTCCCTCAGAATGTTCAAGAACTTTGAGGAGTTGATAGCTTCCTCCGTCAAAATCACTACCGTTTCTTGAAGAAGACTGGATGATATGGATGAACTCATCCACAAATCCGAATCGCCTGCATTTAATTAGATATCCTTCTTTCGGGATTCCATTTGCAAACGAAGGTACAAGACCCTTGATAGTTCCTCCATCATTGAGAGGTTGCTTGAACGCAGTGCCCATAGTCTCAAGCATCTTTGTTTTGCCAAGAGCCGGAGGAGACATTAAAGACAGATGTGTAGGCATCTCTGAAAGTTTCCCAGAGAATGCCCAACTTATCATGAACCTCGAGAACCAATCAGGATGAGGATACATACCGAATAGGCATTTATGCAGATGTTCTTTGTTGTAGTCTTTTGCAATTTCCCAGAATTTTTCCTTGCCGATTGTATCGACTGAAGGTTTCTGAGAATGAACGAAGAATACTTTCTGAGTTGTATTTATCCTCGCCATGTTTCCTATCTTCATGTAGTCGTAGCAGTTTGCTTCCATTCCATATATTTTACATCCGCTTAAATCTAATTCTTCGGGAGATAATAGGATTATTTCCTCAGTCGTATCTGACTGAAATTTATAGACATAAAAAAGAGAGTTGTATCTTACAAACGCAGCGAGTTTCTTACATTCAGTTGGTTTTGTTTCTCCAAAATACTGGTAGATAAATTTCCCTCCGAGAGTATATACTGTGATGAGAGTTACTGATTTCTTAGCTCCGTCTAGGTTGCTGATAACTTGTCCACTAAGACATTGTTCTTTTGATATGATGAATGGCAGAAGGAGTTCGGAAGGGAAAGCGTTTGTGTTTTGATTGAAGTGAATAGGGAGGATAGTTCTGAGTGCATTTTTTATCTGTTCATAAGATAGATTCAGGTCGGTAGCTATCGAAACGAATGTCTTTCCCTGGTCGCGTAGTTCTTGTAGAGGAGGGAGGAATGCTGTTTTTATCTCGCTTCCAACTTCGTATTTTACAGATACTCCAGACTCAAGAGTTTTAATTTTCGTAGCTTCAATATAGTTTTCAAGAGGAGATACATCTATGGTTGCGCTGAACGATCTTACTTCAGATAAGAGTTCATCGTTGGGTATTTTTCCAACCTTTTCTTCCCAAGTGTTCAGTAGAACTGCGTTCTTTACTCCATCTTTGATTAAGCAACTCCGAAGAAGTTCTGTGATATAATTCTGGTTGAATTTTTTCTCAGGACGAGATGTCCCTTTATTCTGTTTTGATAAAATCTCTCCAATCGTTGTATAAACCTGATCCATTTCTTCTATGATAAAATTTTTGTTTCTAAGAAAAGGTTTGATATGCCGTGGCTCAGCTTTTTTATTCTTCTGTAACAGTTCTTCTGCAAGAGTACAAATCTCATCACTTGTGAATTGATGTACTTTTATTTTTCCTTCTAGACGTTCCCTATTAGTAATCTCAGGGAAGTCTGGAAATCTATTATTCACGCCTCGTACATTTTGTGCCATAGTCTCACCGGTACATTGACATTGATGTGTCCTGTTTCTGTTTCTTTTGTATATGTTGTTGTTGATGTTCATCTCTATGGAGTGCAGAGAATTTTATTCTCTCGATTATAAAAACACCCTCCGCAGTAGTAACTTTGTAGGTATCGAATACTCCAAGTAGTGCCCTCTCACACGCAACAAGTTCAGATGCGCGGACGTTTGACGAAGTTATATTTAACTTTTTAATCTCGTTTTTTTTCTTTGCCATCTGAATCAACTCCCCAAAAGACTCCATATTTTCCATGCTTCTTTTTCTTGTCTTCAATTACAACTGTGTCATCTCCAACTTTGATGCCCAGATGTGCCTTTAGGGCTGGGGGAATTCTCATATAAGTAGTTCCATTATTTTCTATCACGCTTGTTTTAAATTTCAATTAATCACCTTCGGATGTCCGTAGGTAATCCGTAGGGAATGTTTAAAACACTATTGGATGGGTTCGGGAGGTGGTTTGTTTTTCTCTCTGAAATCGTTGATAGCTTTTGATATTGTCTTGTTCCTGCAACTGAGAATAATTCTCTCCATGTCGAAATTGCATAAATCAAAAGGATTCATTGACCAATTAATAAGGAGTTGTTTCTGCACGAATGTTTTTATTTTTGATATCTTTACACTCAGCATATTTTTTGCCATGAATCCATCATGACTGCAATATTTTTAATTTTATCCAAAACGTATGAAGAGTTGGATTAGTCCGAATATCCCCATGCCACAAGACACGCCTAAAATAAAAGCAAGAAGAAGATGATAGAGATATTCTATCGTTCTGTCGTTGATATCGAATGCGATTCTCATGCGTACCACTTATCTATTTTTTTATACTCCCTTGCTAGTCTATCAGGAACAAATTCTAATAGAATTTTGTCTGCTTCGGAATGGGCACTCTCAGTATCAAACCGATAATTTCCAGATGCTATCATCTCGTCTATTTTTGTTTCATCGCCTGCTTTAGCAAGCATACATTTTTCTGTTTTCATTTTACCACCTACAGTTTTTGTAACTCCCACTTCTTTGGCCCCACTCTGACCCATAATACTGAATCTCCGAGTTTTATTGCCAAATCTTCTCTTATCTCCTTGGACAAACCGACCACCAGGGAAGGATGTATCGGATTGTTGTTTCCCTTTCTTACTTTCATACTGATGCGCCTCCCTTGTTCACTTGAATTTTCACTCGGTTTATGGCTACGAGTATTCCACGATCCAATGCTGCACTTACCATCCTGCACGCCTGTCTCTCACTGATTTGCTTCTGCAATGCAATAATCTCTGTGAGTTGCTTTCGAGTTAGGTCTGGCTTCTGTGTGAGAATTCTTACACAGATATCGTCCGCGTCGTCTGTTGCGATATACGGCTTGGCTATCTTCTCATAGACTTCCTTTACCTTGTCGTCGAATCTCAGGAATAAGGATTTCATACATCTTGCGACTAGGATTGCTCTTGTCCTGGCTCTTGCTGATAGTGATTTGTTAAACACTGTCGCATTGTTCGCTATGTTTATTATGAAATCCATCACATACTGCGATTCATCTGGGGTTAATTCTTCAACTCCATCAGTTCTGATGAGAGTTATTTTGTCTTTGATTATTGCCCAGACATCCTCATTCATACGATACGTTTGTGCAGATTTTATTTTCTCTACAACATGCTTGTTGTCGAGGTTTGTTCCGTTGAATAGAGTCCTATCGAATAGTGGTGCCGCAGCGGCATCTGTAACTCCGAAGTGATTCATATTCGCGATGATAGTTCCTTTGAAATCAAAGGCGTCGATTGTATCTCCCTTCATCGTTAGCCAACTAACCTTTCCTCCATACAATGCAGGACGCAGGATAAACATGGACATCTCATCGTTCATGATATTCTCCGCCTCGTCGAAGCAAACTATTGAACAAAAGTTTTGCTTCAAAGTTTCATAGAGTTTCTTTGGAGTCATAAATCCACGGATAATTACAGCATCGATAATATCGAGTTTCTTCAGAAGGTCTGATGTTCCTCGAGATTTTCCTATGCCTTGCTTTCCCATGTTTATGACGTTCGTCTTCTGCTTTCCCTGCTTACCATTCATGCAAGCAAAGAGAGTAGAGTACGTGACGTTCTCCATGTAGGGATTATACGCTGAGATTTCTTTGATTATATCCTCACGCATAACCTCTATTTTCTGATTTATTGAGTCTTTCCTTCCCGCGATTGCTTGATACTTTGCAGTTTCCTTCTTTTCTATGTCTTCCTGCAGAGCATCAATCATACGGGTTGAAAGTTCTTTGTCCGCAACCATTTCAGAACGCATATCTACAGCTTTGCCCTCTCCTTTGAGCCAATCCTTTAACACACGTTTGTTTTGGTCGAAGGTGAGACGCTGATCTATTATCACCGTCTCGACTTTCTTTTCATCCGCCCCTGCTGCTTTCGCAATATCTTTCAGAGCTTCGACTTCTAATGGATGTAACACATATTCACCTCACTTCGCATTTACCATGGCAATACTCTCTTTGAGTAAGTCCTCCACGGATTTGTCTTTCGTAACAGTTGCCTTGATTACGGGTTTGGTTGGGATTGGTTGTCCTGTCAGCTTGGCTTCTACTAGCTGGTCGATTACTACGTTGCGTTTCTCCCCAACTTCAGGAAGGTTTGTTGCAGATAGACCGGTCAGCAGAGCATCCATGCTTTGTTGTAGTTCTGGCTTGCACACTGGAGCGCCCTGGTCTGGTGCCATTGCAACTTCGCTTGGGAAGTAGAGAACATACATCATCCCTTGGTTTCCTTCAACCTTGAGGATTGCTGTGCGTTCCTGACGTCCTTCCACATAGACAAAACGGAGCTGTTTTTTGCTATCAAGTAGCCTTCCTCCTATCAATCCCCAGAAAGTTGCATTCTGCGGAAGGAAGTTGTATAGGCTCTTTACATAGCTGGCGGGAATGTCTTCTAAGTCTTCAACTCTGACAGTTGAGACTTCGGCCTGCCTGCTCGCATAAGCCCCATTGAGTTCTTCCTCTGTGAAAGTTACGACGGTGTCACCGATTTTCTTTCCTTTGAGGATTTGGTCAGATGAGACTTCATCTCCAGTTATTTTATCTATTTTTTTGTACCCGATTGGGTTCCCTGCAGAGCTGAATTGTTTCAGTCCGCTGAGATTTTCGGATGCCATACGCAAAAGCCTGCCTTCAAGTGGGATATTCCCAAACTTGAGGGTAATCTTTGTGCGTGGAGTTCCGACTTTTCTAGTTCCTTTGTTCTCCATATATTTACACCTCATCATGTATATACGATTATTATAGTATATACTATGAACGTAATACTTATAATGCTATTGGAATGATTATAGCATTATAATAGCATGGATTTCCATGTTCGGAAACTTGCACTCTCTTCTAAGTAGATTTTCATGAGTTTCTCTGGGAGTTCTTCTATCTTTGTTATTGCGAATCCTTTGAGGTATGTTGCACCGATAAATGTCATTGCTTCGGGAGTTATACCTATGCCGATAATACTGATACCATCTTTCTCGGCTTCTCGCGCTAAGAAGTACATATCCATGAAGGAATTCGCATTGAAGTGTCTTTCGTCGTTTGTTCCGTCTGAATGATTTGGTTTTCCATCGGATATAACAAAGATTATTTTCTTTCCTCGTTCTGAATTCATGATGTTCATAATATGGCGTATGCTCGAGCTGTCCCGATTTACGTCTCCGTCACCCCCCATAAATTCAATTTTATTCATATTTAATTTCTCGTCGAAGTCTTTTATTATTTCATCTTTTATCTCAAGAATGCCATGCTCCGCCCAAAATCCTCTGATTGTGTGGGGAACACTCATTTCCTCAAGAGCTGTTGCTAGCATAAGAGCTGCACTTCTTGCGTTCTGAATTTTAGCTCTCCCCATCGAGCCAGACATATCTATCATGATTGCTACGCAGTGGTCGTGGATTAGTGGAGTTGTATCTGTAAAGACGTTGAAGTCGGACAGTCTGCCTCTGTTTTCTTGCATATTTTCTATGACTGCCCCGACATCGAGTTCTCCGTCTTCAAGTCTGTGTCTGTTACCATCTTTGAATTTTAGTTCTTGTATTAACTTCTTTGCGATTTTGTTTCCTTCTTCGATTGAATATTGAGGATTAGTTATACCTCCTCGGGCCCCGAATTTTGGTTCGGTTATTTTTACTACTGTTGGATCGTAAGGTCGGACATACTCGGTTTGTTGTGTATATGAAGGAGGTTTCTGTTCTCTTGGGATAAGTTTGGATTTTTCCCCTTCTTTTTCTTCGGATAGTTTTTTGGTAGCTTCCATGAATTTTACAAGAGCCGGAGTTCCGTCGTTTGTTTCTTTCGGACCGGGTTGGGTTGTGGTTATTATGTCGCCATCTTTGATTTCTTCAAATACGGGGTGCTTCTTTCTTCCTTTGCCAGTACGCCCAGATTCAAATTTGTCAGTACGCCCAGATTCAAATTTGTTTGTTAAAGAGAAATTGCTACCATAAGAGTTTGTTGTAAATTGTTTGAGTCGTTTGTAAGCATCATAAGCGAGTGGGAATAATGAGCGAGTTGATGGATATTTCTCAAAGTTTTTAGCTTTAAGTTCAGCTCTGAGTTCTCTGATTACTTTTCTCGGTTCTTTTTTAACGAACTTGCATAAATCGATATTATCGAGGAGAAGATGAAGAACATACGAAGGAGTTCCCGTCATATCACTGACATATTGTTTCTGTGCGTAGTCAAGACGCCACCAGCGTGCTGTTTTTTTGAGATAATATTCTGAATTCGGGTAGAGAACTGCTATGCGGTTTTCTATTCGGTAGTCCTCGAGGGAATTTAGTTGGCTGTGAACTCCTTCGGCATCTTCGGGAGGTACGTTGAACTCTTGTGCATAGTCGATATATGAAGTTGCGATTGCATGCCCAAGTTCGTGAAAACCAAGACCGATTAATACTTCTATATCTTCTGATAAATCTTCTTTGATTGATATTTCTCCTGTCTGAACATCGCAAAATGTTCCTTTTTTTGTTAATTTTACATTTACATCTCGTCCTATCGCCATTCTGGATAGGACGTTGAGATGCAAACTTATTTCTTGCTCTGCTTTCTTTTTGTCGAGCATGGTTTCACCTCTATAAATTTGATTTATAACCTAAATCCCAATGTTGTTTAAACCCGCAATTTTTACAGAAGAAATAAGATATATTACCTATAACACGTGTTGTTAAATCTGGATTTATCAGTTTATGAGGTTCATAAACTGCGTCTGTATTTTTTACTATGCTATCATATCCGCATCGTTCGCATTTGAATTTTACTTTATATACCATACCCCTATTCCCATTCTCCATATTCTCACCTCAATCAATTAAATCTTAATCCGAAATGGATTAATGCGAAGATTGCAAAACCTGCACACATTCCAAGACAGAAAATTAGAAATCCGTAGAAGGAATACATAATTATTCTTTCTGCGGTTGGTTCGTCTATTTTTATTATTACTTGTTTCCCATTGTTTCCCATTTATTTAATCATCCTCCTCGTTATATACTTTCTTTACGAATACATTTTTTACGAATTGTCTGATTATCTCCCGTTCTTTTGGAGTTTCTGCCAAGGTTGGAATTACTGTGTTTTCCGCTGCGATTAATGGATCAAACCCTTCTTTAGTTTGTTCTGCCCAGTTAATCATACAACGAGTTGATAGTGGAGCGAATCCTGATTTCTCTCTGTTCGCTCTGACTGCGGATGCGACTCTGACCATATTCTTAGCTGTTTCCTTTGGGAGTTTTGTTTCCCTGATAAGAAGTTGTGCTTCTATTTCTTGTGAAAGATATGGGACATCTACCCATACGGCGATTCGATTTTGGATTGCAGGATTGAAACGTTCTGTTCCTCTGTATCCAAGATTTCCAGTAAAGACGAATCTAAAATCGGGATGCGCCTTTACTACCTCGCCGTCCTTTCTTGTAAGGACAACTTCTTTCTTGAAGTCCATTGGAGAATAAAAACAAAGCGATACTGCACTTGACATAGCGTTCGCTTCTTCTCCAATAAAGACTTTCCCTTCCCTCATACATCGTGTAAGAACACCATCGTTCCATACTACTTTTCCATCTTTATCAAAGTCGTACTTCCCGATGATTTCACCTTGGGTGACAGTAGAATGGAAATTGATAGTTTCATATTTCCATCCTGAATGTTCGCAAAGTTCTCTTACTAAGAATGATTTGCCAGTTCCTGTGTCGCCTGTTAGCATCAATGGTTTTGCATTGTTAAGTGCGTAGCATACTGCAGGAAGGACATTCCATTCGTCGATATATTTGAGGTTCGGTTTGGTTTCCTCTAAAGATATCTTATTCATGTTTATTCTACCTCTGTTCTACCTCTGTTTCGGTTATCTCTGTTTTCTGTTCTTCTTTCGGTTCTTTCGGTTCGTTCTCCTGAGCTATTTTGAGAAGTGATTTTGTGAAATAATCCATCATTTCTCCGACGATAGCTGAGTGTAGTGTTTTCTTATCTTCAGTTGTATAAAAGTATCTGAAGCCTGAAGGGGACGAAGGGGACGCTATCACAGTTATGTGTTTTAGACATAACTCAGAGATACGAGATACAGATGCTTTTAGTTTTCTGTATTCTCGCTCGTCTTCATCGGTTAATTCTATTTCTACCATTTATTCACCTCATTCTTTTTCGTCAAAAAGGAAGCCGTCGTCGTCTGGGAGGATTTCTATTATTGTTTCCTCTTTTGACTGTGGTTTGCTTTCATCTTGAGAGATAGTCTCTTTTCGATGCCTTGTGCGGACAAACTCGATGTTTGACCAGGGTATGATATCCCGATATATTACGCCTCCATATGGGTATCTCACAGTTATGGCTGTTTCTGTCGCCGATAACGCAAGACAATTCATGGAGGTTTTCATTTTCCTCTTTAGGAGGATTTTACATGGTGTTTTTAGATACATGGATTCACCTCAGTTATTGCTGTTCTATTTCAGATAGTTTTCTGATTAAATCGAGGATTTCCCTGCTGATTTCACAAGATTGGATTTCATACTGGGAAGCCATTTTTCCATAGCGATTCTTGTCGAAAACTACGGTCGCATCGTTTTGAGAACATCCTGGACAAATATTGTCTGGGTGTGCCGCGTCGAGTGCGAGATCCATAATTTTAGCTACGGATTGCTTCATAGCGTTGTTCTTTTCTTCTTCTATGTTTCCTGACATTGATTCACCTCAAATTTTGCGTGAAAGATGTTCTGAAATTCTCTCGCACATCTCACCGCCTAAGTTTTCTTTGACGAGGTCGAGCATTGATTCTCGCTCGTCGTGATTTGGTTCTTCACTTAGGATTTCTGCGATTCTTGTGGATACCATACGTGAATTTGCATTGGAAAGTTCGGTTTGGAGAGCCAAACGTCTCCAAACTGTTCCTTCCTCGTCTATTTCTTCACTCATACCATATTCACCTTTGTTTTTTGGATTTAAAATCCATGTCTCGGGACAGCAATCAGTGTGGTGTGGGAACGCGCTGGAAGCGAGGGTGTCGCACTGGCGCGATTACTCTGATTGAAGTCCTGTCGAGTTAAATTAGTTGCCATATTGCCCAGCTTGGTGTGCCGGTTCGTTCAAGCTCTCCGTTGTTTTTGAGGAAATTCAAGTATATTCTTAGATTCCTTTCGTGGATATCTGGGAAGATATCTCTGAGGGATTTTGTTGAATGCTCTTCTCTGTTTTGTTGGAAGAACTCGCGGATGCGTTGTAGACGCTCTAATCTACGAGTTATGCATGGATGTGGTAATCCGGTGCTGCGGCAGGAACCTTTTTTTCTTTCTCCTTTTAATGCTTGGATTGAATTTCTTCCTTTGATTTGGTGGAGAGTTTTTCCTTTACGCCATTCTGCTTCTTCGTCTGATATTACTTCTCTGCTTCTGTTTGCTAAAAACATTTTACATCAGCCTCCTTATCTCATCCTCATCTCCTGTCATTCACTCTACCTCCGCTTTATCTATACCGCAGTGCTGCATAATCCAAAGCATCTTGAATATAATCTAATAATTCAAGAAGTCCATCTTTCTCTTTTTTTGCTATGTTTGAATTAAGGACAGCCATCTTCTGCTGTTTGAGGAGTTTGAGGTCTATTCCTCCAATAAAACATATGTCTATGTCCTGATTTCTGTTGTATTTGTAAGGTTTCATATTCTATGCCTCGAAATCTTCATTGTATCCGTAGTCTAAATCTTCATCTTCTACGTCGTCGCTAAAGTCTATACAGTCTCTCATATTAATTACCTCCTCATTATGCCCTTTAAAAAAGGCTGTGAGTGTTAAGTTATAGTTTATAATACCATAGGTTTGAGGCATTAGTTTATAATGCCTTAAGTTGAATCGTTAGTATATAATACCCTCGGTTTGAACCATGGTTAATGGTGTAAGAACCACGTTATTCCATATATAATGGAATGTTATATAGTACGATTATGGTAATATAGTTAAGTGTGATGGTTAAGCTATGTGTTTGTGTTGGTGTAGTAAATTGTTGGCGTGAGTGTCTTGAATAGCTTGAACACTTATATAATAGGCTACACAAGGGTACCATCCTTGCAGCTGCTAAAAACCATACATAAGGGGTATGCCCCTGGTATGGTCAGGGGCACCCGCAACACACTGGGGGATGTACACACCTTTATACAAGCCCTCAATTACCACACCATACCTATCGCCTGAAGTAATTAACAAGATATCCACCCATAGTATGTAATACCTCTATATACTATCTATAACTAAGTAGATTTCTTCCTTAAATCGCTTTTAATAGCGATTAGTTAATATGAATATAAATCATCAATGAATTAGAAATAGTGCTTTAAATCAAATCCTCGCAAGGATTTTATATCAAATACTCTAACAAAATGAGCCAACTTCTAACCGCAATCGTACAGCTCAAACAATTCCCCAAATCATCTTTTATTCCTTGCAGGTATTGAATAGCTTTAATGTCTTGTCTAATATCTCCCGTCGTGCCTCTCGGCTCAATCGGAATTTAGCGGGTTTAACTGCTCGTAGCAATTCAGCCTTTCGCTCTAAGTTTATGCTCTTATACTTCTCGCCACACTTCAATGCTAACTTAGCTTTCCTATATGCCTCTCCGTCTTTGCTAAGCCCTGGGCGTGGTAATAATCTTGATGGGATAATCTTCTTTTTCAAATTCTTAAATCTCGCCTCGTTGTGTTGTGTGCTAATAAAGCTCGGACTGTTCGGGGTTTTTACTCCCCTGCTCATGTTGTATATTCTTAATGAGTTAGCTTGTATGTTTTGCTTCTTGAAAAGAAGATAGTTAATCTTAACGTCGTTTTTACTAAGAAATAGAGCAAGAGCTAACCCGTCCTTAGCTCTTGTTCTTTCTTCTTTTCTTAGCCTCATATTCTCAACCCTCACAATACCCTGACAGCATCCGCGCTAAGCTGTATTTTCTTTTTTACATGGTCAGCCACTACAAGAGGCAGTTTTTGAGATGCTAACTTAACTGCTTTATACAAAGCAAAATAGCTCCCCTCAAACCCTTCTGTATTGATTTTAACCTTCTCGCCTCCTTTAACGAGAAAGGTTAATTCTCTCTCAGGTGATAATAGCACAAGGTCTAATATTGTGTTCCTCATCCTCGCACTCTTAAACACACTAACAACAGGGCTATCTTGCTTTATCTCCCAGTTGAATAGTGGGTTAAGGCTCTTGGACAGGGCTTTTCTCATATCTGTTTTAGCCTCGTTAAGCGTCTTACCTATTGTGGCTTGAGCTTCTTTTACTTCCTCAGCCATCTTTTGTTTTTGTTCCACTTTTCCACTTCCATAACAACATTATTTGTTATACTATAATTACACTAGCATATATAAAGCTTATGGCATGATAATAATAATGTTATTGTTAGTGGTTGTATTGCTACGAGGGAGAGGGTGGGGGAGTAAGGAAATCTGTGGTGTGTGATGTACGACAGTGGTATAAAGAATTTCTGTGATAAATACAAAAACTTTGTATTTACAAAACCAAACCAATATAAACTTTCTCTTAATAACAAATCCATGAAATCTCGCGTCCTAATTAATTTTGCAGTATCCTCCTCCGACAAAGCCTCATATACCGCTGCCTGCAAATCCCTCGGAATATCCGTATCAGATGTATGCCGCCGAGCCCTAAATGAAGCAGTCCTCCTCTCCAAGAAGCTCCAGCCATCCACGCCAAAAGAAAAAGATAAATGCCCCAAATGTGGCAGCACAAAATTAGGACAGGTACACATCAACTTGCATCGCGGTGATACACAAACTCCAGCATGGAAAGAAAATCATAGTCGCATTCTTGCATCTCGCGGAAAAGATGGAAAATTCAAAGGAGGAAAAAATTATGATTGTACTTGACGTGGAGACAACTGGCTTACACCCAGACCCAACACTCAGAATGCTTGCTGAAGGCAAGACAGAAGACTATATAGTAGCAAACGGATTGATGAACGATTCCAAACTAAACGTCTTTACACTTCCCTTCCACTGCTTCCAAGAGTCCCTAGAAGCATCAGAAAAAGAAATCCTCATCTCCTCCTGCAAATGGCTGCAGGAAAACAAACAAGAAACTATGATCACCTACAACGGCAAATCTTTCGACATTCCATTCATCACAACAAAACTTCTAAAATATCCCGAACTAGAAATCAATCCGGACTTCCTCCTCAGCATGAATCATATTGACCTCATGGATTTCTCAAAAAAAGTCTGCGGACGCTACATATCCAAAGAATCAGCCTGCCGCAAACTCGGAAATCTTTACGTCCCTAGAATTTCCGACGGAATGTGGAATGCTCGTATATACAAGAATCCTCAACTATTAACTGCAAATGAACATATGGACATGATCCAACACAACGCAACTGACCTCACAGCCACAGCGCGTCTTTACAACGTGCTTAAAGATTTCCCAGACTTCCAAGAATGGGTGGAATCAACTTGTCCTGAATCAAATATCTTTAGGCATTTACGGGAGGATGAGATATAATGCTAACCCAAACTTGCCAAAAATGCGGATACCGTTGCGGATTATTCTGTAGTGTATGTCCTAAGTGCAAAGCTCCGAGGTAAAAATGTATGCCTAGAAGACACAAACCTGAACTCCGCCTATCCAAAAAAGAACTTAACCGGGGATTCGTACTCCGTTCAGATGTCAGATGTGCAAAATATTTTCGCATCGGAGAAATCAGACGTGCAGTAGATAGAGATGGTCGTTCACATTCAGTAAAAATAAAAATAACATACATCGAAATAACTCCGAAAATAAAACTCGGAAAAATAGAATTTGTAAATCTGGAGGGATATTGTGTCGTCAATACAAGAAATAAAAAATAAAGAAAATGAGATTAAGAAACTCGCTATCTGCGTTCCAATGCGCGGAAAAGTAGATGTAATCTTTATGCAGTCCTACTTAGCACTGTTCATCCATCTCCTCAAAAAACGTGGCATCGTAGCTCAACCTGTTTTTTCAGATGCAATGCCTTTAGACAAAGCGCGCAATCAACTTGCAAAATCTGCAATCCTCAATAAATCTGACTATGCCCTATGGCTCGATTCAGATATGGTAATGACAGAGGCGCACTTCGAAAAAGCGTGGAATACACTTCATAAACTTGACGACGAAGGAAAAGAGCGTTTCATCGTTTCTGGAATTTATTACGAGCGTGAAATTCCCTATGACGCAGTAATCCGAAATAAAAACGAACTCGGTCTCTACTCGAAAATCATGGACTTCCCAGATGACAAACCATTCAAGATTGATGGAATGGGTTTCGGATTCGTCCTAATGAAATCACAACCGCTCAAAGATGCTTTTGCAGCAACACAAGGTAAACCGTTCCAATGGACTGAAAAGGTTTCAGAAGATTTGCACTTCTGTGATTTAATGTCTGGGAACTCAGAGCTTACCAATATCCGTATGGTAGATAAGGACAAGAATCCAATCACATACGATATCTGGTGCGACCCTGAAATACAGATTCCGCATTATGGTTCCTACACAACTCAATGGCATCATCTCCATTACAAACTGGATGAGTATGCAGATACGTCTGAACTTGCGAGATACTTGAAAATCCAATCAGAAGAGTGCTACACTAAATGTGTAAATGGGGCCCTCGCCATGTGCAAGGAGTGGCAATCAGTATTCGGAAAAAATCGCGACGACTCTACAATCCCAGAAGCGGAAGTTCTGAAATTCTATCGCAACACGAAAGGATATCTCTACGACCTCACCTGGTTCTGGTCACATAGCAGACAGACGAGAGATATGGTAGTGAAGAGATGGGTGAAAGATGCTCCTCGTGTTCTTGATTTCGGATGCGGACTTGGTGACTATGGATTGATGTATCTTACAGACTATCCCAAAACTAAGATGGATTTCTATGATATCAATATCGCAAATCTCGACTATCTGAAATACAGAATCGACAAGAAATCCGAAAAGGGACACTTCCAAAAAGAGAACTGTACTGTGTACGAAGGAGAGCTTCCACCAAACGAGGACAAATACGACATGATATTCGCCCTCGACGTTCTTGAACATCTGAAGAATCCTTCAGTTGAAGTTGCAAAGATTCGCAAGATGCTCAAACGTAATGGAACTCTCATAGCGCAAGTGTCTCCAAAGGGTGCCTTCCAACCACAACATATCTCTGAAATCGATATATCTCGACATGGATTTATCCAAACGGATTTGTACACATACGTGCGAGACGACAGCGACATGGCAGTAAGTTATGCTGCCAATGTCAAAAGGATAAAGGACAATATGGTTGTCAACCCGATGAAGAGATAGGAGAATAAACATGCCAATATACCAAGGGAGTGTATTCAAACAGTTCCTCATAGATAGATATGCCATGGGTTTCGAGCCGGCTGCAATATGCAACGAGTTCGAGACTCAGATGGGCGTACCTGTCAGTGAGTCCGAAGTCGAGATAATCCTCAAAGGATGCAATAACGAAATCCGCGCCAGAGAGGAAGAACTGATAACTGAACTCAAATCCCAAAATGTAATTGGCGCACTCCTCTCAATCAAAGCGGAGTTGGTAGAAGTAGCATCAATGGCAAAGGCGGATAAGGATTACAAAACTTTTGCGCAACTCTCAAATTCTTCTATGAAATCTATCGAAGTAATTATCAACATGACGGAGAAGTTCAGAACTCGAGAAGATACAAAAACTCTCGTAGCAGTACAGAATAATTACTTCGCAATCGAAGTCCTCGTAAAAGACGGACTCATCGAGGTAAAAGATGAAGCAAAACTAAAAGAAATACTTGGAGATGAGAGGTAATGCTCAATCTTTCTGACTCACTCTGCCGAGCATCCTTCGAGTATTTCTGCAAGATTATACTCAAACAGAAACTCGGAAGCATGCATAAAGCGTGGATTAAAGCTGTTCTTCAGAAAGACAAACATACTTGCATCATGTCAGCGCGTGGACACTTCAAAACTACTATCCTCTCCATATCTTTCCCTCTCTGGGTAATGTACAAAGAGCGGGACCCAAAGATGATAGTTATTCTTTCAGCAACTCTTGACCAATCAACTGAGATTATGAATCTCATAAAAAGATTGATTGAAGACACTCCAATCCTTCGAGACATGATGTATCCTGAAAATATCCACAAAGCCAAATGGTCAGAAACTCAGATAGGAACTAAAAACAAACATAGAATCCTCTGCCTTCCTTTCGGAGATTCCGTCAGAGGAAAGCATCCTGACTACTGTATCTGTGATGATGTCCTAAAAGCTGAAGTTGCAACAGATATAGAAAGTTCAAAAAGAATATTCTACGGAATAGTATTCCCAATCGTTCAAGCCAGAAAGGGAAAACTTATCGTCGTAGGAACTCCAGTTTCATATACTGATTTACTTGCAGACCTATCAGAAAAACCTGACTTCACCTTCCTCAAATATCCTGCAATAATTTTCAACGAAGATGGAACATGGAAGGAATCGCAATTCCCTGAACACTTCGATATAGAACAACTCAGAAAGATAAAGAATAACATGCCTTCCCATCTATGGGCCCGAGAATACCTCTGCAATCCTGCATCAGAAGATACAGCAGTATTCCCATGGTCAGTTCTCAACAAAGCAACTGCAATGTATGAAGATGTAAAAGCAACATACAAAGCCCATGAAGCAAAACCTCGCAAGGTAATCGGTTGCGATATTGCTGTAAGTGAGGGTGCCAGGGCTGACTTCAGTGTCTTTAGTGTCGTGGACAGTATTCCCAACGAACCTCACCTACTTACTGATATAGTTCGCAAACATCTTACCCCTGAGAATAATGTCATAGAAATACGGGCTCTTTACAAATATCATAATCCTGACCGCATCCTAATTGAGAAAACAGGTGTAGGGTGGGGAACAGCTAAAGCATGTGTAGATGATGATATGATGAAAGGAGTTACTGTGGATTTCGATACCAAGGCTGCCAGCAGAGAACGTATCCTTTCTCGTCTTGAAGTTCTAATGCGCAACGGACAAGTTGCCCTCCCAAAAAATGACGTCCTCTTATCAGAACTCTCCCAGTTTGCATACAAGAAAACGAAGCATGGTATGTCTTATCAATCGTTGGGAGAGCATGATGACTGTGTTATGAGCCTTGCAATAGCGCTCGAAGCGGCATCCGAAGCTTCTTTTGTCAGTTTGACTTTGGTATAAGCCATTCAAGACATTCCAGCCAACTATATAATCGCGTTTAAATATATCTTCCTATTATAGTACTTGATGGCGGCTAAAAAAGTTCCAATTTCAGCGCGATTAATAGACGATTACGTTCCGATGGGGAGCGACCAGCCTCAACCACGCCCAGCCACGAACAGTGTAATGCGAGATAGTTTGTATATCTGGCATGGAAAGATGCCTGAACTTAGGGCAATCGTATCGGGAATGACTTCAGATGTTTTTGGAGAAGGATACGGATTAGATGGAGACAAAGCGCGTCAAGCTAAAACCAAGCGTTTTCTAAGAAAAAACAAATTCAACTGCTACGGAAAGGCAGTTCTTCGAGATGCTCTCATATCAGGAGATGGATATCTTGGTAAAGCTTCTCTAACAGAAACCCAAGTATTCGAAGCCATGGACTGTATTTATACTGACGTGTTCCACAAATCAGCAGACCAACTTACAAAACAAGCTATAATCAATAAAGTAGTTTCTGCAAAACCTGACCTCTATTCTCCTAAAGTTTTATTCCCTCTTATGTCAAGAGCAATGTGGATTAAGTACGACGTACACGGAAAGATAGTTGGATACGTACAGAAACCTAGAAATCGCGGAACAATGTTTGCTACAAATTCAAATCCAAATCCAGATAAGCCATCTTCATTTGCTTATGGAAATATGGGTGCGCTTGGTGGAGTTGAGTTCAGCCCAGAAGAAGTGATTCACTTTCCTTATGAACCAATCGGAGACCAGATTTATGGAAACTCCCCACTTCAAACTGCAATCTTCGACGTAGTTTCATTATGGTATGCAAAAACTTACGGTGGACTTTTCTTCCAAAACGACGCGACTCCGTCCTTCATCTTTAATCTTCCTGACGATTCTCCAGACAGTCAGAACTACAAGAAGTTCATAGAAGTTCTAAAACAGCACCGCCAGAATCCTCATCGCAACATGGTAATTACTGGCAATCTTGGAATAAACAAAGTTGCCTCTCTAAGTAAGGACTTGGAATTCTCAAACTTCATAGATAAATTCACCCAGCGTGTTATGCTTGCTTATGGTGCAACTGCTCGGTTCCAACATCTATTTGGA
>Ga0208769_1000369_pt1 | contig 22607 bp, 17 predicted proteins | sample AntAceMetag02UKC_FD_184768 | JGI IMG/M metagenome (GOLD analysis project Ga0208769, IMG submission 184768) | Saline lake microbial communities from Ace Lake, Antarctica- Antarctic Ace Lake Metagenome 02UKC (SPAdes) (version 2) | ecosystem: Environmental > Aquatic > Non-marine Saline and Alkaline...
ATATATCATTGGTTAAAGTATAATATGACAATTGAAGCTAAAGAACCAATTCGTCTTAAAACTCGTGAACTTTTAACTAAAGTTTTTACAAATGATAACCAAATACACTATAATGAAATTGAACTGAGTAAAACTATGGTAAATTTAGAAAAGGGAATATTTAATAATTCCATTCAATATGCAAAGGAAAATGACGTTATCTACGAATGGAGCAACTTTTATTTTGTAACTATTTATAAAAACAAGGTTCGAAGTATATATGTAAATTTAAAAGAAAACCCATTACTTGTTCAAAGTATTTTGTCTAAAAAAATACTAGCACACGAACTTGCATTTATGAAACACACGGAAATGAAGCCAGAATTATGGGTTACAATCATTCAGGCGTGGGAGTTTATTAAAAAGCAGGAACTTGAATGTAATGATGTGTCCATGACTGATCAATTTACGTGTGGTAAATGCCATATAAATAAAACAAGATATTATCAAATGCAAATAAGAAGTGCGGATGAGCCCATGACTGTGTTTATTTCGTGCTTAGTGTGCGGAAATAAGTGGACGTGTTAATCACCACATTGTAATTTGATTACTATAACCACCCCACATATTTCTAGGAGCTTTATTCAATAAATCATAAACTACTGCATCATGTTGTATTTGAATTTTATAAAGTTCGTATGCATATTTATCAAAACCTTTTGATGGTTTATACCTATATTTTCTAAAAGTTTTATCATCCCTTAAATTAACCAAAATAATTCTAATGTTTATTAATTTTTTTTCTTTTATTAAATTTTCTATTTTCTTAAGCCATTCATAAATACGTACTAACTCATTTCGTTCAAATATTTCACTACTACCATCTGCAACTGGATTATTTATTAAATACTGGTTAATTATTATAGTTGCGTTATTTATTAAAATACCATGACTTGGATATTTTTTTTCCATGGATCAAAAAATGCTCTATATTTATATTTATATTCATCATATTTAAACTCCCACAAATTAATCGAGCCAAATTTTGTTATACCTCTTGGACCTGTATATAAATCAAACCGTGGAACCAAAGGTAAATTATCAATTTTTTTCTAAAGTTGTAAGATTCAATGCAAACAGAACACGGTTTGTAGGAATAGTATTAAACCAACAAGTATTGCCCATATTATATATTTATATTGTTTATATTTAAGTTATTTAAACATTTTAGTAACAAATTAAATAAAATTCTTCATCAAGTAAATGAAGAATTTTGAAATTACTGAATCTAATTTAAATTTGGAATCAGACAATGAGTGCGAATCAAACTCAGTATCTTTAGATGTTGAAAACAATGAATACTTGAGTAAAATATCTACACAAGAGCACGACATGATTTCGGCTTTAAATAATCTTTTATTATCTTCTTTAGATATGAATAAAATGATGTTACAACTAACAAATTACCTATACGTTGATAATGTTAATACATTAATGTGTGGTTGTCATATTCGCTGGATTGATTTAAACAATCCTAATAAAATTACTCTAAATCGGGGAGCCATGTTTTGCAATATTAATACTTTAGGTACAGCACTTGTATGCAAAACATACACACATCGCCACATTCATGTTAATTTTAACGAATGCTTTGTCTTTCAAAAAATAAACACACAATATCAAGACATGTTTGATTTTTTAACACTCAATACTTAAAACATAAAACGTCCAAACATTGAATTATTGGACCTAGACCTTGACCTAGACCTAGACCTAGACCTAGACTTAGGCTTTTTACCCTTGGCTGTGTGAAAACTCAGGGACTTGGATTTAGACTTGGACTTGGACACACACGTGCCAGTTTTCTTGTTTTTTATTGTGCCTATTTTGCACCGCTTAACATAGGGATCGCACGCACCAGTCTTTTTGTTTCTTCGAGTACCAGCTTTGCAACGTTTCACCATTTTTTCTATATTAATATCCCTCAATATTTTATGTTTTATCATATGGACAGCAATTTAATTTAACGCATATGTAACAACGAATTTTAAATTTTTACAAGTAAAATTTAAAAATGAAATTAAATCAAAAATTAATATACAATCATTAACATTAACAATTAAATAATATTTACAAAAACACAAAATTATGAATCCAGTTTTTCCTCATTGAGGGATATGTAACAACGAATTTTATATTTTTACAAGTAAAATTAAATTAAATATAAATATATATATAATGAGTTCAACAGTCAACAGTCTTATGTTAAATTTGTACAGTTATACAAATACAAATTGCAATGCACAAACCAATCTTGTCGGATATGTAACGCAGTCTCAATCACAAGCATCTTCCAACACATCTGGTGGGGGAAAACAAATTAAACGTTCATTACCTAAATCTTCTGTATCTTCAGAATCGTCTGGATGTTATAATTGTGGAGATTGTACTACAAAAAGTGGAAATGGTACGTGTAATTATTGTGAGTGTAGTAATCATTCAGGATCAACATGTTTTAGCTGTAGTAATGCATCCAGCCATGGTGGATACAATTTAAATGAATCCTGGTATATGTGGTGTGATAATGACAATTGTTCATGTGACACTACATATATGTATATTGTTTCATTTACTAATGTATTTTTAAAATTAACGAGTAGCACCTCTGGAGAAAATAAAGAAGATTTATTAACAAAAATATTAGGATGGTATTTTAGTGTAAAAAATAAATCTCATATGACAGTGTCCAAAACTAATCCAAACCTTGGGTATCCAGTAATTAAAGGGAATTCGTCTGTATTTAAGAATGTGATTATTACGGCAAAATCTGGCAAAAATTCTGCTGGATGTTATTATACACCTCAATTTAATCAATGTAGTACTAGTCAAAATGCTGGGTCAAGCTGTAATGGTCCAAAATTGTCTGCTCCTGTTAAATATAATGGTAGTGATGCTAAAACGTGTTCCCAATGTCCCACAAATTAAGTTTGAAAGCAAACATCAACTGTGAGTCGCAAGCTTTATGCAGGTTTTTTAAACACATATAGGTACTGGTACTCGTACTGGCAGTGAAGTAAATCAATCTTGCTATCCACAATAAACCCTGATTCCTCAGCCATCTGCACAATTCGCCCTTCGCTCTCCATATACAGCGTGTGCTCGTTTTTTCTTGAGTTGCCATTCTTGTCGTTCTTGAAATTCTCTGTAAATTTAACCAACTTATCGTCTTGTGCATCACCTGTCTCAGGTATTTCAAAGTCTGCCTTGTACGTAAAATCGTTAAACTTTACTGCTGTATTGGTGATGCGTTTTTTTGCATATCTCTGAGGCGAAACAAGAACCAAAGGATTGCCTGGGGGCAAAATTGGGTCAAACAATTCACGATTAACCACGTGCACTACTAGGTATCCACCAGGCATAAGCCACTGCATACAGTTCTCAAAAAAAGCATGCTTGTTTTTTAAATAGTACAGCGTAAAATATAAACACGTAACCATAGTAAACGTCTGAGGCTGAAACTGAGCCATATCTGTTACATCACCTACCTCAAACTTGTAGTTGGGGTAGTTTTTTTTTGCCTGCTCAACCATTGATAGCGAAATATCCATACCAATTGCGTCAATACCCTTGGCCGACAAAAGACTGACGTGGTGACCTGTCCCACTACCTACGTCTAAAACCACACTTTGGCTTGTTGCACCAGTTTTGTTAATAATTTCTCCAATCTCGTATTCGTTTTTTAAATTGTTAAAGACGAGAGAATCGTAAATATCAGCGTAAAAAGGATCGTAAATATCTTCTACCTTTGACTTGAACAAAAAAGAATCGGTTTGCTCAAATCCCTCATTTAGGTTATTTAAACCTTGAATACGCTTAAAAATGAGAACCACCATAAAAAACAATATGATAAAGACAAGCACTTTTCCCCACGGAGATATTTTTGAATAATAATTTACGATTTGTTTATTCATTTGTTATCTTGTTTATATATTCTAATTATTTTATTTTACGTTTTTATAAATCGCATTGGTTTGCTCATGTTTAGATATATGTGCAACTCTCCAAATTTTTTATTTTTTGGAAATTCTACTGTATTTGTGTAAGATTCTTCTTTTGATTTAATAAAGTGTTTTAAATAATACGATGCATCCATTACATTTTGTATTTTAAACAATGGGTCAGTTATATTGTATGAATGATAATTAATTGGTTTAGTTCCAGCAATTAAATCATATTTTACTATTGATGGAAAGTAAATATTAAACAAACGAAGGTCATGGCTTGGATTGGGATTTGTTGAACTTATATAATAATCAGATTTAGACGTTACTGGGTCAAGCCATCCAAATCCATAATCTTCTCCGCATGTATCGCATTTACTTGTTTTGCAAATCGTTTCATATATTTGCGGACTTTCTTTAATATATGACCTGCCGTAGTCAATTATTTTTGCCACATAGTACGAATTAAATTGAACAATTGATCCATCTGCAAAATAATAGTTAAAATTTATATACTTTTTTTTTGCTGGCTGATACAGCATAACATTTTTACTGTGCAAATCATAATGAACAAACGCGTTAGTTAATTGGCTAAGCGGAAAATACACTTGAGCTAAAATTGCTAGAATATTTTTTGCTTTAAGGTTATCACCCATTTGTGATAATGTTTTAGCATTGCGAATGTGCTGAATTAGCACTGCATAATACTTTGAGTCTTGACAAATATCTCCATAATTATACACTGGGTTTGCGGTTGTACTTGTGCTTACTAAAGTTAATGCATCCTTTAGTTTTGACACGTTAGTAATTTTTTTTGTGTTTTTCACATATTTATGGTAATCGTCAGTTTTATACTTGTACAGACCATATGTTTCTACAAAGCATGGGAAATATTTAGTCCACTGATTCACTTTTAAGCCCACAGTATACTCGTAAAATAAATTATCTGCGCTTGGTTTAACCGATGACTTTAATATTGCATTTGCTAAATAGTTTCTGTGCCGATAATTTACTTCTTTAATAAAGCCATTTCCACTTGGTACTCCTATAGAAGTTATTGGCGGAATTACATAATCAAAGTTAGTAAAATTGTTAAAAAATGCCTTAATTTTATTACTTTCAATTCCAAATGCTATACACACGTCAGAGTCTGAGCAAATGTTTTTTAAAAAATGACTATGTCTTTGGTGTTTAGTTTGTTTCATAAAATTTACTATTTTTAATGCGTTTGTGGATTTATCCTTTGATTTGGGTAATGATTTTGTCTTTGTCTTTGACTTGGATAATGATTTTGATTTTAGTTGTTTTACAGTTTTCTTTGCTGGATATTTGTCACAAATCAGTGTTTTTTTATTTCGCCGAGATTTATTGGGGCATCGTTTTAATTTTACTTTAACCATTTTACTTTACACTATATTTTACACTATATTTATTATTTATTTTTAAGCTTGTTAAATTTAATTGTTTATATTGTTTTATAATATATGTAAATGTTAATGAGCACTTTACAAATATTTAATTGTTTTAATATCGATATATTTACAAAGTCATTAGTTTTAAATAATCAACAACAATTAATGATAAATACATTAAGTGATAAATTACAATTATTATATAATAATAATGTAAAAAACGACTCAGGAGATAGTATTAAACATGCGTTTAATAATATTTGTTATAAAATTTTTAAAAAACAACTAGGAGGAAAAAACGGTCGTTATTCAAAAAAAGGTGGAAATAATAACATAAGTAAATATGATATATTATCTATTATTTCTTTTATATCTGGTTTATTTGTAATAGGTATTGCAATTTGTAAAGCACATGAATTGTGTAGTAATGTAGGACCAAATATTTCAATTATTGAAGAATTTAAACAAATTATAGATGCTATGAATGATGAAGATATTGGATATATTGCATATGTATATAATTTAATATCAGGCACTGCTGTCGCAAGCATTATATCTAAAAGAACTGATTTACTATATGAAACAATTTACAATGAAATGAAAGATAGTGCATTATATATTGGAAAAACCGCAATATCTCAATGTAGTTTAGATAAACCTACATCTATGTTCGGAGTATTAACAAATATAGTTCAAACTTACACCTCGGGAACTAGGCAAGTTGAATGTATTTTAAATGCTACATCGAAACTTACTCAATTAGAATTTAATAAAAAATTAAACAATTCAGTATTATTACTTACACAAACAACAAATACTATTTTTACAGTTAAGGATTTATTTATTAAAGGACTTGGATTAATTACTCCATCGGTTAGCTATATAAGATTTAGATATAAACAAATAACTCACAATAAACCAATACAATTATTATCATCTACTCAAGTTGAACAAATTGAAGGAGGAAGAAAAAATAAAAAAAGAAAAAATAAAAAAAGTACCACTAAAAAAAGAAAAAATAAAAAAGGTACCACTAAAAAAAGAACCACTAAAAAAAGTAAAACATTTAAGAACAAATACTAAATATACCTACAACAAAATGGAAGAAACCAACACAGTACCTTTAATTAAACACCTCGTGATATCAGGTGGGTCGGTTAACGGATTTTACATGTATGGAGCATTAAAGCACTGCAACCAATGTGGTTTGTGGAAATACGAAAACTTAAAATCAATATGGGGAACATCTGTGGGTGCAATATTAGCAACCATTGTATGCTTGCAGTTTGACTGGACAACACTGGACACATATATAATAAATCGTCCGTGGGAAGATGTTTTTGAAATATCGGGGGAAATGCTGTTTAACTCATACTCAAAAAAAGGCATGTTTGATATAACTATAATTCGAGAAATATTTAAGCCCTTGCTCCTAGCAAAAAGTTTAAGCTTAGATATAACATTTGCTGAGTTGTATTCAGTGTATCCTATTGAATTGCATTTTTTTTCCTTTGACCTTAACGGGTTTACCACAGTAGAAATTTCACATAAAACATTTCCAAATTTATCAGTATTAACTGGGATTGCCATGTCTTCGGCCTTGCCAGGGGCGTTTGCTCCTGTTTTTTTACCAGAGTGTGCCGATATGTGTTTTATCGACGGAGGTATTTGTTGCAACTATCCACTGAACAAGTGTTTAAAAGAATATGAAGATAAAGAGCAAGTGCTTGGGATTACGCTTGATAATAATGATACCAATGTAAACGCTGCAGTGAACCCAATAATAAATAATAACTCGAATATTTTAGATTTTTTCACCGAGTTTGCGTCAAAGATTAGTGGGTTCTTGGATAAATTAGAAAAAAAACAAAGTATCCCATATGAGATACGATGCTCGTCATCCATTAATGTGTTTGAATGGAGCACGTTAACGGAGGTAATTAAAAATGCGTCGATGCGAAAACAGTGGATACAGCAAGGTGTGGTTGATGCCGAAAAACAAATAAAATAAAATCTATTATAAATGAGTAATTTTGAAGATTTATCTTGGAATTACGATGATTTTGAAAAATGGATCGCAGATAAAACAACTAAAACACCATCTATCAACCAACTCTAAACATTTTTAAAAACGTACTTTGCAATAATTATCTTGAAGGTGAAGACAATACAATTCCTGATTTTTTAACAGAAACTTTAGACGAAAACCCATTCATTGTTGAGCATAAAAATATTTACTAAGACTTGAATATTTTAGACTTTTTCGTATTTGCGTTAAAAATTAGTGGTTTTTACACCTTTGCACATTTCACATTTCACAAGTTTAAATAAATTGGAAAAAACAAAACCGTAAACATTAAAACGTAAGCAAAATAACGTAAATACACAAATAAAATAAAATTGTATTATAAATGGCTAATTCAAATATAATATGGGGTTATAGTAATTTTGATAAATTTATAAATGATTTAACTGAAGTACCAAACGTTACACAATTAGAGTTAAATGACACAAATATTACATTGTTACCGCAAGAAATTAAACTATTTACTAATTTAATAAATTTAGATTTAGAAACTAATCAATTAACAAAATTACCATTAGAAATAGGCCTACTAACCAATTTAGAAGAGTTAGATTTAAATAACAATCAACTATTAAATTTGCCCCAAGAATTAGGTAATTTAAAAAAGTTAATACAATTACATTTAAATAATAATGAATTAACAGAATTACCATTAGAAATCGGCCAACTTTCTAATTTAGAACAGTTAGAATTAGATGACAATCTAATATCAAAGTTGCCACAAGAATTAAGTAATTTAAATAAGTTAGGCTTCTTAGGTTTAAAATATAATATGTTAACCGAATTACCAGAACATTTTGGAAATTTAAATAAGTTAGAACAATTAGATTTAAGTCACAATAATCTATTAAAGTTGCCACAAAACTTTGGAAAACTATCAAGTTTAACATATTTAAATTTAAACACAAATAAATTAACCAAATTACCATCAGATATTGGAGAACTAGCAAACCTAGAAGTACTACTTTTAAACAACAATCAATTAACTACGTTGCCACTAGAAATAAAGAATTTAACAAAATTAAAATTATTAAATATCACTGGCAATCCATTGTTAACTACAATTCCACCAGAACTTGAACTAATGCCTAATTTAGAAATACATCGAGACCAGCCAACAAAAAACACACAAGACTTACAACCACTTAATCAACCGACTCTAAACATTTTTAAAAACGTACTTTGTAATAATTATCTTGAAGGTGAAGACAATACAATTCCTGATTTTTTAACAAAAACCTTAGATGAAAACCCATTCATTGTAGAGCATAAAAATATTTACTCGGGAAATGCATTGGGGTGGCTCTTAAAAGAGTTTTCAAACGAAACCGACCCAAGAGAATTCGTAGAATGCAAAGACGAGACGCCCAGTGAGTGGCAAGGCAATTCTTATGCCAAGTATATAAAACCAGGCGGTAGAACATTTGTTAACATACGTATTAACGGAAGTAATATTCTGGTTTTAAAGCCAGATTGGTTTTGGTATGGACCGATTCCTGAAACAAGAGTTTTTCACTTAGAACCACAAGCACCTGTAAAAAAGTACATGACTAATCATTTGTTACCTAACATGCGACCTGACTTTAATGCGTTAGGAGCAGACCATTGCAACCAAACCAGTGAAATGATTCCATACAAGTTGGTGGAAATTACAGAAAAAAGTGCTCCTGCGTTTGCGACTGCAGCCAAGTACAAGACTAATTCTTCGGCTTCTGCTGTTGGAGGCAAACGACGTAAAATATACAAAACTTTAAAACGTAAACAACCCAAGCGTAAACATAAAAAAACTAAACATAAAAAAACTAAACGTAAAAAAACTAAAACTAAACGTAATCTTATTAAACGTAAAAAAACTAAACGTAAATAAAGCAAGTGTTTGTTTGTATTTGTTTGTATTTTTTCATTTCTAAAAAAATGAAATAATCTAAATAATTTAAGTCAACACAAGTATAACAAGAGAAAGTATGTCGTTAACCCTCACTAATACCGTTGACACTCTGTCTGAAGAGGATAAAAGGTTAGCTGCGATTTATCAGGAAAAGGATGAACTTCAGCATATTCTGGATCGTCCTGACACTGAAATCGGCTCAATTGAACAAGTAAGTGTTAACATGTGGATTTATCCGGATACTGAATCTCCTGAATTAATTAGTGAGACAAAATCAAACAAAATCGTGAAAAAAAACATTCAGTACATTCCTGGATTGTTTAAGTTGTTTGACGAGGTCATTGTTAATTGCCGTGACCACGTAGTTCGTATGAACTCGTATTTGTCTGTTTCCAAACCAAACTGTCTTCCTGTTACTAAGATATCCGTTGACGTAGACCAGGCAACTGGTACAATAACCATGATGAACGACGGATCAGGGATTGATGTCGCCATGCACCCAATTAATAAAATTTGGATTCCTGAGCTTATCTTTGGCCACTTAAGAACATCTACCAACTACGAGGATGACAAAAAAGGCGGACCAAAAACCAAGGATGAAAAAACAGCGTGGTTAAATACTATGATGGCTGAAGAAGGCACAAAGTTTGGATTATGGGGCGGAAAAAACGGCAAGGGAATTAAACTTGTGTTCATTTGGTCCACGTTTGGATCGGTTGAAACCGTTGACCATGTGCGTGGGCTTAAATTTTACCAAGAGTTCCGCAACAATCTGAGCGAAATTGGAGGTCCAGTTATAACTAAGGTCAGTAAAACTAAGGATAAACCTTATACTAAGATTGTGTTTTGTCCAGACTATGCTCGACTTCAACTTGACTCTGGGCTCAGTGCAGACATAATGAGTTTAATGAAAAAGCGAGTGTACGACATTTCAGCTGTTACTGACAATACCATTAAGGTCAAGTTTAACGGCGACTTAGTGCCAACTAAAAACTTTTCCCAGTATATTGACCTTTATATTGGCGACAAAACTGCAAGTCCCCGTGTTTATGAACAAGCATCAAATAACCGTTGGGAGTACGCAGTTGCTAGTTCACCTAATGCCGAGTTTATGCAGATTTCATTTGTTAATGGTATCAGCACACACATGGGCGGAACTCATGTAAACAACATTATGAATCAAATTACAAACAAGCTTAAAAAGTACATCGAACTGAAAAAAAAAAAGATTGTTAAGGTCTCGTCCATTAAAGAGCAACTCATTCTGTTTTTGCGGTGCGACATTTTGTTTCCTTCGTTTAACAGCCAAAGCAAGGATTATTTAAACAATGCCGATTTTGGCTCTTCATGTATCGTTAGCGACGCCTTTATTGAAAAAGTAGCAAAGATGGGCGTTATGGACCTAGCGTGTGCTATTTCAGAGGCAAAGAATATAGTAAACGAAAAAAAAACAGATGGTTCTAAGCGAAAGCGAATTACAGGTATTCCCAAGTTAGAAGATGCCAACTGGGCGGGAACTGCAAAATCTTATTTGTGTACTTTGTGTTTAACAGAAGGAGATTCGGCTCACTCGGCTCTTCTATCGGGCATGTCACCAGAAGACCGCAATACTCACGGGCTGTTTCCGCTAAAGGGCAAGCTGGAAAATATTCGCGAGAAAGTGACAACTGCCAAGGAAAAGGACAAGGACAAGAACCAGAAGATGGGCGAGATTGAAAGTATCAAAAAGATTATGGGACTTGCTGAGGGCAAACAGTATTTGACCATAGAAGACGTAAATCGGGATTTGCGGTATTCGCGCGTTATGCTGGTAACAGACCAGGATCCAGACGGAAGTCACATCAAGGGCTTGTCTGTTAATTTCTTTCACTACAAGTGGCCATCACTAACGAAACTAAAAGGGTTCATTTGTTTTATGAATACGCCAATTCTTACGGCTACCAAGGGCAAGCAGGTTCTCGTCTTTTACAACCAGGGCGAGCATAACCTGTGGAAACTGAGCTTGCTCCAAAACCAGTGTCAATCTCAAGCATGGGCCGTCAAGTATTACAAGGGACTTGGCACCAGTACCAAAAAAGAGTTTCAAGAATACATGCGTAATCCCAAAATTGTCGTATTTGACCACTCAGGTCAAGTGTGTGATGACAGCATTGACATGATGTTCAACAAAAAGCGAGCCGACGACCGCAAAGTTCTAATTCAAAACTATAATCCCGAAAGTTATCTTAACACGTCAGACAAGTCTGTCTCGTATACTAACTTTGTACAAAAAGAGTTGCTGGCCTTCTCAGTCGCAGATTGTGTACGAAGCATTCCCAACGTGTTGGACGGACTAAAGCCGAGTCAAAGAAAAGTGTTGTTTTCGTGCATTAAGCGAAACCTAAAAAACGAACTTAAGGTTGCACAACTCGCTGGATATGTATCGGAGCATTCCGCATACCATCATGGCGAAATGAGTCTGACCATGACAATTGTCAACATGGCCCAAAACTACATGGGGTCAAACAATATTAACCTCTTATTTCCAGCGGGACAGTTTGGAACTAGACTCAAGGGCGGCAAAGACCATGCATCTGCCAGATATATTTTTACTCGCTTGGAAGCTGTTACTAGTTCCATGTTTATGGCTGACGACAATCCGTTGCTAACCTACATGGAAGATGATGGCAACAAGATTGAGCCTCAATATTATGGACCCACTGCTCCTTTGCTCCTTATAAACGGTTCGTCGGGAATTGGCACTGGCTACAGCACCGATATTCCTTGCTACAACCCTATAGAAGTTTTTGGATTTTTGAAAGATTATTTGCAGTCTAAAATAAATTCAACCTTGAAACATATTCCTACTACATTTCTTCAAGACAATGCTGACAGAATTTGGGTTCCGTATTATCACGGATTTCGTGGGACTGTTGTTCAAACAACGTCGCCAAACAATTTCATGTGCAAGGGCGTATACGAAAAAACATCCGACGATACCATTCACCTTACTGAACTACCCATTGGAGTCTGGACGGCAGACTTTAAAGTTCACATGGAAACGTTAGAATTTAACGGAATCATCAAGACATACACGTCTATGTCAAATGACACCATTATATCGTTTATAATCACGTTTCCTTCTGCTGATACGGTAGCAACAACCATTTCTACCGCAAAGGAACTAAAAGCAAAGGAACTAAAAGCAAAAAAACTTAATGCAAAGGAACTAAATGCAAAAGAATTGTCTAAAACAACCAAGTCTTCGGATATGCCCATTTTGCGTACATTGGCCGAACTGGAACAGACACCCGCCAAAAACCAGCCCCAGTGTAACGAACTTGAGCATTTGCTAAAGTTGTATACCAATATTACCACTACAAACATGGTAGCATATGACCAAAATAATGAATTGCAGTACTACACGGTCGCTAAAATATTTCAAGAATTTATTCCTGTAAAGGAAGAGCTGTACGTGAGACGCAAGGCAAACATCGTGGCTGTCTTAAAAGAACAATTGCTTAAATTATCTAACCAGGCCAAATTTATTAAGGAACTGTATGCAGACTTAGTAGATTTGCGAAAGAAAAAACCCGCACAAGTTACGGAAATGATGATGGAGCGAGGCTACGACTTTGTCGATGGAGGGTTTAATTACTTGACCAAGATGAACATGGATTCTGTCACAGAAGAGCATGGTCAAGCAATTCTTGACAAGTGTAAGCAAAAAAAAGCAGAACTGGTACTTGTAGAAAATACAAGTTGTGACCAAATGTGGATGGCAGATTTAATTAACTTGGAAAAAGTCTATGCCGAGTATGTGGTAGAAAGAAATGAGGCATCTGCTTCTACTAATACGGAAACTAAACCAACTAAGGTTAAATCTAAAGCAAAATGAACTGGAACTGTTACCAAAGCTAAGGCAATTAAAAACTAATTAGATAAATTAGTATATTTAAAAAACACATTTTTTATTACAATATTGCCAAGGGTTTATTTATATCTATCATTTTCTGGGTTAAAGTTTATTAAATTACTTGGGTCATCACTTGACACATCTCGTTTAATTAGTTTTTGCCAACATGGAGGGGGTGTTGTTTTCCACCAGTTATACACAACCGAATCAAAACATGAGTGTCCGTAAAATGATGCAACTTGACAGTTTCGGTTCATGTGCCATGGCTTTGATTCGCCCGTCTCAATTAACTTCATCGCAATGTCATCCATACCATTGCAACATGCCAATATTAATGCCGTGTTTCCATTAATAAATTGAACATGTCCAGGGTTTGACTTTCCAGTTGAAATCAATTCTGCAGCAACTGTTTCCATTTTATTATGACATGCCCATTGTAAGGGCGTTTCGCCACAATTATGTATTTGGTCTGGCTTTGAATCACCGTTTCGAATTAGTGCTGTAGCAACGTCAGGCATATTATTAATACACGCATAAATAAGTGCAGTTATACCAGTAAATCCAAATTCAGGTTCTTGATAAAGAATGCAACCCATATTAGCCAAACCAGTGTCTATTAGTGCCATGGCAACCGTTGGTATATTCTTAAAACATGCCGCCATTAAAGCAGTTCTACCTTTATCATCAACTTGTCCTGGTTTCGACTCTCCCGTAGCAATTAGTGCTAAAGCAACACTTTTCATATTATTATAACATGCATGAAATAATGCACTTATACCATTCTCATTTACTTGTCCAGGGTTTGATTCGCCCGTCCCAATTAGTGCTAAAGCTACGCTGTCCATTTTATTCTTGCATGCCCAAATCAATGGCGTTGTGCCAACCTCATTTGCTTGGCCCACGTCAAATTCACCTGTTTTAATTAGTGCCAAAGCGACTTCTGTCATATTATCTCGACATCCCATAAATAAAATTGTATATTTATGCCAAACACATCCTGGTTTCGACTCTCCCGTAGCAATTAGTGCTAAAGCAACACTTTCCATTTTATTAAAACATGCCGACATTAAAGGACTTAAACCTATCTTATGTATATGTCCTGGATTAGATTTACCTGTATTAATCAGTTCTAAAGCAACCCTCGGCATATTATTATAACATGCCCATATTAATGCAGTATTTGTATCTGTATTTACATGCCCAAAATCAACCGGTTCTGTTAAAAATATAGTGTGTTCATTATTTTGTTTTTTTACTTTGTATTTATCAATAAACGCAATCGCAACATTTTCTAATTTAAGTTGACATGCTAGTATTAAAACTGTGTTTTTTGTATCGTTTTCCAGCAAATTCGGGTCAAATTTGGACAATGACATTTGTTCCAAAATATCATCTTCTGACACGTTTCCATTCTTTACCAATCTCATCTGTTTATATATTTCCGTCTCTGTTTTACAAAACTTACGAATACTTTTTATCATATTTGTACTTTACTAATTATAATATCATACGTTGACTTTATATCATTTGTTGTTGAATCATAATTAAACATAAACTGAGTATATATTATTTCTTATTAAAAATAAATATACACTATAAATAATGGAGGATAGTCACAAGTTCTATGTTGGGATTATTTTATTGTTCATTATCATTGGCTTTTACTTATTAAACTTTATACGAACTATGTCTACAGATGCAGACAAGTTTACAACCGATACATTACCCATGTTTTTTATTTTATTTGGAGCATTTATTATTGCAGTTGGTTTTATTAGTTTTTTCAAAACCGACAGCAGTTTTACAATACTGGGTGGAAGTGTATTATCTTTAATCGCTTTGTTAGTTGGTTCTTTATTTATTCAAAATGTAGGAGATAAAAACAATACTTCCATTTTAAGTTCTCTCTCGTATTTTGCCATGATATTTGGTTTGATTTTTCTTTGGTTTAAAGAAACTGGCGTTGATTGTGCAACAACCAGGTCAAACACATCAAATTCAGCCCTTGATAAAGGTCAAATAAAGTATCTTGGTATTTTCATGGTTTATGCTATTTCCATGTTGCTTATGTACTTGATTAATCCTGCTGGTATCATGACCAAGTTTGGCGGAGCAACCATATTTATATCTTTGTTTATTGGCTTAATTCTTCTAGTTATGGTTGCTGGATATACAATATTGGGTAAAAGCGGATTGCCAGAAAACTTTTCACCAACCGTCGTAATTTTAACTAAAGGTCTCTACATATTCATGTCACTTTTCATTTCGTGTTTTCTTATTTGGTGGATTCTTGATGCAATTGGCGTATTTAGCAATAATGCAGGAAGCAACTGGACAAGCATGCTGTTTAATTTTCTTATTCTGCTTGGTGTATTAACTCTGGTTTACAAGTTACTTTTTTATGGTGGGTGGTTGCAAAAAAGTGCATTTTACAGTCTATTAGTAAACTCCATCATGTACATTCCCTGTTTGTTTTCTGGACTTTTGGATAAAATGAGAGGACAAAAGTCTAACTCAGGGTCTCCCACTAATCCATTTTTAGGTACACAAAAAAGTGACGTAGTTGCTTTGCTTAGTGTCTTGGGGCTTATTAGCACCTACTTTATTGCAACTCAATTGATTGTGCCAAATATTAAAAAGTGGCATTATTTAAAAGGTGGAAATCAGGTTGTTGATGAGCCTGTAGCTATTGGTAAAGAGCACACGATTGCATCTTTTGTTGAATTAAACGATATTGATAACACAGACTCAAACACTGAGATGAAACCAAGTTACAGTTATGGAATTTCGTTTTGGCTGTATGTCGATGCTTTTCCACCAAGTGGTAGTAGTGCTTATTCTAAACACTCTACAATTTTAGACTATGGCGGTGTTCCCCTTGTCAAGTATTATGCTGCAACCAATACACTAGGTGTATATATTAAAGAGGCTGGAACCAGTCAAAAAGATGAGCGACTACTGCATGCACAAAACAATGTAAAACTGCAAAAGTGGAACAATGTTGTCATCAACTATAACAACGGCACTATGGATGTGTTTTACAATGGTACTTTAGCCAGTTCGTCCATTAACGTATCTCCCCCGATTTTGTACGACACATTAACAGTAGGAATGAACGACGGCATCAGTGGAAATATTGCCAATGTTGTATACTACCAAACCGCTTTAACAGCATCGTCGATTTTCAGCCTGTACAACTCGCTGAAAGATACCAGTCCGCCGACAATTCAAAAAAGAATGAGTTTATTAAGTTTAATACAAAGCACTATGTAAATAAGATGATTATTTAGAATCCAAGTCTAAGTCAAATCCATTAACTCCCCAATCTTTAAACTTGGGTATATTGCAAGGATGAAACATTTTTTTAATTAGCTCTTCTTTAAACAACATACAGTTGTCTTTCATTTTATTATAATTATAGTTGAATATGTGCGGATTATGAGACAAGCGTTGCCAATCAATTTTATCTTGATTTTGTTCTAGCAACTGCATGGCTGATGGATTGTAAGACAAGCCTTCCCAATCTATTTTATCTTGATTTTGTTCTAGCAACTTTATTGCATCTTCTGACGGATTGCAAGACAAGCTTTCCCAATGTATTTTATCTTGATTTTTTTCTAGCAACTGCATTGCTGACGGATTGCAAGACAAGCTTTGCCAATGTATTTTATCTTGATTCTTTTTTAGCAACTGCATTGCTGACGGATTTACAGACAAATCCCACCAATCTATTTTATCTTGATTCTTTTCTAATAACTTCATGGCACATTCCGAGTTATTTTCAGACAAATAACCCCAATTTATTTTATCTGGATTCTTTTCTAGCAACTGGATAGCACGGTCTGACGGATTTTTAGATAACCAATCCCAAATTATTTTATCTTGATTTTTTTCTAGCAACTGCATAGCACATTCTGACGGATTTCCAGACAAATATGTCCAATTTATTTTATCTTGATTTTGTTCTAGCAACTGCATAGCACCTTCTGATGGATTTGCAGACAAGAGATACCATTCAATTTTTTTTGGATTTTTTTCTAGCAACCGCATAGCCCATTCTAATGGATTTTTAGATAACGAATGCCATATTATTTTATAATCATGTATCCAATCCAATAAATATATTGGTAATTCAACATTCATGGTTTTTTTCAAATTGTTACATTTTATTTAACACATTTTTTTATTTCATTTTTTCTTAAATAAAAAAATAATTATAGGTTTCCCATGAATCAAACTCAAATAAAAGTACTGCGTTTTTTATATTTTTTTCTAAACATACATGGACATACTTGCCTCACTACGCAAATCTTTCTTTAAATTCTTAATAAATCCATCAACTATGGTTCGAGTTAGAGTAAACGGAAATGTAATCTCAAACGAAATGTTATTTGGTCCACACATTGAAGTGCCTGGCTTAACCAATCTATATAAATTAATCTTGGAATAAATAATCTCCAAATACCGCTTCAAGTTTCGGACACCATGCTCTTCCGCACCCAATTGTCGTACGCAATAATGGTCAATGATATAGTGAATTATTTCATCTGATATTACCACATCATTAAGTTCCATGTGAACCTGTTGGCAAATATTTGGCATCAAATGTAACTTGCTTATAATGGTCTTTTCAAGACGTTCATAGCCCTGTGTGCGAATGTGGTACATGCGGTCACGCAAGATTGGGTTTATTTTACTTTCGTCATTGTAGCTAAATATAAACAAGCACTTGCTAAGGTCAAAGTCTAACTCGCTAAAATACTTGTCGTGAAACTGGCTATTTTGAGTTGTGTCGGTTAAATGTGTTAAAATCCCTGTAATTTCTTCGCCCTTTGGTGTGTCACTAATTTTATCTAGTTCGTCAAAGTAAATCACGGGATTCATACACTTGCTGTCTATGATTATCTGAATAATTTTTCCCACCACACTTCCCACATACGTGTACGAGTGACCCTCGAGAAAACTACTGTCAGTTGCTCCTCCCAACGCAATAAACGCAAATGGTCGATTCAAAATCTTGCTTATACCTTCACGAACCAGAGTTGTTTTTCCTGTCCCCATGGGACCCTGAATAGCTATGCTGGTGCCAATTGCTTTTGGATTTGACACTAATTGCCCCAAATACTGTAAAATCTGCATTTTTGCGTCGTCTAAACCATATGTTACTGTGTTTAACACATCCTGAGCATCTGTCATAAACTCGTGGCACTTATCTTGACCATCACCAATAGTCACAGGCTGTTCTTTGTAAACACCAAACGGAATTCGCATAAAGGTCTCTATCCAGTACTTCAATTTTGAGTACTCGCTGTCGTCGCTTTCCATGTTTTGAAAACTCGTTATCTTATCAATAGCAACTGACTTTATTGAAATTGGAATATTGTTGTTCTCCAAAATCTGAATTCGATATGGTGTCGATGAATGATTCACCGTGTTTATTTCACGCATTTTCTTTATTAAAGCATTTTGCTCAGCTGACCCTAGGCTGTTAAAGTATGCATCATCGTTTACCGTATGCTTGTTATTTGCTACCTTATGATAAACACGCTGATTTCGCTGTTTTTCCTTTCTTAGTCTCACAGTTCGCTTTATAATCTCATCATAAAATACTGACTTACTCTTTGCTACATACTGAGATAACAAGTTAGTTCGATAAGTTTGTGATTTTGTCTCAGACTCTGTATTGATTTTTTTGTTATTTGCATTGCACTTGTTTAGTTGCAACCAAACATCTTTCTCCGCTAAACTTAAGGTCTCCATGTGCTCATCATTTAGTTCTATGTCTAAATACTTTTCAATATAATCTACATTTTCTTTTTGATATTTAGCATCCTCCGCTTTGACATTCTTATTCTTTATTTTTTCTACAAGAGGCTTTGGTTCATCCACCAAACTATTTTGTCTGGACTTGCGTTTTATTAATTTTGACTCATCAGTATCTGAACTAATAGGATCGTCCTCATGCTCTAAATTTTTTGAGTCTGAGTCTGAGTCTGAGTCTGAGTCTGAGTAGTAGTCATAACCTTCTTGAGAGTGTGTTTCTGGTAAAAATATATTGTAAACATTTGATTTACTTGTTTTATCTTTACTTGTTTTATCTTTACTTGTTTTATCTTTACTTGTTTTATCTTTACTTGTTTTATCTTTACTTGTTTTATCTTTACTTGTTTTATCTTTACTTTTATTTTTTGTCTTTTTATTTTTTACTACTGGTGGTACCTTATCCACATCTGCTTCATTATCTATTTCGTCAACATTATCTTGATAATCGAACGAAGAGTCTGTATCGTTTTCAAAATCGTGAATAGTTTGATTTTTTTTCTTTAAATACTGGCTTGGAAACAAAGTCTTCATCAGTTCTTGGTACTGTAAATTTACTGGTTCTCCTATTTTTAATGGATCGGACTCTGATTCTGACTCTAACTCCGAACCTGATTCTGACTCTGACTCCGAACCTGATTCTGACTCTGACTCCGAACCTGATTCTGACTCTGACTCCAAACCTGATTCTGACTCTGACTCCGAACCTGATTCTGACTCTGACTCCGAATCCGAAACCAAATCTGAGTCTGTATTAGACCCCGAGTTAGAGTCTGAATCTGACTTGGTGTTTACTTTATTAACATTTCGCAAATTATATTTTTTTCCCATTCTTTATCTTACTTATCAGACTAACTATTTTATATATCATTTTTTTCAATTATCATATATTTTTGGCTAAATATTTAATAACGTAAAATAAACTATATCCTTACAATAATACATTAAATATATGTCATCGGCATTTTATCCTCAAGGCATGAAATCATATGGAAACTATGTACCACAAGGCGGGTACAAAACATGGAAAGGCTCTGGCCAGTTTAGCAATCCTGTTGGTATCGCTCCTGGTCACATTCGCCCTTTTACTAACAAAGACCCTGGTAATGTGTTTCCCACTGGATTTGGTTTACCTAGACCTATTAAACACTATCGCAAAGGTAGGTCTATCAAACACGAACTAAGTTCTCAATCTGATAATGTTACACAAGCTGAGTTAAACCAAATTAACTACAACCTGCATCGATATGTACAGTCTTCCAAGGGTCAGAGTCTGGGTGGAGGCGGAGGTGGTGGTGGCATGGTTCAAACCATGATGGATTCACCTGGCGAATTTCTTATCAAAGAAAATTCCCAAAAAGCAGACAATTCGTTAGCTAGTGCCTTAACTAACGAATGTGTTAATTGTGAAGGTGTTGGGGTCATTTCTAGTTGGGCTCCCACAACTTACCTAACTGAACAACCTGAACCCGTAACCATGCAACCCGCATTTTGTTGCAACGAAGAATACAAGGCTCGTCGACGTGCTCTGCCCACAAGCACCAACCTTAAAAAAAACTACTACCAAACTTCTGGGATGTACCTATACAACCGTTGCCAAACATTTAAACAACGCGAGTTTAATTTCATTACCGAAAATAAAGAAGAATCAAACCTGGTAAGGACTGACCCTAATGCTAAGCCTGGCTCTGCTAATGCAACCAACAATCTTTACGTAGCCAATTGCAACCCTAACGGTATTGTCAGTCGTAGTACAGAGCAAGTTATGATTCTTGATTTCGCCAAGTATATTTTACATGACGGAACTGATGAATATAACACATTTGTTCAAACTGAGTTTAATAATCTTGAAACAATTCCTCAATTTGTATTATATTTGCAAGCAACTTTAACTGAAACACGATATTTAGCGGCCGTTGCATATATGGACATGATTCTCTTTAATCCTCAATTAAACCCTGGCGGAATCGGAGTTGCAACCAATCGTGGCTGTAAGCGGGTTTTTTACAAGCCGAATAACCCGAGTTTTGCCCAAGAAGGTGCCGTCTCGTCTGCGACTCGCACATTTAAGCTTAATGTTACAACCATTGAAAAAAATGCAGCGTCGATTAAAGGTACCAATGGTCTAAATTCTAGCTTTACAAATAGTTTGGTCAAAAATAATCTCCCCAACACAGCATACATTTACAAAATGAAAACTGCCAAATGCAACCCTTCCACTTTTACTAATAGGTTTCAAAACCCTCGCATGTGTAGTGTAAATGTCTAGTGTAAAAATTTAAAAGTCAATTTGTTTGAGTTAAATTACAAAAAAATGAAATTAAAATATTTTACCAAAAACACATCAAAGATACAATGAATGTAAAATTACCAATGTGTTTATGGGATTGGATAAATAAAGATAAAATAAATTGGGATTACTTGTCTTGCAATCTGTCAGAAGGTGCTATACGGTTCTTAGAAAAAAATCAAGATAAAATTAATTGGAAACATTTGTCTGGTAATCCGTCAGAAGGTGCTATTCGGTTGCTTGAAAAAAATCAACATAAAATCGATTGGATGTATTTGTCTGGCAATAACTCAGAAGGTTCTTTGCAGTTGCTTGAAACAAATCAAGATAAAATAGATTGGTATTGGTTGTGTGGAAATAACTCAGAAGGTGCTATGCAGTTGCTAGAAAAAAATCCAGATAAAATAAATTGGATTCGTTTGTCTAAAAATTCGTCAGCCATCCAGTTGTTAGAACAAAATCAAGATAAAATAAATTGGAATATTTTGTCTTATAATCAATCAGCTATGCGGTTGCTAGAACAAAATCCAGATAAAATAAATTGGGAGTTTTTGTCTCATAATCCATCAGAAGATGCTATTAAGTTGCTAGAACAAAATCCAGATAAACTATATTGGCATCGGTTGTCTGGTAATCCGTCAGAATGTGCAATAAAGTTTCTAGAAAAGAATCTATATAAAATAGATTGGAATTGGTTGTCTACAAATTCGTCAGCCATGCAGTTGCTAGAACAAAATCCAGATAAAATTAATTGGGAGTTTTTGTGTTACAATAGATCAGATCGTGCAATACAGTTGCTAGAACAAAATCCAGATAAAATAAAATGGCTTTATTTGTCTAACAATCCGTCAAAATGTGCTATACGGTTGCTAGGAAAAAATCCAGATAAAATAACATCTGATATTTTGTTTCAAAGTCCACATATATTCACATATGATTATAAACAGATGAAATACAACTGTTTATTGTTTAAAGATGACTTGATGAAGAATCGGTTTCATCCTCGTAATATATCCAAGTTTAAAGATTGGGGAGTCAATGGTTTTGACTCGGTTTTTGAATAATAATCATTTCAAATATTAAAAAACCTACAATTATTCTTGGTTTATTTATTTAATGTAGTTTCTCCATTTCTTTGTGCTGTTTCATGGGTATTTGGCGGTGGTTGTATGCAATATACATCATTTTGTCAAAAGACGCTTTTTTTATTGGATTTTCAAAATCTTCTTCCATAGT
>Ga0208769_1000371_pt1 | contig 22547 bp, 49 predicted proteins | sample AntAceMetag02UKC_FD_184768 | JGI IMG/M metagenome (GOLD analysis project Ga0208769, IMG submission 184768) | Saline lake microbial communities from Ace Lake, Antarctica- Antarctic Ace Lake Metagenome 02UKC (SPAdes) (version 2) | ecosystem: Environmental > Aquatic > Non-marine Saline and Alkaline...
CCATTTTGGCAATCACATTCTATTTTCTCTTCTTTAGTTTCCATTTATCAAATCTCCCAAAATTTCTTTAATCTCAACTCTATCTTCATCCCTAAAAATATCTGCTGAAGCATAAGAACCTAAGAAAGTATTATAATCATGTCCAAGTCTTTTACAAATATCTACAATAGTAAACTTGTGAGCATTCAACCAATTACCATGTGTCTTTCTAACATTATGAAGTGAGAACATATAAAAATCTTTTATCCCTGCTTTGATTAATGCTTTCTTCATTGCAATATTTAATGCAGGAGCAGATAACATTCCAATCTTTTCATCATCATTTAACTTCTTAGTATATTGTTTTAATCTTTCTAAAAATTGTGTTGATAATCTGAATGTTCTTGGTTCTGGAAACTTTTGTCCTTTTTTTGCTTTTATCTTTGTAACCTTTAATGTTAATGTTCCTCTTTCAAAATCAATATCTCTTTTTCTAATATTAAATCCTTCATTATACCTACAACCTGTATTTATTAAAATATCAAATGATAGTTTTTGTCCTGGAGTTACTAAACACTTTAAAAAGTCATTCCATTCATTAGGATAAAAAAACCTTTTTCTATTTGTTCTTACAGAATACTTTTGACCATTGCTTTTAATTCCTACTTTAAGTTCCTGGTGTTCTGTATCTTTTAATTCAAGAGTAGTGTCCTCAGTTTTGTCCCTTGCACCTAGCCGATTTGCACCGACTGTTATAGGGGGTTTTGTCTGAGGACTATAATTGCCAACAGGAGATCCTTGTGGATTAGGATTCATCCCTCCCACGTTAGTCTTTATTATCGGCATCTCTCCACTTGCCCGAGATATATCCTGCTGACTATGATTTCCAAATTCTATTTGTTCTAAAAATTGCTGTTGTAGTTTATGTCTCTTTACTTCTATCTGTAAATTATCCATGGTTTTCCTTCTCCAATTTTAAATCATATTCATTATCTTCCGCAGAAAATATTAACTTCTTTCCATTGTCTAAAACTAATTCTATTCTATTATCATTACCATTATCTCTTTTATGCCAAGCTTCTTTAATCTTGCATCCAGTAATTTCTTTTAGGATTTCTTCATGGTTACTTCCTTTTGATTCTTCACCATTCATATTTGTTATTTTAAGTTCTTCATCATTTATTATTTTCTTTTCTTCATAATAATTACAATTTCCTGCTTCAAGATAATCTTGTTTCTTTCCTAATTCTTTTAGATTGGCATTACACATATTATCTTCAGTAAAATACTCACATCCCACACATCCATCTTTATTATTCATCTTCCTTAACCTCTTCTAATTTAACTGAAGTTCTACAAATAGGGCAACAAACATAAACTGCAAAATTCTTATTAGGTTTTTTATCTCCAGTATATTCCCATTCATTCTTACAAGTTTTTCTTGGACATTTTAGTTTCATTTTTTATGACTCCTTGAAATTCTTATGCTTGTGGTTTTTCTTCTTTTAACTTTCTTTTTATCTCCTGCAAGTTTATCTATTGCATCATCAAACATTTTTTCATCCATAAAATTTAGAGGTAATTCTTTTATCTTCTTTGTAAATTCATAATCCTGAATTTTAACACATCTCAAAACTTCCTTTATAATCCAATCAATAGAACTCCAATCAGTAGCCCCTTTTGTTAGCCCATAACTATTTTCATAATTCTCCTTACATTGTTCAAATAGTTCTTCTCTTTTCTTCTTTAAATTAAATTCTTTGTTTTCCATATAAGTATGTATGTAAGCAAGTATATAAATGTATCGGTTTATTTTATTTTATATCAAATTTCTTAACTATTCTTGTTGCTAATTCAATCATTACAGCTTTGTTTTCTTTAGGTAAGTCCTTAAATTTAACTTTACATTTCTTTTGAGTTTCCCAATTTTGTTTAATTGAAATCTCTTCATAGTTATCATGTAACCACTCTGCGAATATTTCTTCAAATGTTCTCATATTAAATCTGCTCCTACAAGTTTATCTAATTCTTTAACTGTTAAAGTGATATATTCTCCATCGCAATCGTACTCTTCTTTTAATTTTTTAATAAACTCTTTATCTTGTTTTTCTATTGTATTAAAAATATGGAGTGTAACTTCTTGAACCTCTTTATTCATCTTATATTTATTTGAAAACCAAGCATCTATTATTGTTGTTTTTAATTCTCTTCTTTTTTCACTTAAATTAAAAGTCATCTTGCCACCTGCCCACTATAAATTAATATCGTTGATTCACATTTAGGGCAGTTAGGTTTTGATGCTTCAGACTTAATATTTATTTCAAATCTATGCTTACAAATTCTACATATCCAAATATCGAATGCTTCAGGTATCTTTTCACTCATTTTCCCTTTATCTCCTTCTTTAGTTCTTCGGGGTCTATTAATGTGTCTTTAGCCTCTTCCCCTATTTGGATTGCAGTTATATTTGTAATCTTATCAATCAACTTTTCAAACCCTTCAAGCTGTTTAAGTAATGCTTTACAAGTTGGACATAAAACTCTTGCTTTTCCTACACCTATACAAAATAAAAATATTCCATTTTCTTTATCTTTCCAAGATATTCCACAGCCTTTTTGAATTTGTATTTTTGTTTTCATATTAGTTTCTCTCCTGCTAATTTATTTATTTTATGCCAAATCTCTTGAGCAGTATATTTTCCACTAATAGATGAAAATTCATCTTTAAAATTATGAATAAATTCCATCACATCAACATAATAAATACATTGTATCAATTCGCCATCTGCACTTTTCATAAATATCATCTTATCACTTAATGTTTTTTCTTCTCTCATATTAACTTATTTCCCACAAATTTATGTAAGTCTTTCATTATATCTCCAAATCTCATTTTTGTTTCTTCTGTACTTTTTCCATATCTTTTATGGGTTTCAAAATGATTTCTTATACTTCCCTCTAATTTCTTAATGAAATCTTTTACATCTTCAACATCTAACCATCCTTCTTTACATCCCCAAGTATTACTACCTTCTTTATTAATTTCATTGCTTAGGGTTTTATTCTTAATATGTTTCCAACCTTCTTTTTTAATCTTCCAATACTGCTTTCGGTTTGTAAAATATAAACTCCTTTTATTCTTTTTTTCTGCCATGGTTTATTCTTTTGTAATGTTTAATTTATCTTTTAATTTATTTAAATTATCAATTTTCTTTTTCATATAACTTACTGAATCTCCATGCATACTTGTTATTCTTCCTATTGCCCCATTAAGTATTCTAATTGTTTTATTTATCATTTCTACTCTTTCTTGTTTGATATTTACTCTTACCATTTACTCTCTTGCCTCTTTGAATTCATTTAAATCTTCTTCAATATCTTCCTTAATAATAATCTCTCCATAATTAATAAATTGAACTAATAATCCATCATCATTTCTTAATCTATCAATATCAATTCCTTTAGTTTCTAATTCGGCTTCAATCTCTTTCTCCATTACAGATGCTTTCGCAACCAAGTTACAACATTTTAACATCTTATCATATAATTTCTTTGTTATTTTCATTTACTCTCTTCTCCTTTCTAATTTATTATCTGAAAATTGTAAAAGTATCATCCCTGTAAATATCATAGATATTATTCCTGAAAAAAAACTAGACAGTGTATCATTAGATAAAATTAAAACTAATAAAAACCCACCTACAAATCCAATTACCAACCATATAATTTCTATTGTATTCATTCTTCTTTTCTCCTTTTAATTTGTTTACAATAAGCTATATTTTCTTTTGGATAAATATATTCTTCTTCTTCCATTATAAATTTAAATATATATGGATTATCCTTATTGGGCATTTGTATGGTTAAAACTTTTTTAAATGTTTTAAAATTCCCTTGCATTGTTTGTATTTCAAATTCCATTTTTATTCTTAGTAACTATTCTTTATCCTTATTTAATTTAAATTTCATGATCCATTTATCCTCGCTTTTAGTTCTTCTAACTTAACCCAAGCAAAAGAGTTTATTCTTAATTCTTCTTGACCTTTATCAATCAACCCCAAAACATCTTTTAGTGCTTGTTTGTAACCACTATCAGAGTTAAGATATTTATTCTTTGATTTTAATGCTTCTAATTCTTTTATTGTTTTCATTTCCATACCTTTTGTTTTAATTCATATCTATCCTTAATTAACATTCGGGCTTTAATTTCTTTTTTACATTTGATTTTATCACAATAAATAATATTCCGACAATCAATATCCCGACAATCAATATTCCGACAATCAATATCCCAACAATTAATATCCCGACAATCAATACCCCAACAATCAATATTCCTACAATCAATATTCCAACAATTAATATCCCGACAATCAATACTCCAACAATCAATATTCCGACAATCAATATTCCTACAATCAATATTCCAACAATCAATATCCAAACAATCAATATTCCGACAATCAATATCCAAACAATCAATACTCCAACAATTAATATTCCCACAATTAATATCCCCAATAACCTTTAAATCAAAATATCCACTAATATTTCCTTCTACTTTTAAATCTTCATTAAAAATTGTATCCTTTTTCAGTATTAAGTTTCCTTTAATTGTTTTCATGTTTTTGTTTTGATTAAAGATAAGCTTCCTCCCAAGTCTTATCATAATGTCCCCTGATAAAATCAAGTTCTTTTTTTAGTTTATCAATTTCTATCCTATATCTCTTTATAATTTCTTTCTTATTATTTAATTCAAATAATATATGTTTTCTTCTATCTTCTTTATCTTCATCATCGTCTAATGTATCAATTACAACCCTATTTTTCATTTTATCTTCAGAGAACTTGAATGTACTTTTTCTCCATGATTCTCCTTCACTATCGGCAGTCCCATTAATTGTAAATTGTTTTCCTATTTTATTGAATAGTTTTTTGTATCTTTTAATCTCTTTATCATAATTTTCAATCAGTTCATCATTTTCAGGAATATATCCTGCATCTAAAAGTATTTCTGAAACTGTTTTTCCATAAACTTGATTATCCTCAAATGAAACCTTACTTCTACCAGATTTACCAAATTTTTCGTATACAAATTCAATATCAACATGGGCAGGACTAGGGCTAGTGTGTCTATCTCCTGGAATCTTTCTATGATATTCAATATCATTGATATAATATGCTACCTTAACGTTTGAGTCTTCTTTTGAAGTCTTAAAAATCCAGTGATGTTTCAAATCTTTCAGATAATTAATTAATAGGCTTCTAAGGTGAATAAGTTTATAAATTTTAGAACTAGAATCTCCATCTTTAGATTTTAAAAATATTTTTATATCATATAATCTACTCTTAACTTTTCTGATATTTTTTATAGATTCTAAGAGTCCTTGTAGATATTTTAAATCCTCTTCTAATAAACTTGATAAATCTAATTGTTCTGTGCTATGGTATCTTTTCCATTCTTCATCAATTCCAAATCTTTTAAGTTTTCCAATACCAATTGATTCAATCATATCTTCAGTTAGTTCAATTTCCATTTTATTCCTTTTGTAGTTTGAGTTTAAGAAACTCTTACATTATAGTCTCCACATTTATATTCTAAAATTTTATTATATCCTTCTTGGCAATCTCCATCAATATCTATAGAATTATCATAATCATAAATACATTTATATGGTTCACAATTTTCATCAAGAACTTGAAAGATAAAATCTTTTTTATAATCCCACATCCCCTTATTAATATGAACACTTCCTATCTTTCCTTCAAAAGTAAAATCTTCATCAACTTCAACTTGTTCACAAACTTCTGTTGAATTAAAAACCTTGCAATATAAAGTATCAACATTTGGAACACTATATGGATTTACTTCTTCTCTTTCAAAATAGCATTCTAAAGATTGATTGATATATAATGAAGGGGTTTGTCCAATTTTATTTGATACATTAATCCAATGAGAAAATTCTTTTTCCCAAGAACATTCTTCTTTAGTAATCACAAATTCATCTTTATCAAAAATACTTCTAACTAAAACTAATCCAAGAATCAACATAGTCATTGCTAAAACTAAGATGATTATTGTACTCATGCTTAATTCTATTGTTGCTTTTTTATTCTTTTGTTTTACCATTTTTAATCTTTATTCAGAAAGACTTAATATCTTCCCTTTATATTTAGTTTTAAATTTATAAGTTTGACAAGTCTTGTAATCTGCACAATTCCTTCCTGAAATCTTTGCTACATTACAATTTTCAAAATATTCACATATTGAAGATTCTACTTGTTCTCTTGCTAGGAAGGGTTCTTTGTCTAATTTCCTTTCTAAAGTCCTTTGTGGTCTATTTCTTCCTAATTTCAAGGTGCTTTGTGATACAAATATTTTAGCCATTTTATTTAGTTTTTAACTCCTGTTTATTTTTTAGGTCCTTCTCTACTTCATCACTATTTTTCCAAACATATCCACATTTAGGACACTTTTTAGTAAATCCGAATTCATTTATTTTGTAAAAACCACAATGTGGACATTTCATTTTAAAAAGTTTGACTTACCTCAAGAGATTTATTTATATTTTTGAACATGTTATACTTTTCATTCTTAATTTGCTGTACATTGAAACTTCCTTTTAATTCTGGATGTGTCTCTTTTATTTTACGTGCATCTCTTGTTATTGTTCCGAAACTTGGTAATTTTATAAAATCTTCAAAGGAAAGGTGAACTCCAAATCTTACCATTATTCTCCAAATTAAGAAATTATCATTATCTTGCGTTCTAGGGTCAGTTCTAAGCTCATTTTCTACCATTTCCATTATACTATTCTCCATATTTACTCCATTTACTATTTACAATATCTACAATGTATTTTTCATCATCTATGTTTACTATATTCCAACAATGTACTTGGTTGCATGATAATTTTGAATTAATTCCTTCTTTTTGTAATAATTTTATTAGAAGATATGATAATTGGTCACAATCACCTTTTTTGTCTTCCCATGTTTTTATAGGGTCTAAATCTGTTGCATTTTCAAATTTATAATCGAAAGTTAAAAGATGTTCATATATTTTCTCTGCTTTACAATATTCATCTGTATTTTCGCATCCTACGGTTAACTCTTTTGCTATTTCTTCTAATCTTTCGTTGGTTTCTCTTGATTGAAAATTACTTTGAAAATTTGCAAAAAAAGCATAAGATTCTCCTAGTTGAAGCATTTGATTTGGATTCTCATAAACTCCACCAACAACAAAATTATACATTCCTGTTGCACCTAAAAGTGCTGTAGTAAATAAGAAAATATAAAATGTTGCTTTACCAAAACCTAATAATCTATCTCTGAATCTAATTTTATCATAAGATACATGATTGCATTTTTCACATACATAATTTAGGTTATTTTTTTTCATAGTTTTTTAATCTCAGTAATCCTCCATTTTATCTCTCCATATGAATGGTCCTTAATTGTTTGGAATAATTCTTTTCTATTCCTTGCAAAGATAATTCCTTCTTTATGCAGTGGTAGGCGTAGATTCAATGCAACTAATTTTACTTTATATTTATTTATCATTTTTATTATTTTCCTTTCATAGAGTATAATATACTTACTATTACAATTCCTATCCCCCATGAAATTATAACTATTGAAAATGGAATAATATAAATTGATGGTATAACTACTGCTATTTTTGGATGAAATATTGTTAACCATAATAACTCAAAAAAGAATACCCAACCAACTAATCCTGCTATATTTTTATTTATCATTCTTCATTTCCTCAATTTGTTTATTTAACCTTGCTATTTCTGGTTTATCTGGATATATTTTATTTTCAATTACATTTTTTGTTTTGTTTGTTGTTCCTGAACCTAATAAAGTTAATGCGAAAAGTGTTGCAATTCCATAATATACCATCCAGAATAAACTATAAGAAATAAATCCCCCTAAAGGGAAACTAGGATATAATGGATGTAAATCAATTTTATTAAAAAATTCTACAAAATGTAATGAAAAATCGTAAAATACCATTAATAATAAGAGTATGCTTCTAATTTTCATCGTCTTCTAAAAAATCTGTAAAAGATAATTTACCTCCTTTTCTTTCAACTAATAATTCGTATCCTTGATTTTTATTAAAAAAACTATTTTCAAATTTTCTTTTCTCTTGTGATGACATATGTTCTTTATTTTCTATATAAAAAGTTCTTAAATCTTCAATTCTCATTTTTTTTATTATATTTTTTGGAAACATTTTGTCAATGTTTTTGAATCTTATATTTATTGTTTTTTGTGTCATTTTATTGAATGTGATGAGGTCGGGAACTTGATTAAATCAAGCCCCATAGTTAAACACCTATCCTTTTGTTTTTAATATTATTAACTTAGCCATTCCTACTTCTCTTATCTCTATTAACTCCTTACCTTCCATCCTAGCGATTGTTATCCTTACTTGGTCTCTTGTTAATTTAGATGTTTTTACTATCTGTGTTATTGTTAATCCATTAGGATTTTTTTGTAAGATTTTTATTATTTTGTCTTCCATCTTTTTATTGTTAATAATATTGTATTATATATAGTTAATAACCCTTTAAATACCCTTCGGTTATCTTCGACAGAATTATAAATAACGCTAAAAAGTTTATAGAAAACGCTTAAAAGTTCCTGCGAAATTACAATTATTTACCAAAAATTCCCCAAATGTCCTTGATAGAAATTATATCAATAATTAAGGCAACTAAAACTATTCCAATTATTGTTGACAAAACTACTATCTTATCTGCTTTTGGCATCGAACTTATTAGACTATAAAAAAGAATTGCACCTATTACCATTAAGAATATTATTGTGTATTTTACTCCTTGTTTAATAAAAAACTTTGATTTCTTTTTCATTGTCCTGAAACTCCAAATTGATTTTTAATTAATTTTATTAAATGAATTACTCCGACCTTTCCAAATGTTATCTCTATAAAAAGGATTATTGGGGCAACTATCATTATTTTTCTTCGTAAAGAACTGAAATCCAATACAGCCATATCATAACAAGCAGATATAAATACAAATGTGGTTATTGCAATTATAATTGTTTCTGTCGTATATGAACCTATACTAAATAAAACTGCTAAAACTATGAATATAAAACTTATCCATCCTTGTCCTGGAAAATTTAAAATATCAATATATTGAGGTAAAATAACGTTTAGAACTAATAAAACTAGTAAAATACCAACTATTAAATATTTCAATTTTGCACTTATTGGAATTCCGTTTACTAATGGTCCTTTTTTATTTTTCATTATTTTCTTCCTTGCCCTTGGGATTTAGTGTTCTTACATCCTCCATTTTTTAATCCTCCCATCCTTTCACTTGGTTTTGGGCTTCTTTTTCTTGGTCCTTTTCCATCTCTACCAGGCATTTGATATTACCCCCTTATGTAATTTTAAATGACAACTCCTACATAATGTTACCCCATTAGATACTTCAAACCTTAATGAAGGATAATCTGCGAAAGGTTTTATATGGTGTGCTACTATATTTTTTGTTTTTTTCTTCCCTATCTGACAAATATAATCATCTTTTTTATACACTTTTTCTCTCCATATATTATATCTTTTGCTTTTTCTAATTTTTTCGTTTTCAGAAGTAATTCCGCCTTTCCAATTATTACTTTTTTCACCTGTTGTTTGTCCCATTTTAAATTGTCCTTCTTTATTATGCCCCTGAATATATTTCCTTTCTCTTCCTCGTTTATCATACTTTAATCTTTTTCTTCCACACCCACAAGCACATTTAACTTTTTCACCAGTGTGGATTTCAGGTCTCCAATGAATATTTTTACTACCTTTTAACTTATCAGAAGTTCTTTTAATACTATCATTATTGTATTTTGTTTGATTCTTATTCCAAGCAGGAACAGATTTTGGTGTTCTTAGTGCTTTTTTCCAATATTCTGGTAATTTTTTTGGGGGTCCACGTTTTCTTTTCTTTATATTATATTCCTCAAGATTTCTTAAAACACATTGTTTACTTATTCCTAATTTTTGAGCAATTTTTTTTGTTCCCGTTTTTTTATACAAATTAATTAATTTTTCTTTTGGTATAATAATTTTATTTGAAGGGACAATTCCTTTTATAAATTTTCCACTTTCATCTCTTTTTGGTTTATTTTTCATCATTTTAATCACGAATTTTTTTATATGTAAAGAAAGATAGTATCACAAATATTATTACCCCTGCAATAAATGCAGTTACTTTATTATTTAAATTTCTTAAAATTCCCTCTAAAATTAACCCTGTTCCAGTTCCAATTCCAACTATTTGAAAAGCTAAAAGGGGTATAAATATGCCTAATAGAGCTAATACAAGCCCTGATACTGCGAAAATATAGAAGATAATGTTATTATAGTCGTCTCTTGCTGTGTCGTATTCTCCTCGACATTCTTCATAAAAATCACAATATCCATTATTATAAATTCCACCTTCATCAATGCATTCTTGTTCGGTTAAATCTCTCATATCTGGAGTAACTTGTTTTACATCACCACAATAATCATTATACTCTGGAGAATCATAAAATGTGTAAACTCCTAGATTAAATAGTCCAAAGAGAATTAAAGCTAATGCGATTCCTAAAAATATTTTCATACCTGTTTTTGCCATATTTCTTTTAAGTGATTAGATTATATAAAACTTTCTTTTTGAATTTTTATTCAGTAAAGATTACAAGGCATTGCTTGTTGAGGAACATTAACGAATGGGTCTGGAAAATTATCAAGGTATAATCCATCGTCAGAATCTATATGGTTTATTTCTTCTTGTGTTGAATATCCCTCTTCTTGGTTAACTTCCATCAATGTCATTGTTTCCCCTTAGATAAAACATAAATCCAATATATTATAATCATAATTAAACCTAAACCTGCAAGAAGTGTTAAAAGTAATGTAATCCAAAACCAAATCCATCTTTTATTTTTAGCTTGATGAACTAGTGTATAAATTAGAAGAATTAATAAAACAATAGATAAAACTAGTAAAAAAATAAGTAATCCCAACCCCATACTTAGGGAAGAGAAAAGTTGTATCATTTTTTAAGAATTATAATTTTTTAAATGTTAAAATGATTAGTCTAAATAGCCCTATAACACCAACAACAGCCACTATTGTATACATTGTTTTTATTAGCCAATCTATCCTAAAAATCCATTCAAATAGGTTAAAATCTGTCCAAATAGCTATTCCAGGAGTAACAATCACTAATAAGATAATTACACTTAATATCCAGTCGAACCATTTCATTTTTACCATCTTTTTTTTTATTTCTTAGATTTATTTACTATTAAAAATCCAGCAACACCTGCAATTATTAATAATATTAAACCACCACCAACCATGTATGTAGTATTATCTTTTAAAGTTGTTATTTGAGAAATTATTGAAGGTGCAATATCACCATTAGAACCTCTAACATCTACAGTTTGGTTTGTACATGCATTTGTTTTGCTTACTTCATCTGTAACTATTAAAGATACTGTGAATTCACCTATTTCATCAAAATCCTCACTTGCAAAATTAGGAGCAGAACTTGTACTTGTTTGTTGAGAGTTTCCTGAAGGGTCATATAAAATCCATGCATAAGTTAAAGCTGTAGTATCTGTAGAGGCATCAGAAGGGTAAATTCCAAATGCATCCATATATTCAATTGTATCATCTCCAATAGGTAATGAAAAAGAACAAGAAGGGTCTGCATTATCGAAAGAAACTAAGGTAACTGTTGTAGAATCTGAATCTGCTGAATTATTAATACAAGTAACTGTTAAAGTAACATCATTTTCCTCTGTGAATCCACTAGTATCATTTGAAGTTGTAAAGTAAGTTTGATTGGCACTTGTATTTGTTATGATTGCAAAGTTAGCATTTCCAGGAGTTGACCAAGTACAATTTATTGTATTTTCTTGACCTGTAGTTGAAACATTAAAAACATAAGTTCCATTAATTGGAATTCCTGTTGCAGGAGTAATTGAACCAGTCATTGTTGCACTAATCATTGTTAACCCTAATATAAAAGATAATAGAAATGCACCCATCAAAAATTTGTTTTTATTTTGCATATTTTGTTTAAGTAATTAAACTATTTAAATGTTTTGTTTTTGAATTTTTGTTCAAAATATTTTTTTAGTTACAGCATTTTGCAGGATTTAATGGATATAGGTCTCCACAAGTTGTATCTAATGAAGGCATAAGAACACAACCAACATTTGGTGTAGAACTTGATGAACAATATCCTCCGTCTTTATAACCTAAACTTAAACATTCTTGATAAACTGTTGTTGTTCCAGATGTACATCTTCCATCTACACAATCTGAATTAGGACAATGTATTTCTTTCTTAACTGCTACATCATCTATACAAACATATTCATCAACAGCAGAACCCCATCCTGCATGACAAACATCTGGGTGAGAAATTCCTAAATAGGTTGTTGTCCCAATAACAAAAGGATTTACTCCGTCACTATCAATACAATTTAGCACTGGTTCTTCGGGATATTCACCTTGTTCATTAAACATATCACCATCTGGTTTCCAATCAGGATGTACTTCATCATTACTATTAATACACATACAAGAATAAATAAATAAATCACCAGTATAAACATCTAAACAAAAAGGATAATCACTAGGGCAAGTTCCACCACATTGAGCATCATCTCCTTGACCACAATTATAATCTTCAATATCTTCAATATCTCCATTTCCATCTGGAAATCCTGAATCATCATGACAATCCCCATCTAGCTTCCAATCTGGATGAACCTCTTCAGTATTTGGATTTATACAAGCACAAAAAGAATAACCATTATCTCCGAATAGAGCATTATCTTCCACCCACATATCAACACATAATGGATAATCTCCAGGACAAGTTCCTCCACATTGTTCTCCTACCCAACCACAAGTATAATCACAACCTTCATCCCCATCATCATCATCACAAAGAATAACATCTACTTCAACATTATTAGTTCTACAAAAGTCTTGTGGTGTTCCACAAATAGCTGTGAATATATAGTTTCCAGTTACTGTTGCTTGTCTTGATTCTTCATAAAATCTTGAAGATGTTTCACTAATAACTCCTGCGAATCTCCAGACGTCATTATTGTAATTATAACCTATGTAACAAATGGGTGAATTAGCTCCAATAGTTCCAGTGACATTATCAAAAAGGCAAACCTCATTATCATCTACTTTAAATGTGCAATCTCCAGATGGTTGTTGACCAAATAAATTAATTATGTCTAAACCTCCAAATGATGGGACTGCTTTTTGGAATGGTAATTTTATAACTCCTGTAAAGAATAAAACTAAGAGAACTAGAAATGCTAAACCTATTAGAGAAGGAATTACCCAAGATAATGTTTTACCAATGCCGTTTGAATTTTTCTTGGTCATTCTTTGTGCCAAGATTTAGTTCTCTTCTGAAATTTATTCATATAAGCATAAAAGTTATCTTCGCCTTTTTCTTTACCATATTTTTTATTAAATTTATCGAGGATATTTTCTCCTGTTTTAGTAAGTGGCATTTTACTTCCTCTTCAAATCAATTGCATACTTTAATGCTTCAGGTCTTGAACTAAATAACTTTGCACCAGAATCTTTTAGTTGTTCTAACTTTTTTCCTGACGCAGATAAAACTTTATAATAGTGGTACTTTCCTTTTCCTTGACGTTTTAAAAAATATTTCATATTTCTTATAAGTTAATGGATTATTTAAACTTTGTGATTATGAATAAATGTTCAAAAATAAAAAAATAAAAAAAATAAAAAAAAGATTATTGTGGGTCTTTAGTAAATATCAAGAATACAGCCATTATTGCTCCAACAATTCCTGAAACTATTGCTACCCCTTTTGTAAAGGTGATTAATCCTTCTGGAAGAACTGTGCCTATTACAGGTAATAAGATTATTACAGAATTAAATGCAATTACAGTAGCTAATATTGCTCCAAAGATTACTATAAAGTCTCCTATAGATATGCTTTTGAACTTACTGTTACGGAAATATGCAATTATTCCTATTTGTATAAAGATTACCAAAGCGATTAAAAATCCTGTAATTGCCATCAATGCAGAAACTATATTACTTTTTCCTAATATGAATGCTACATAAATTGCCATAAGCAATAAAATCATTATTCCAAAGACTCTGTTAGTATTTTTTTGTGTATTTGTCATTCTAATTTTGTCCTCCTTTTGATGTTCCGCCTCTATAATTAGGCATATTTATTTGTTAAATCCTAGGTTAAATCAATTTCAAATACAAAGGAAATATCAGTAAGATTAAAAATAATGATGCTTGAACAAAAAACCAAATAATCACAGGAATCCATGCATTAGCACTTTGAATCATTAAGCTATCTAATTTTCTTCCAGAAGATGTTCTTGCATGAGTTACACTCGCTATAAATAGATAAATTATTATTGGTAAAAGCCAAATTACAACTATTGCAGTTAATATTATTGGGTTGTTTGTCACTTGTGTTACTGTTTCAAAATCTAAACTTTGTATTGTTCCATTTATTGTTTCATTTAATACCATGTTTTTGTTTTATATTTTTACCTCTTTTTCTTTGTCATTATCAAGACTATTATCAAGATTATAAATATTCCTAAAACTCCTAATGCCCCATAAAGGATATAATTTATTTTATGTTTACATTGTTCTTCTGGATTATCTCTACAATCCCATTCTCCACCTTGACAAATACACCATGTCACTTCTTCTCCATCTGAGCAAGTGAATTCATTAGTTTGTCCTTCTGAACATGTGCTTGGGATAATATTTAATTCACAATCTTCTTTTGTATCGAAATCTAAATCTGTTTTTTCTGAATCTAAAATAATTTGTTGAGTACATTGATTATCTTTTAGACTATAAACTGTTATTGAGGTGGGGTCTTTTACGATTCCTTCTTCACATTCTAAAAGTGTATCAAAATCGTTTTGTGTTCTTTCTGATTCTAAAATTGTTTGTTGTGTACATAAATTATCTTCAAGACGATAGACGTTTATTTCATTTTCTATGTTTAATTGACATTGTGCTAAAGTTAAAAAGTCTGAAATTAATCTGTCCTTATCTAAAATTGTATATTCATTACATTGATTTTCTTCAAGACGATATATAGTAACTTCTGGACATCCTAAATTAAATTCTAAACATGAATCTTCTTCAGTATATCCACCTTCTTTAAAATATAAATTCCAAGAATTTGGTATTAGATTATTAGTTCCTATTAAATTACTACCACACCATTTATCATATGAATCTCCAACATCAGGTATTGGGTCAACTAACCAACATGTTCCCCCACCATTACACATCCCATAAGTTTCAACCTCTTGTCTGTTACATGCATTATCTGTATAATAACCTTTGAAAACCATGAAAGAATTATCTAATATATTTTGAACATTAGTTGTACTTAAACACCATGCCATATTTCCATATCCTAAATTATATTCAGTAACTCCGATTCTTTCTTCCCAGTTATTTTCAGTATCAAATGGTTGCCATGTTCCTTGTTTACATGCAGTTTGATATGGGTCAACCATATTATGTGAACTTGTAAAACTAGCAAAAGAAGGATTAGAGTCAATTGCAGTTTGTAATCTCATTGCTCTTCCTGCGTCTCCTCTTGTGCTTCCCCCCCAACTATCTATTTGAAAATTAAATTTACCTTCTGCATCAGGTCTAACTCCTCCAACTACATTTGAATTATAAGATGCACCAGATAATGCCCATACTCCATTTCCTAAATTATTTGCATTTACACTATCTTGAGTTCGATATAAAGCACTTTGTAAAACTCCTGTTGAATATAAAATTAGGGTAGTCACTCCTAAAAGTAAGATTATTGCTATTACCACGATTATTATTTTATTTTGGTTTTTCATTGTTTTTTACCAATGGTCACATTCTTGAAGTCTTAAAGTTCCAGATTTTATGACATTATAATTACATATATCATATCTTCCAATTTGACAGTCTTTTGAGTGATGAACTAATTCGTAATATACAGATTCATAAGGTCCAACCCCATAAAAATATATTTCATCTCCTATTTGTCCACTTGACCACTGAATATTTTCATTAACAATATGTCCAACACCAAAATTTCCTTCAGAGTTTATAACACTTCCCGAAGTTCTAATCATCTCTTCTCCTGGAAAAATCATAGTTATAACGTCCCCTGTTTTTACAAATCCATCAATTACTTTTACTTCCCAAAATGTAGCAACATCTGAATCATATCCTGAAGGGTCATTTTTATCTGCATTAGTCCTATATGTGCAAGATACCATTTCTGCATTTAATAACGAGCCTGGAGCATCATAAACTATTGGTTCTCTTGTTTTTGTTTGGAAATAATAAATACTTCCAATTACCAAGGCTAATATAATTCCAACTGTTATCCATATCCATGTTTTTTTCATTTTAATTTTTTATTTGCCTCCTTTCATTGTATTTTATTTAAACAAATTTGTTCCCAATTTCTATTACATACTTCTTCTTCATTTATAAAAATTGTTTTATACCCATATTTTGTAAAATATTCACTTCTAACTTTTATATAATTTTCAACACTTCCATAATCTCTAATTTTGAAATAATTGCAAAAAACCTCGATAACTATTCTTTCTTCTTTATTTACGAAATCTGGATTTTTTCTTCCGATTAAAAAAGTTCCATCTCCTGTATAAATGAATGGTAAATTATTATTAATACATAAATCTGAAATCTTTTTTTCATAGGAATTTGGTCTTATACTCTCTCCTTTCATCATTAAACTCATATGTTTTTTATAATGTTCTGGATTTTTCCAAAGTTTTCTTTGGGAAATACTTTTCTTAAGGCTTGATATAGGATTAATTATTTTCTTTAATACTTCTTCCCTTTTTGTGTTTCTTGACCAGTGATTTTCTTTCATTTTATTTTTAGTTTCATTAGTAACTATTTTTCCCTTATTTGATTCTCCTATTTTCCTACAATGTTCTTCACTAAATATTCTATCCTTAGATGCTAATCCTACTTTAATTCTTACTTCTTCTGCTTTCTTTTTTCCATATAAGTCTTCATAAGATTTTCCTAACCTAAATTTCCTTAATTTCTTTTTAGTTTCTTCTGTTCTTTCCTTACCATAATGCATACTATTTTCTCTAGAATATTTTCCTTTTTCTGTATAATCTCCTAAATTTTTAGTTGGATTAAGTTTTCCTTCTTTAATTAATCTCTTCATTGTTTCTGAACTTTTATCGTTCTTTTTTCCTATTAAATAAATATTTTTACATTTATTAGAACAAAAATGATTTTTATGTTTTTTAAATTGACTTGGTTTCCTTTTTATTTCTTTTTTACAATTATCACAATTTGAAATTATTGGCATTTTAAACTCCTGGAACAAATATTTTTATTATTCCAAAAATTATTAATCCAATTAGAATCCATAAAAAGTAAGAAAATGCAATTATCCCAATTGTTGCTCCTATAATTAAAGCAGTTAATATGGTTATTGTCCATTTAGTTTTTGGTTCTTGTTTTTTAGTAAAACTATGGGCAAATGAACCTGCAACTAATCCACCTAATAATCCTGCAATTACTGCGAACCATACTGTAAATGTTTCAAAGAAAAGTTTAATATGACACCATATATCTGGAATTTTAAATCCTTCCCATCCTGCAAATCCTGGAATTATAGTCCATTCTCCACAAACTTCTCCCTTACATATTGGGTCATCTGGATTATCTCTACAATAATCTGGACTTTCTGCACAAAATGGAACTCCTTGTGGTGTATATTGACAAATTAATCCTTGACTTCCACAATCTTCTTTTATTCCTGGTTGAATTATATTTGGACAAACCCATATTTGATTATTTTCACACCATTCTTCCCCAAGAGTACAAACTGCATGTCCTGAAACACAAACTTCAACTACTTTAGAATCAATGTTCTCGATTGCATCTACATAAACTGTGCATGTTCCAGTTATTTCTTCTTGGTCTGTTGTTCCTGTAATATCTAAATAAACTATTTTTTTATCTCCATCTTCTCCTTTTGCGGATAAACTTATTGATTTTCTTTGAACTTCAAAATTAGATGAACTACAAACTGCATATAAATCTACTTCTCCCCTTTCTAATCCTTGATTTTCTACATCTACTTTTATACGTCCAGTTCTTCCTGCACCAAAGCATTCTGATGAAATATCTGTTATTTTAGGGTCTGGTATTGGGGTTATTATTCCTAACCAATTTGCTCTTACATATAATGTCATAACTGGATATTGGAGTAATGAAGATAATTCTTTTGATATTTTTGCACTGGTTAGACTTGTTGGTTCATCAATTGTTCCAAATGAAACTCTTGAATTTAATGCTCTGTCAGAATAACCATTAATATCATTTATTTTTGTAGCAATATCTGATTGAGATTTTCCACCAACATTAAACCATAATAATGTATTTGCCCATCTTGTTTTATATTCATCATAAAGGTCTTCTGAAATTAATTTCCAATTTCCTGAAATATATGCTGGGATTGTTTCTGCTTCTGATAACGCACAAACTTGACCTGTTACAGTATTCCCTTGCCAAATCGCACATACATTATCCCCTATCTTTCCCCTAATTTGAGCATCACTTGAAAATGTTTTTGAATAAGATTCTCCATCTGCTTCTACTTGAATAGTCATATCTGTCTTTGTTGAAGGATTATTAAAATTAGATGTACTTCCAATTGCACCTGTCTTTTTTATTACCTTAGAACACCAACACTTAAAAATATTATCAGAGTAGTATGAATAATAAGAATTACTTCCACATTTTTCTAATGCTTTTTCTTGTAAAGGTCCACTTAATCCAGTACAAGCCCATTCTATAGGTGTTGATAATTTATAAATTGGTTTTGCATTTGGATTTGTTACGATAGGATATTCACAATATTGATTAAATAAAGTATCTATTTTTAAATTTTCTTCGGGTCTTTCTCCACCATCATAATAATCATTAACATCATTTGCATCAATATTTCCATTTGCCCATTGTCCTAATCCTCCTCCACGTAAAGTATATAACCATAATTTTGAAACTTCATAATCTCCTTCAGAAGAAAAACATTGTGAACTTGATTGAAAAAAATCTACTTCTTGAATTCCTAAAACAGAACTTCCTACAATACTTTCAGCAGTAGGTTCATATAAAAATATTAATGCACCAAGACTTCCTAGAATTAAAATTACGATAATGCTTGTTAAAATTATTTTGTTTTGTTTTTTCATTTTCTTATTATTAAAAACAAGGTTTCTCATTTATTAAAATGTCATTAATTCCTAAGCTTTGAACACATCCACCTTCAATAGGACTTCCTGCTTCAACACAGAATAATCCTTCACCACAACACCCAATGTACTCTGGACCACAAGATTCTAAACTTTCTCTATCGTTAGAACCTTCTATACAAACTCCAAACATATTTCCAGTTTCTGCTTTTCCTTCAGGATTACAAGATAATCCCCATCTACAATTTCCAAAATCAAATCCACATTGTTCCCCTAATTTTGCATCCTTTAGATAAATAAATGCACCAATACCACTAAGAATTAAAATTACTATCACGCTTGTTAAAATTATTTTGTTTTGTTTTTTCATTCGTTTTGACCTTCTTGGTTAACTATTTCATATCTTACTCTTGTTCCAATTTGTTGAGATTCATTTCTTATTCTTTCTTGATATTGATTTAATATTTGATTGATTTCTTGTTTTTGAGTTTCGTTTAACTGACCTTTTTGACTTGCTATTGCAGATATTTTTTGTCCTAAATTATCCATCAGTTCGCTATGTTCTTTAATTCTTGTTTGGTTTTTTATTCTTAATCTTAATCTTTCAAAATTTTGTATTCCTTTTTCTGCCATTTCTACTTTGTTTTCTTGTAACATTATTTTAACTTCAGACATTCTTTCTTTGGCATGTTTTAATTTTGCATTTTCACTAAATAGTTCTGTTACTCTTTCAAGTCCAATATCTAATCCATAAAGAATACTGTCTGGTGTAATTACTCCTGCCATCCTTACATCCTCTTCGGTAGCTATTTCTTGAGACATAACTGAAGGTAAACCAATTAACATTAAGGTTGTTATTATTATTAATGTTGGCATTGTTTTTATCATTTTAAAAATTGCCTATGTATTACCAAGAAGATTAACCATCCCATACTCAAAATTAATCCTGCCCAAGTAATTAAATTTATATTGAAAGGTACATTAAATTTTGTTAATAAATCTGTTAAATTATTGATAAATAAGACTGTTGAAAAAATTATGAATATAAAAACTGATACCCATAAGAAAATTGTATTCTTTATTATTTTGTTTCCTTTTTTTACCATTGTTCTTTATAAGTGTTAGTTCTATTTAAATTTATTGTTTTTGAATTTTTGTTCAAATTTTACAAAAAGTTTAAATCATAAACTACATTTTTATTTAGTTTTTGAAATTCTTTACATTCAAAAATACTAGGATTATATGAACACCTATGTTTTAACAATGTTTTTTCCCTTTCTTCTCTTTTATCACAACAAGGAGAATATGGACATTCCATATGATTCCAAAAGAATTTTACATCTATGCCTTGTTTTGTTTTCATTTATTCTTTTCCATTTATGATTATAAGATTTAATTTTTACCCTTTTGAATCAGTTATTACGATAATAAAAAAGACAAAGATTATTAAAATTATTCCACCAACTATTCCAATTATCACTAGATTTTCTCTTGCCCAGTCTTTTGCTGTTATTTCATCTAAAGGTTTTGGTTCTGGTTCTATGTATGGTGCATCTTTATCAAAGGCTATTACTTCAAAATTTATTATACTTTCTATTGTTTTCTCGTCAATGGCTATTGCTTTAATTGAATAATTTCCTAATTTTGCATCTTCTGTTACTTCGAAAGTATTTTGATATGTTTTGGTATTTCCATTATAAATTTGTTCTAAGAAAGTGATTCCAGAAAGATTAAAGCTGAACGATAAACTTGTTGGTTCATAATTTTCATTGTCTTTATCTTTGACATTTATATCAACTCTTACTATTCTTTCTTGTTGCCATTGAGAAGGGTAAGACATTAACATGCTTTGTGGATTAATTATTGTTGGTGTTGTTGTTCCTCCCCCAGTTCCTGGAACATATGTATCATAACTTATTTCTAAAATATTTGAACTTGTTGCTGGTTCTACTTCTAAATTTATTGTTAAAGTATTTGTTGAAGAATCACATACCCAATTAGATGGTGAATATGTTCTTTTAATTCCTGAATCTAAAGTATAATAAAGATAATCAATATCACAATTTAATACGTCAACAGTTATATCTGTTGTTATTGTGGCTGTTAAATTACTAGCAATATGTTTTGCTAAGTCGGTTGATGAACTAAACCATAATGGGTTATTTGCCCTATTTGCTCCTTCTGTTAAATTAAAATTATCTAAAACATATGAATAATTACTTGGTGTTAATGTTATATTTATATTTCCATCATTTGAATTTATGTTTGAACTTCCTGCTATTGAATTGTTTGAATAATAGATTAAATAATTAGTAAGCCCATAATTAAATACTTTCATAGAATTTTTATTTTGACCATTATTTATTTTAATAAAATTATCCTGTGTATAAGCAAATTCTGTTTGATTTACAGATATATTTTGAGTGTTTATATTTGAAGAACTATTAGTTGCTAATTGAATTTCATTTCCATTATAAGTTCTGATATTTGGCACTATTGGTATTGTGAAATTTCCATTAGTATCTGAATAAATAAAGTCTGTTCCATTAGTTGTTATGTAATCCCCTCTAACCCACCAAGATGAATTATTATCATAAGAAAATAACATTTGGGGATATTCCATTTGGGATATTGAACTTATTGTTGAAGTTTCTAAAGTATTTCTTCTGGAGAACGCACCATTAGTAGTTAATAAATCATAGGCATAATTTGAATAATTTTGTGGAAATTTAAAACCAGAGCAAGTAAAAGCTATATCTGGATATTCAGATTGCATAACTACCCAATGAGTTCCTCTATAAGGAATACTTGATGCATAAGCACCTGAAGAAGAAGAAGTTGATTGATTTCTTGCATTACAAAATGCTTGTTGCTTATAATAAAGATTTAATTCAACAGCATTAAGGTAATTATCCCATTCATCATTTATTGTTCCAGAAGTTGCACTTCTTGAACCATTAATTAAAGTCATTTTATAACTTTCAGGTCTTCCAATAGTATTTAATAATAACTTATCTTGTCCTTTAATTATATCCCCCAAAATTGAAAATTTACTATCTCTATAAAAAGCGTCTGCAATAAATAAAGTTACAGTTTCATAACCAATATCTAATCCTATTCTCCCAGTATTATTTGATTCTGGTAAAAATCCAGCATCTTGTAAATGCCAAGTATTATTCATTACAGTCAATTCTGCATTTATATAAGGGTCATAAAGGGTATGTTGATTAGAATAATTTGCAT
>Ga0208769_1000380_pt1 | contig 22283 bp, 23 predicted proteins | sample AntAceMetag02UKC_FD_184768 | JGI IMG/M metagenome (GOLD analysis project Ga0208769, IMG submission 184768) | Saline lake microbial communities from Ace Lake, Antarctica- Antarctic Ace Lake Metagenome 02UKC (SPAdes) (version 2) | ecosystem: Environmental > Aquatic > Non-marine Saline and Alkaline...
AGTTTCTTTACAACCATCACGATAAACGGTAATACCTAAACAACCTTTTTTATGAGCATAAAGATAAGCCTTAGCCACCTCTTTTATATCGGCTTCAAAGGGTAAATTAATAGTTTTTGAAACAGCATTATCAACTCCTTTTTGGAAAGCAGCTTGGGTATCAATATGACCCTTCCAATCAACCTGGTGGGCAATAATAAAAACTTTTTTGAGCTTTTCTGGAACATCAGCTTTTTCTAAAGAACCTGCTTTTTCAATATTATCTAAAATTTCTTTGTCTAACTTATATTTTTCTGCTGCTTCAAGGAAACGAGGATTAAAGAAAGTTAATTCCCTGTCATTTGCTTTATGCTTAAAAGCAAGAGCAAAAAGCGGTTCTATTCCCGAAGAACAACCGGCGATAATGGATAAAGAACCCGTTGGAGCAATGGTTGTTAAGGTTGCATTTCTTAAAGGAGCTCCTTTTTTATAAATACTTTTTGAGAAATTAGGGAAAGGACCTCTATCTTTGGCCAGTTTTTGACTCTCATCGTGAGAAGTTTTCTTGATAAATTTCATAATTTTCTGTCCTAATTGATAGGCTTTTGGTGAGTTATAAGGAATTTCCATTTGGAAAAGTAAATCTGCCCAACCCATAACTCCTAAACCAATCCGACGATTAAGTTTCACAACTTTATTGATTTCTTCTAGGGGGAAATTATTTATTTCAATAACATTATCTAAAAATCTTGTAGATAAACGAGTAATTTTTTCCAACAAATCCCAATCAACATCTTTTTTGTTTTTCTTTATCATTAAGGAAAGATTAATACTTCCTAAATTACAAGCCTCGTTAGAATATAATGGCTGTTCACCACATGGATTGGTTGCACTGATTGGGCCCATGGAAGGAACAGGGTTAGCCGGACCTTTGTTAATTGGAGTTAAGAAAATTAAGCCTGGATCTCCTGATTGCCAGGCTCTTTCTATAATCTTATCAAGAACTTCTTTAGCTTTAAGCTTTTTTATCTTCTTCTTATTTGCAGGGTCAATTAGCCAATAAGTTCCTTTCTTTGAAGCTGCTCTCATAAATTTATCATCGACGCCAACAGAAATATTAAAATTAGTAATCCCTCCCTCAGCTTTACAGTCAATAAATTCTAAAATATCTGGATGATCAACGCGTAAAATACCCATATTCGCTCCTCTTCTCATTCCACCTTGTTTAACTTCAGCTGTAGAAGCGTCAAAGATTCTCATAAAAGAAATTGGGCCTGAAGCCACTCCTCTAGTCGAACCGACAAAACTTCCCTTAGGCCTTAAAGAAGAAAAATCAAAACCTGTTCCTCCACCTGATTTATGAATTAAAGCCGCTCCTTTTAAAGCATCAAAAATACCAACAATAGAATCATAGATAGGTAAAACAAAACAGGCAGAATACTGTAAATTATCATCTCTTCCAGCATTCATTAATGTTGGTGAATTTGGTAAGAACCATTTCTTACCAATCATTTCATAAAAATCTTTGGTTATTTTTTCTATTTCTTTAGGAGAAGTTTTAAAGCTTTTTTCGGCCGAGGCGATTCTTTTAGCCACTCTATAACACATCCCTTCTGGGCTTTCTATAGCCTCCCCTTTAGGATTTTTTATTAAATATCTTTCCTTTAAAACGGTGAGTGCTTGTTCACTCCACTCAAAACTAGGATAATTTTTTGGTTTATCTTTTTTAGCCATAAAATAAATAATTAAGACTATGCCTGCCCGGGCAGAAGGCTTAAATTTGAGACAAAACTATTTAACAATTACTTAGCTGAGGCTGTCAACTATTAATTATGGTATCACAAAACATCAAAAGGCAAACTACTCTAAAAGTGGTTCTGCTTTATCTTGAACCTGTTGGTTAACCTCTAGGATATCATCCCTTGCTTCAGAATTTTCATTTATACATTTTTCCTGATAATCCATCAAAACTTCTTCATGCTTGAGAGAAGCATTATAAAGTTTCTTGACAAAATCCATTGTATCTTTATCTTTTTGAGCAGCTACTCTTTCTTGATTAGCTGCTCTTTGCAAATATTTCTCTGCTTTACTAAAGGTCGTCACTCCTAAATCAACTTTATTCCCTTCAATTAAAACTTTTCCTGCTCCTAATCTTTTATCAGCAAACAAAAGCAAAAGCTCAGCTTTCTTCAAAGGGTCCATTGTTAACCAAAGCCAAATTCTATCTCTGACCATTTTGATTGGATAAAGAAAATGATCAGGTAAAACCCCTGGATAGACTAAAAAATAATCAACTTTTTCTTGTTCCTCAGTTAATTCCCCTTCTTCAGTTGCTTCTTCTTTTGTCAAGGAATCTATTTGATAATTTTCACTGCTTGTTTGAGCAGAAGCTCTTAAAACAGAAGTCGTTAAAATTCCAAAAGCAAAGATTATAACTAAAAAAATACTTAGAATATTTTTAGATTTTATTTTAAAAGACATTATTAATTATCACCTCCTTTTCCCGTCTGGCATTCTATAAATTTTCGAAAACTTCGATCATGGGTTTTTTCTACCTCGGAAGGAAAATAACAGGCTGGCAATTCCTCCAGAGAAAGATAATACTTCAAACAAGAGACACAATTATTTTTCCTGGGACAGCTTGGATAGGAACAGGGACAGTCTAGGTTTTTTCCTTAATCCATAAGTATTTATCTGAACAAAATAATTGGCCAAGACCAAAAGATATGTAACAAAACACTAGAAATAAGATTTTTTGTTCTGCCAAAAACAAAGGCTGAACCAAAACCAAAAATAAAAACAAAAAACAAATAAGCAAACATCACCATTGGACTATAGCCTAAAACAAAAATACCAATTGGAAGATGAACCACGGCAAACAAAAATGAAGAAACAATATTGGCTAACCATTCTTTATCCCAAATCTGCCAAAGCCTATTAAAAATATAGCCTCTAAAAACTAATTCCTCGGAAAAGGCAGTGACCAAAGATACCCCTAAAAAACCTAGGAAGATGAAAGCCGGGTATTCCAAGGCAATGAGATGTAGCCCTTTATATTTAAAAATATTTGTCATCAACCCTTCAAAAGCAAAAACTAAACCTAAACCAATTCCCCAATAAATAGAAGGAAATATATTTGTTTTAATTAACCCCAGAGAAACCAAACCCTTTTTCTCAACCTTTTTGACCAGTAAAATAACAGGCAAAACCCATATGATAGGTTTTAAAATCAGTTCTTCTACCCATAAAGGTAAAACCTGTGGAAAATAACGATAAAGGGACCAAATAATAAAAATAAAAGAGAAGAGAGCAAAAATATGTTTTAAAGAAAGATTTTCTTTTTTAAAAATTCTATCCAAAAACCTCATTAACTAGTATAATAGAATAATCATAACCTAATTGCAACCTATGAAAAAGAAAAAAAGTATTAAGATTACTGAAAACAAATTTATTAATTTCTTAAAAAGACGTAAAATTTTAGTTGGCACTCTTTCTCTGTTAATTATCTTTTCTTTTTACATCTTTTATGATCTTCCTTCCCCTACTCGTTTGGGTTCTTCAACGTTTCCTGCTTCTACTTTAATTTTTGATCGCAACGGAGAATTACTTTATGAAATATATGCTGATAAAAACCGTACTCCCATTAAACTTGAAGAAGTTCCCGATTATGTTAAATGGGCAACCCTCGCCTCAGAAGACAGAAACTTCTATCAACACCATGGTTTTGATTTTGGAGGAATTTTGAGAGCCTCTTATAACATTATCTTTAAACAAACTCTCCAAGGAGGTTCAACAATTACTCAACAATTGGTTAAAAATGCCTTGCTCACTCCCGAAAGAACAATTAAAAGAAAAGTAAGAGAATTTATTCTGACCTACTTTGCTGAAATTATTTATAGTAAGGATACTATTTTGGGAATGTATCTAAATCAAATTCCCTATGGAGGAACTGCCTGGGGTATTGAAACAGCTTCGCAAACTTACTTTGACAAAAATGTTAAAGATTTAAGTTTATCTGAAGCTGCTTTACTAGCTGGTTTACCTGCTTCTCCAACTCGTTTTTCCCCCTTCGGGGCTTATCCACACTTAGCTAAAGAAAGGCAAGAAAGAGTCTTACAAAGAATGGTTGAAGATGGTTATATCTCTGAAGAAGAAGCTAAAAAAGCTCAAGAGGAAGAATTAGAATTCGCCCAAGCTAGTATTGGTATTAAAGCTCCTCACTTTGTTTTGTATATCAAGGGATTATTGGTAGAAAAATATGGAGAGAGAATGGTCGAAGAAGGAGGTCTAAAAGTAACTACCACTCTAGACTTAGACTTACAAGATTTTGCCCAACAAACAATTGCTTCCGAGGTCGCCAAACTAGAAAGACTTAAAATTAGTAATGGAGCTGCCTTAGCCACCAACCCTAAAACAGGAGAAATTTTGGCCATGATTGGCTCCAAAGACTACTTTGACGAAGATATTGATGGTAATGTTAACGTCACTTTGATGTCTCGTCAACCTGGATCGTCTATTAAACCACTTAACTACGGGTTCGCCCTAGACAGAAGATTGATTACTCTCACCACCCCTATAAATGATGTCCCTACCTGTTTTTCTGTTGCTGGACAAAAGCTTTACTGCCCCGTTAATTATGATGGAACATTCCACGGTCCAACACAAATAAGGTTTGATCTAGGCAACTCTTATAATATTCCCGCCGTTAAAGTCTTGGCCATTAATGGAGTTGAAGAATTTGTTCAAAAAGCTCGAGAAATGGGTATCTCAACTTTTAAAGATCCTAAAAATTATGGATTATCCTTAACTCTAGGTGGAGGTGAAGTTAGAATGATCGATATGGCGACTGCTTTTTCTTCCTTTGCTAACTTAGGTATTAGACAAGATATCTGGGCTCTGCAAAAAGTCGAAAACTCTAAAGGGAACACCCTCTATGAAAGAAAAGAAGATGAAGGACCAAGAGTCTTATCTATGGAAGCCGCTTATCTTGTTTCTCACATGCTTTTGGATAACAACGCTAGGACGGCCGCTTTTGGACCATCTTCTTACTTGAATGTCAAAGGACATCCCGAAATCTCTGTTAAAACAGGAACAACCAATGATCGTCGTGATAACTGGACAATTGGTTATAACAACGAAATACTGGTCGCCACTTGGGTTGGCAATAATGATAATACCCCGATGAGTTACGTCGCTTCAGGGGTGACTGGAGCTTCTCCTATTTGGAATAAAATTGTTTCTTATGCTCTAAAAGATAGGGAAGAATCTTGGCCTTTAAAACCTCAGGGTATTGTTGGCCTATCAGTTTGTAACATCTCCGGGAAATTACCTAATCCTGATAGCCCCTGTGAGACAAGATTCGAATATTTTATTCAAGATACCCTTCCAACAGAAATAGAAAACACAAAAACCTTTATTGAAATAGATAAAACTACTGGACAATTAGCGACCGATAAAACACCCCCTGAAAACAAGGAATTACAAGAACATCAAGTTATCTATGATCCTTTGCAAACACCATTTTGTCTCGATTGTATCTTTCCAACCGAACCAACAATTATTAGAGTTGATAGCCTCCCTACCTTTGAGATAACTACACCTTCAAACCAAACCGAAGAAGGAATATAATAACGAAGCATGGAAGGTAAAAGGACAGGAACCTTCAATCCTCTAAAATCCTTGCCCTTAATTTTAGAAAAAATTGGAAAACCCTTTTATTGGCTATTCTTAATAGTCATTATTTTCTTAGGCTATCTTTTTAATCTTCTTAAAAAGATTCCTTCTTTAATTAAAGAAGGGCAGAAGAAGAAAGGGAAAAAACGTAAATTAAGGCTCCCTAAAATTGGGATAGAGATAAAAATCGAAAGAAGAAAGAAATCAAAGAAAAAAACGGTTGTTCTCTTCCCTAGATGGCCTCATAAAATAAAACAATTATCTTTAAAATTACTTTTCTCTTTTAAATCTCTTTTTAAACTCTCTACGAAAAAGATTATTACCATTTTTACCATTCTTTTTATTCTTGTTCTTGGCTTCTTAACCTATTTTTTTATCTTAAAAGGTCTTCCTAACCCCAATAAATTAATAACCAGGAATCAAATTGTTTCTACTAAAATATATGACCGAAATGGAAATCTTTTATATAAAATCTATCGTGGGCAAAACAGAACTCTAATCGATCTTCAAGAGGTTCCTTTACATCTAATTCAAGCTACCATTGCCATTGAAGACGCTGAATTCTATCAACATCATGGTTTTTCCCCCAAAGGCATTTTCAGAGCTGTCTTGACAAATCTTAAAGGAAAAAAGCTTTATGGAGGTTCAACAATTACTCAACAATTGGTTAAAAATGCCTTGCTCACTCCCGAAAGAACATTAAAAAGAAAAATTAGAGAATTTATTTTAGCTATCATGGTTGAAATTAAATTTTCTAAGGATGAAATATTACAAATGTACCTAAATGAAGTTGGTTATGGCGGGGCTACTTACGGAATCGAAGAAGCTTCACAAATATATTTTGATAAAAGCGTTGAGGAGTTAACCCTAACTGAGGCTGCTTTATTAGCTGGATTACCTGCTTCTCCAACTACTTATTCCCCTTTTGGAGCTTTCCCCAAATTAGCTAAAGAAAGGCAAAAAATAGTTTTAGGAAGAATGCGCCAGGAAGGTTTTATTACTCCAGAACAAGAAGAAGAGGCAGTCAGAAAAGAAATTAAATTTGTTCCTCAGAAAACTAATATTGAAGCTCCCCATTTTGTCATGTATGTCAAAGAGTTCTTGTCTCAGAAATATGGGGAAAGGATGATTGAAGAAGGAGGGTTAGAAGTTACGACTTCTCTAGATTTAGAAATCCATCAAAAAACCCAAGAAATAGTGACCCAGGAAATTAACCAACTAAACCGTCTGAAAATCGGTAATGGAGCAGCTTTAGTCACTAATCCTCAAAATGGAGAGATCTTAGCCATGGTTGGTTCTAGAGATTATTTTTCAGAAGAAAATGACGGCAATGTTAACGTTACTCTAAGTTTAAGACAACCAGGATCAGCCATTAAACCAATAAACTATGCTGTCGCTTTACAAAACGGTTTTACCCCAGCCACTATTATCCCCGATACACCTATTACCTACTTTCTACCAGGAACCGAACCTTACAGTCCTAAGAACTATGATAATCGCTTCCACGGCAACGTTACTCTCCGTACCGCTCTAGCTTCTTCTTATAATATCCCTGCTGTTAAGGTCCTTTCGGCTTTAGGCGTAGAACAAATGATTGAAATGGGGCAAAAAATGGGTATTACCAGTTGGGATGATCCTAGTCGTTTTGGATTATCTTTAACTCTAGGTGGAGGAGAAATAAGAATGATTGATTTGGCTGTCGTCTATGGAACTTTAGCTAATTTAGGTTCAAAGGCAAACCTTAACCCAATTTTAGAAATTAAAAACTACAAAGGTGAAATAATTGAAAGTCAAAAAGATAATTTAAAACCCCAAAAAGTTTTACCAGCCAATATTGCCTATCTTCTAACTGATATTTTATCTGATAACCGAGCCCGAACACCTGCTTTTGGACCTTCCTCTTTATTGAATATTAAAGATCATTCTCATGTGGCCGTTAAGACAGGGACAACCCAAAACCAAAGAGATAACTGGACAATCGGTTATACTGTTGATTATTTAGTCGCTACTTGGGTTGGTAATAATGATAATACCCCGATGAGCTATGTCGCTTCAGGAGTAACTGGAGCTTCTCCTATTTGGAATAAAACGATGACCTATCTTCTAAAAGATATTCCTGATAAGGAATTTAACCAACCAAAAGATCTTCGAAAAATCCAGGTTTGTTCTTTAACCAACACCCTACCCTGTAATGGCTGCCCAACCAAATGGGAATTATTTTTACCAGGAACTGAACCTAAAACTCATTGCAATGCAGAAGAAATTAAAAAGATTATTGAGGATTCTCAAAAACCCACACCCTCTTTGTAATCTCAGGTAAAATATTATTCACTTCTTTTTGTCTTGAATTGCTAGACATTATTATTAAAACAAAAGGGCGAGAAGCGAAAATAATTCCCCCATCTGAAAAAGTTCCTAAATCTTGACCAATTTTATGAGAAACTTTAGTTCCCTCAGGAACTCCTTGAGGTATCCAATCTTCAAAGACAGTATCAGTTAAGAAAGACAATATCTCATCACGATTTCTATTATTTAAAATATTCCCTTTAAAAAGCTCTCGGAAAAGAAACCCCATATCTTTTGGTGTTGTCTCAAAATCCCTTAATGACGTTTCTTTCATACCTAAATCAAAAACTGTTTTTTGAATTTCTTGATCAGTCAAAATATTTCTTAAAACAAAAAAGGCTGTGTTGTCAGAATAATGGCCCATTAACTCAGCTAATTCTCGATAAGAATAAGAAGAGCCAACAGTTCTATTTTGCAAAATACCCGCCCCTGTTCTCTTGTCTTTTTCTTTTAAAATATATTTTGTTTCTAAATCAACCTTCCCCGTTTCTACCTTCTGATACAAAGTAATCATCACTGGTAATTTCATCAAAGAAGCCGCTGGAAAAATCTTATCTTGATTAAGACCATATTCTTTTCTATCATCCATTCTATAAACATAAACTCCATAACTACCACGAAGGTCTTTGGTCAAATCTTTAATTTCTGATAAAACCGAACTAGCATCAAATTTTTCTTCTTTTGAAAGATTGCTAATAACCAAAGGAGAAGTGACCTTTTCCCAAAATAAAGGAAACTCTTTCTGTAAATAAAAAATGGCGATAATTCCTAAGCTTAAAAAGAAAGCGACAACTATTGTCCAACGACTTCCTTTGGGAGGTTGTTTTTTTCTTTTTCTTTTTGGCTTGTCTTCTTTAATTAGTTCTTCTTGTTTAATTTCTTTTTCTTTATTTAATCTAATATTCATCTTAATTTTTCCTTAATTTATAGAGTAAATTAATTACACTAATAGTATTAAATTATAAGCTTTAAGGCAGTTTTTTTACCAATACTAGAAGTGACTAATCTTTATTTTTTTAACCAAAAATCAAGTTCTTTTTCTTTTATCAAACCTTCTTTTGCTCCCGTCTTAGTTACCACTGAAGCCCCATTAGCAATCCCTAAATCCAAAGCTTTTTCTAAAGGATAACCTTTTGCTAGACCTCCAACAAAACCAGATATAAAACCATCACCAGCTCCTGTTTGATCGACCATCTTTGTCTTTAGAGCTTTCTTTACTATCTCTCTTTTTCCTTTTTTATATAAACAAACACCATTAACACCTTTAGTAATAATAAGTTTTGTCTTAGACAGCAAGGAAGATAGTCCCTCTTCCTTTTTATCTTGATTTAATAAGGAAGCCTCTTTTTCATTTAAGATAAGAAAATTAACTTCTTTGATAATATCAAGCAATTCCTCCCTTTTCTTTATTTCTCTACGACCAGGATTTAAGACGACTTTTATATGACATTTTGAAGCAAAAGAAACCAATTCTTTTAGTAAATCTAAATTACCTTCTAAAGAAGAAATGCAAAAGTAAAAACTATTTAGATTTTTAAAATCAATAACTGACTTTTCTAAACTTGTCCCTCCTCTATAAACCAAAATCGTTCTATTTCCATCAGGACCAATCAAGATAGTCGAATAATCTGTTCTTTCTCCTTCAAGTTGAACCAAAAATTCATCTGAGACTTTTTCCTTTTTAATTTCTTGACGAATAATCTTACCACCGAAATCCCAACCACAACGAGCTACCACAGCCGTCTTTAAACCCAAGCGAGATAAACCTACCGCCGTATTTGTCCCTCCTCCTCCAGAAGTAACTGTCAACTCTTCTACTTCAGACTTAACTCCATAAGGTAAGAGCAAAGCTTTTTTATTAAAAAACTCTTTTGAGTCGATAATCTTTATTTCAGGTGATTTTATAAAGACATCTAAAACTGCTGAACCAAAGCTGATAGCATCATATTTCATTTTGTTCTTCTTGGTTATTTGGTTGCTCTTTTTGTTCTTGATCTTCCTGTCTTAAACCCTTGAATAATTGGATCTTTTCTTCAACTATTTTTTGCATGGCTGCAATAACTGGAGGCATAATTTTATAAATAGCTATCTCATCAGAACCACGTAAAACGTTTTCCAAAGTCTCCTTGTAAGCTAATCTTAGTTCTGTATTAACATTAACTTTAACTACTCTCCCAATAGAAATTGCCTTTTTTATATCTTCTTCCTCTATCCCTGAACCACCATGAAGAGATAAAAAACAAGGTAGTTTTTGAGCTAACATTCTTAGACAATCAAAGTCTAATTTTGGAGAATCTTGATAAACACCATGAAGATTACCCACAAAAACGGCCAAAATATCACATCCTGTTTGAGAAACAAAATCAAAGGCCTTATCTGGATCTGTATAATTAGCCATTGCTTGAATTGATTCCGAAGTCTCCTCATTTTTTTGAGATTCACCAAAAATCTTATCTATCTCTGCCTCTACCAAAATTCCTTTTTGATGAGCCTGTTCTACCAAGACTTTAGTAATCTTAATATTCTCCTCAATTGGTAAAGAAGAACCATCGAAATGAATAAGATCATAACCTAATTCAATGGCTCTTTGACATTCCTCCAACCCCGGACCATGATCAAGATTGGTAAATAAAAACAAATTATTTTCTTCTTTAAAATTCTTCACAACATCTAAAAAGTTTTTTTGTCCAAAGTGTTCCGCTTCTCCACTTGAAGTTTCTATAATTAAAGGTAAATTTTGACTCTTTGAAGCCTGAATAACGGCCTTGGCAATCTCTAAGCTACCAGCATTAAAAGCTCCCAAGGCAAAACCTTCATTTTTAGCCTGTTCTAAAATTTCACGAACATTCATTAATAATTTTGACCGCTTGAGAAGTTCCGATACGATCAACTCCTTTCTTTATAAATCCCATCGCTTCTTCTAATGTATCTACTCCACCAGCTACCTTTATCATTATCTTATCTTTAACCGCTCTTTTAATTAAGTCAACATCCTTTAAACTCGCCCCTCTAGGCCCCATCCCAGAACAGGTTTTTATAAAATCAGCTCCTGATTTTAAAACTAACAAAGAAGCTTTTTGAATTTCTTTATCAGTTAATAGACCTGTTTCAATAATAAACTTAACCAAAACTTTTGTTTTTCTCATCTTGGCCATATCAACAATAGCCTTCATCTCTTGAAAACACTCATCATATTTTCTAGCCTTAAAAAGACCGACATTCATCGAAACATCCAATTCATCAGCTCCTTTATTGACAGCTTCAATAACAGAAAGAAGCTTAATATCTTTAGTCTCTTGGCCTAAAGGAAAAGAAACAACTGTTCCTAAAGTTGCCTTACCATCTAAATATTCTTTCGCCTCTTTTAAATAATAAGGATTAACAAAAGCAGAATGAAATCCATGCTTTCTCACCAATGAACATAACTCTTTTATTTGCTCTAAAGTCGCATCTTGATGATGATTAGCAAAATCTAGATATTTAGCTAATGTTCGCTTATCCATATAGCCTCCTCAATTAGACGACAAGAATAACCCCATTCATTATCATACCAAGCAACAACTTTAACCATATCACCATCAATAACTTCTATCAGAGAAAGATCAACAATAGCTGAGGCAGAATTGCCAATAATATCTGAAGAAACTAATGGTTTTTCAGTTACTTCAATGATTTTTCTATACTTTCCCAAAGAAGCTTCTTCAAAAATCTTTTTGACTTCCTTAATAGAGGTTCTTTTGGTTGTCAAAAAAGTAAAATCAGTAATTGAACCACAAATAACGGGAACCCTAAATGATAAACCAGTAAAAAGACCTTTCAGAGAAGGTATTGTCTCTACCGTAGCTGTTGTAGCTCCGGTAGTTGTAGGAATAATATTGGCTCCAGCGGCTCGAGCTCGTCTTAGATCTTCATGAGAACCATCAATCGTGTTTTGATTGGCCGTATAGGCGTGGACAGTACTTATCATTGCTTTCTGAAGACCAAACTCATCCTTCATTATTTTTGTTATCGGAGCCACACAATTAGTAGTACAAGAAGCATTACTAACAATTAGCTCTCCTTTGTAATCTCTATTATTTACCCCCATCAAAAAAATCTTAACTCCTTCAGCTGGAGCAGAAACAACAATCTTTTTAGCTCCTCCTTTAAAATGAGATGAAACTGATTTGCGATCTTTGAAAACACCTGTTGATTCTATAACTAAATCAACCCCATATTTACGCCAAGGAACTAAACTTGGATCTCTTTGAGCTAAAACAGGAATTCTTTGATTGTTAATTATTAACACCCCAATTTCATCTCCTTCGCCTTTTTCTATCTGAACCTTACCATTAAATTTCCCATAAACTGTATCAAATTCGAAAAGATGAGCCCAGCCTTCAATATCCATAGAACCGGAAGTGTTAATAGCCACAACTTTAACTTTGCTTAAATACTTAGAAATGGCCGCTCTTAAAGCTACTCTACCTATACGACCAAATCCATTAATACCAATTTTAATCATTTTCTTTTTTTAATGCTTCAATTGCCGGTAGGGAATTTTCAGCCAAGAACCTTAACATTGCTCCTCCACCGGAAGAAATAAAATCAATTTTTTTATCCTGACCAAACTTACTCAAAGCTGCTTGGGTATCACCGCCACCAACAACCGTAAAAGCGTTTGTTTTAACAATTATATCTGCCAACATTTTTGTCCCCCGACTAAATTGTTCTTCTTCAAACATTCCCATTGGCCCTGCCCAAACAACAGTTTTACTTTGTTTAATAATTTTTTCAAATTCTTTTAATGATTCCAGTGTAATATCTTTATTTTCTGGATTCAACTTAGCTTTTATAACATTAGTTGGAAAATCATCATCCGTAAAAGATGCTAATTTTCCTCCAATTAAAACGTAATCAGCCCAATTAGCTAAATCTTTAACTCTACTTAGTTTACCTTTTTTTAACCCCCCTAAAATAACGACCAATGGACGTTTGGCTTCTTTTCTTAAAGCAGATAATGTTTCTATTTCTTTGATGAAGCCAAAACCAAAAGCGGAAGGCAACAGTTGAGGCAAACCTACTACTGAAGCATGGGCTTGATGAGAAGCAAAAGCTTCATTAACAAAAAAATCAGCTTGTCTAGAAAGACTCAAGGCAAATTCTTTATCATTGTCCTCTTCTCCTTTGAAAAAACGAATATTTTCTAATAAAACTACTGATTCATTCTGCTCAGAAAGTTTATCAATTTCCGTAACTAAGGGAACTTCTTGTTCTAAAAGTTCTCCTAAATATTCAGCCACTGGTTTTAAACTCAAGGAAGGAATTACTTCCCCCTTAGGTCGACCTAGATGAGAAACAATAATAACCTCTGCATTATTTTTTAAAAGATATTCTATTGTTGGAAGTGATTCATCAATACGAGCCGTCTCAGCTATTTTATTCTCTTTTTTTCTTAGGGGAACATCATAATTTGCTCTGAGAAGAACTTTTTTGGAAGATAAATTTAATTCATTGATTTGGGGTAGATTCATTTTTATTTCTTTTTTGTTTTTTTAATTTTTTTGATAACCTTATCTACTAAATCTACAGGATCAGATGAAAAAACGACTTTTCCATATCCTTTCTTAGCAATATCTAAAATATGTCTTATATAATCAGCAATACCTCCCGAACCTTCTAAAATTCCAATGACCTTATCTTCTTCAAAAGCAGAAGTAAATTCATTTAAGGTTCCAATACGCCCATCAATAATAATTGTCGCATCAGAACTACGAACCATTAAAAGATTCCTCCCTGTATACCCTGATTCGGCATAAATGATATGATCAAAGATTTTAGGATCACAAGGAAGACGGAATTTGTTTTTGTGTTCAATCTCGCTTCCGGCTGGAGAGAAACCAATATTAGAACCACCGGCTTTTTTATTAGCCTTGGCTGCTTCGAAAGGAACTCCGGTTGTTGCTCCGGTGATTAAAATATTACCTTTTTGGGCTATTTCTTGTGCCACTTTTCTAGTTGAAGGATAAGCTTTTTCAGCATTCTTTCCCTTAGCTCCACCAGAAATACAAATTTTATATCTTATTTTTTGGGTCATTTTTTAAAAGCTAAAGCTAATTCTAATAATTCTTTTTTAAAATCTTCGGCTAAAAGTAAATCTGAGGAAACCAAAATTCCCTGTGCCTTTAACTCTATGGCTTTTTTAACATCATCCCCTGTCCTTATACCTGCCCCAACCAAAATAGGGACCTCTTTAATCATCTTCGTAAAATCACTTATAACTTCCGGTTCCGCTTTAGAAACAGAAATATCGCCACCAATTAATTCTGGTGGTTCATAAGCTAAAAAATCAGGTTTAAATTCAATAATCTCTTGGGCTTCATCTATAGATTCACAACAAACTAAAACTTTAAAATTATTATCTAAGGCTTTGATCTTTTGAATTGTTGAACCAATTACTTGGAAAGGAATTTTACTTTCAGAATGATTTAATAAAGTTCCTTTGACTCCTGCCTCAATAATCGCTTGAGGGAGAATTTTACCAGTATTAGGGCCAAAAGAAATATCATCAACATGCTGAGTAAAAACGTTAAAATCTTTAAGTAAGTTTATATCTACTACTTGAACGACAGGAATTATTTTTATTCCTGTCTCTTTTTCAACTTCTAGGCAAATTTTGGCTAAAAGTAGAGCCGACTTACCAGTCCCTTTTTGGTAGGTTTTAAAATTAACAAAAATCATTTTTAACTTTCCATCTTAATATATAGACCAAAAGCACCCAAAACAGCCGCCATTAAAAGCCACTGTGTTGAAGCTAGCCAAATATCTGAGAATAAAAATCCCCAAGCGGCCGCAAAAACAGACAATAAAGATAAGCTCATTAAAAACTGAGCAAACTTTTGCCAACTTGCCTTTTTAAGTTTCAAAAGAATCACCACCTTCCTTCTTTTATATTAACAAGATCTTGGGATGCAAACAAGAAGACTAGCTTTATTTGCTTAAATAATTCTCAATTGCCTTTTCCAAAGCTTGAGAAGCTAAAACAGAGCAATGAAGTTTGGCCGGTGGTAAACCTCCTAGAGTTTTGGTAATTTCCTTATTATTAATTTTTTCAACTTCTTTCAAACTTTTTCCTTTAATCATTGTCGTCAAGATACTTGAAGTGGCAATAGCTGCTCCACAACCTAATGTTTGGAATTTAGCTTCTTTGATAAAATTTTCTTTCCCTTTCTTTTCTATCTTAATAAACAAACGCAAAACGTCACCGCAGATAGGACTACCTGAAGTTCCTACCCCATCAGGATTTCTTATTTCCCCCATATTGCGAGGGTGACGAAAATGATCGGTTACTTTTTTAGAATATAGACTACCAAAATCTGACATTTAATCTCCTTATAATTTAGGGGCTAATTTCCTTAAATAATTAACAACTTCTTTAAAATTCTTAACCACATAATTAACCTCCTCTAAGGTATTATTTTTACCTAAAGAAAATCTTATTGAATTATTTAAGAGATTTTCAGGAACTTTCATTGCCTTTAAGACATGAGAAGGCTGTAGAAGATCAGAGTTACAAGCTGACATAGCTGAAACAGCAACACCTCTATCAGAAAGCAAAAGAAGCATCGATTCACTCTCAGCATTTTTAACAACAAAAGAGTTAATATGAGGAGATCTTAAGGTAGGATGACCAGTTAAAAAAACTTCTTTAATTTTTAAAATCTTTACTGTTAATTTTTTACTTAAATCTTTTATCTTTTGAATATCTTTATTGTTAATTAAAGATATTGCCTTGCCTAAACCAGCAATATAAGGAACATTCTCTGTCCCGGCTCTTAAATTAAACTCCTGTCCTCCCCCATCCTGTTGTTTTATTAGCTTTGTTCCTTTTCTGACATACAAAACCCCGACACCCTTAGGAGCATTAATTTTATGACCAGTCAAAGATAATAAATCTACATTTAAATGATCAACATTAACATCCAAGTAAGCAATGGCTTGAGTTGCGTCAGTATGGAAAAATATTTTCTTTTCTCTTTTCTTGTTTAGTTTCTTTAAAAAATCACCTATCTCTTTAATCGGTTCTACTGTCCCCACCTCATTATTAACATACATAATACTGACCAATCTTGTTTCAGGCAGAACCGCTTTTTTAAGACTTTCTAAACTAACTAATCCAAATTCATTAACCGGAAGATAAGTAACCTTAGCTAAATCTAGTTTCTCCAAATGTTTACAGCTATCTAAGACAGCCTTATGCTCAATTGAGGAAGTAATAATATGTGGCTTTTCTTCATTCTTTAAAGCCTCTGTTAAACCTTTGTGGGCTAAGTTTATTGATTCCGTCGCTCCGGAAGTAAAAATAATTTCTTCTTTTTTACAATTAAAAAAATTAGCAATTGTCTTTCTTGATTCTTCAACGGCTTTTTTAGATTCTTGACCTAGAAAATGAAGCTCGGAAGGATTACCAAAAAAATCTTTAAAATAAGAAAGCATTGCCTCTAAAACTTGTTTATCGATAAAACTTGTAGCGGCATGGTCAAAATAAACTTTCTTCATAGTAAATCTTTGAGACTTTTTTCTTCTATTGTTTCTCTGACTTTATCTCCTACCTCTGCCCAAACATCTTTTTGACCACAAACGCCCATACGAGGACAACCAGAACAATGACCAACTTCAACCGGACCACCTAAAACTTCAACCACATCAGCTACAGAAATTTTAGAAGGATCAACAGTTAAAAAATAGCCGCCTCCTTTACCTTCTTTGGCTTCGATTAAACCAGCTTGTTTCAAAATCAAAGCTAGTTTGCCCAAAAATTTATAAGGGATCTTTTTTTCTTTAGCTACCTTACTCAAAGAAATAGGTCCTTTTCCAAAATTTTTACCTAGAAAAATCATTAAATCTAGGCCATAATCAACATTTTTAGTTAAACCTAACATAAATATACTCCTACCGAATGGGTAGTAGTATAAAACTACTCTCATTATTTGTCAAGTTGATAAAATTCTCAAAATAGATTATATTTTAAAACAAAATGAAAGAAAAAATTATCATTTTAATTCCAGCCTACAATGAAGAAAAAAACATCCAAAAAGTTATTAAAAACTGTTTGCCTTTTAAAACAGATTTAGTTATCGTCAACGACGGTTCAACTGATAAAACACTAGAAAAAATAAACTTCTTTAAGAAAAAAGTTGCCATCCTCTCTTACCACAAGAACCAAGGCAAAGGAAAAGCACTCCAAACAGGCTTTGATTATGCCTTAAAAAATAATTATAAGGGAGTTATCACCATCGATGGTGATAACCAACATGAGGCCAAGAATATTAGTTATTTTTTAAAAGAAATTAAAAAGAACGATGCTGATCTTATTATCGGCAGTCGTTTCAACAACACCAAAGATATGCCCTTTACAAGACTGACGACTAATCTTTCTACTTCTTGGATTATTTCAAAAATAGTCGGAAAAAAAATTGAAGATGTCCAATCAGGCTTTCGCTACTTAAATAAAAAAGCTATAAAGAATATTAAATTAGAAACAAATCGTTTTGATACTGAACCTGAAATTGCCCTTAAAGCAGGCCTGCTTAATTACAGAATAAAAAATATTCCTATTAAAACCATTTACCATGATGAGGCTGAAAGCCAAATTAATAATTTTTTAGATACAATTCAATTTTTTAGACTTGTCTTTAGAGGTTTATTGTGGAAGAAGAAATTAAAAAGTCTTTAAAATGTTTGTATTTTCATCCCAACACTCAGGAACCATGGTCATTGGAAAATCGTAAGGCTCTATAAAACTACACATAACTGTTCCATTACCATCAGCCACGATAACCCAAGTACTATCTTTGTAAGCTAACCACCAACCGCCACCTATTTCTCCAGTAAAACTTACCAACCCTTTAGCATAAGTTCCATTATTTTCAGAAATTTCAGCACTGACATCATTTAAAACTTTATTATATTTTTCAGCAAAAGCTTCCTTAATCTGATCCAAATCAGATTTTTCCTCCACGATTGGTGTAGGACTAGGAGTAAGGCTTTGAATCAGGGTAGGTATTGGGGTTAGATTTTGTACAGGAGAAATCTCAATAGTTTGTCCTTTAAAAACAAGCCAATATAAAATTCCTCCACTAATACCAATAAGAATAATAATTAAAAAAATGAGAAAAATTAGGAAACCTTTATTCATAGCTTAAGTATAACAAAGTTGTCAATTAGCTATAGCCCAAATGTCTGAAGCAAAATACTTACCTATCTTTGGCAACCAAGTAGGTTGCAAAAAGATAAACTGAAAAAAAGAGCCTAATTTTACTTTCCTAAAATTAGAGTCTAACCAAATATTGATATCTTTAAAATCTGCCTTCTTTAGCTCCTCCTTTAACCCATCCACTGTTTGCTCATTAACATGAAGCTCTTTTTCTGACTTGTTACGAGGATTCTTAGTATAAAGAAGTTTTGTTCTAAAAAATGGCTCCCAGATCATTTTTGATGCTAAAAAGTTAAGATAACGACTAAAATATTTGTAACCTACTTCTAAATATTCTTTGTTAGGTCCAGTATGGATAATTAAACGTCCCTGTGGCCTTAAAACTCTTTTAACCTCAGCTAAAGTTTTCTCAAGCTCTTGAGGATAAAGATGTTCAACCACATCAAGTAAAAAAACAACATCAAAAAAATTATCCTTAAAAAATAGTCTTTGATCTTTTATCTTTAAGACTTCTGCCTTAAGGTTATTTTTCAATAAAGCCTCTTTAGAGAGCTTAATTGCACAAGATGCATAATCGACTCCAAATGTGTTAGCTTTTGTCTGGGCTGATCGCACTAACATTTCTCCCCGACCACAACCAAAATCTAAAATATTTTCTCCTTTTTTTACTTGAGCTAATCGCCAAGCATAAAGCAATCTTGGATTTAGTTTCTGACCAAAATCTTGCTGCCAAAAATCCCCGCCATCACAGTCTTTTAAAAAATAAGAACGATTGTATTTTCTTGAATTAACAGTTTTTTCCATCAAAAATAAACTTACTAAAATAAATCAACATTAAGGGAATAAAGTAACAAAAAGAGTATAAATTTTAATCTTTATTTTGTTTAAAATTAATTATCTTTCCTTGTAATAAAAATAATAAATACGACACTTAATTATCTGGGTAACCAATATCAAAACTTTACCATATAAAAATCATTTTTAATATTTTAATACTCTTTATCTATTTTTATAAAGTTTTCAATAAGATTATTAAAATCTAGCGGATTCTCTATGGGAATCATGTGACCGGCATCTTGAATAACCTCAATCCTGGCTTCAGGAATAAAACGTCTGATCTTTCTAATCATTCTAGGCTTCATTCTCTTATCCTCCCTACCACTGATCATCAGTAATTTATTCTGACATCTTTCCATCCAACCTAAAGCTTCTTTTTTTCTAAAAGTCTTCAAGGCCACAAAAAAATCCAATGATTGTAATCTGTTATCATCTAAACACTCCTTAATCTTATGAAGGGGTGTTTTTTTAGAAGCAATAAAATATTTAGTGAAAATAGGGTTTCTAGGAGTTAAAAACCAGCGATAAAGAGGACGCTTAATAAATTTTGGCAAGCTTAAAAGAAACCTTAGAAAAAAACCAAGCCCATTATTAACCCCCAAACTAACATTGATAAACTTATCAACCTCATTTTCATTAATAAAACGTCTGGCAATTAAACATCCGTAGGAATGAGCAACTAGAATAGGCTTTTCAGATATCTTCAAAATCTTTATCAATTCTAAAAAATCACTGTAATGATCATCAAAAGTATAGCTTTTAGAATCATCAGATTGGCCACAACCACGCCAGTCATAGGCAACAGTTCGGTATTTTCTGGCAAAGTAAAATAACTGGTATTTCCAATTCAATAAAGAACCTGTACCCCCATGAATAAAAATAATTGTTGTTGAATTTTTATAACTTTTTATGGAAGAAGAATCAAAAATGTTTATTCTTAGACCGTTTTTTAACTTTACCTTTTTAGTTTTCATTATTTAAAACAAAGTTTCTTTGAGACTAACTAATCCTAAACTTACTAAAGTGACAATTACTCCAGCAATCAAAGCCCCACAAATTATGGCTGGAAAGGCTTTTTTAAAAGGAATTCCAAAAACAAAAGCAACTAAAGCTCCTGTCCAAACTCCTGTCATGGGAAGTGGAATTCCAACAAAGCCAATTAAGGCCAAGGATCCCCAATTTTCAATCTTTTGACTATGTCTTCTTCTCGTACGGTCGAAAAGCCAATTGAAAAAACGGTTCAATACATAAAAATGATCTTCTAGAAAGCGTGATAAAGGGGTTAAAATAAGCAGTAAGACCAACCCAACTACCACATTACCCAAAACTGACCAAAAGAAAGCCTGAAAGGGTGATAAACCTGCTCTTAAGGCCAAGGGAATAGAGGTTCTCAATTCCCCAATGGGAATCATCGAACCTAAAAAAGTTATTAATTCTTTAGAGAGCATAAAAAAATGATAGCAAATTTAAACTTAACTAAAAAGAGTCAGAATTTCAGAAGGCTTCTCTAACAAATGAGTAGGTTTATACTTTTCTAAAGCTTTTTTGCTATTAAACCCCCAAGAAACAGCCACAATTTTAATATTTAATTTTAAAGCAGCCTGAATATCTCTGATTTCGTCGCCAAAATAAACAACTCTATTTGATTTGATATTGTGTTCCCTTAAAAGCTTCTTTAAAACCTTATCTTTACCAAATAAACTACTATCAGAATAAATGAATTCAAAAAAACCAAGGTCATTACTTTTAAGAAATTTTTCGACATTCCCCTTGGAATTAGAAGTTAAAATACCTATACTATATCCCCTCTTTTTAAGTTCTAAGAACGCTTCTTCTAAACCTGGAAAAGATTTTAAACTAGCAATATCTTTATTAATTATCGCCTTAATTCTTCTATTAATAGTCGCCATTTTAACTAAAGAAATTTTTAAATCTTTTATTAATTGTCTCATCCCTTTCTCTTTAAATTTTTTAATGTCTTCATCGGTAATTTTCTCCATACCATAATCTTTACTTATCGATCTTACAGCCTTTAAGATCGCTTCAAAAGTATCCGCTATGGTCCCATCAAAGTCAAAAATTAAATAATCTTTTTTCATTTTTATTTGTTTAATTTTAAAATAGTATCATGGGCAAAATAGGGAGCTTCTAAACCTTTTTGCCAATCCCAACCATAATAGGCAGCTTGGATCATCTTTCCAATATCTCCATGAGTAACTAAAAGAATAGTCTCAAAAGGATGCTTTTCTTCCATATTTTCTATTAGCTTATGAGCTCTTTTTAGCAACTGAGGAAATGTTTCTGAATTTTCTGCTTCTAAAAAATAATCAACTCCATCTGTCTTAAAGATTTTCGAAGTATATCTGAACATCTCATCTTTATGTTTGCCATTTAAAACTCCAAAATCTCTTTCAATTAAAAAAGGCTCTATATTGAGACTTAGACAATCTAAATCTTTTAAAATTATCTGGGCTGTTTCAATAGCTCTCCCTAAAGGGGAACAATAAAGACAATCTATTTTTTCTTTTTTAAGATCCTTTGCCACTTTTTTAGTTATTTTCTTACCAGAAGTAGTAAGAGGACTATCATTGTGCCCTATTAAAATATCATGGGCATTATCTTTTGTTTCTCCATGTCTTACCAAAATTAAGTTTACTTTTCTTTCCATGCTAATTTCTTTATATATTATATTTATTTCTTCCTCCCTGCAATACCCATGCTATAATAAAAAGCATGGAAGAACTAAATATTCCCCAACTTACCAATATTTCTAAACAAGAAACCATAGAAAAAGTTGAAAATTGGTTGAAAAACTTAGGTCTAGAAATAAGCACAAAAGATTTAGAACGTCCTTGGGGGGCTTTTTGGCACATCAAACCTGAAAAAACAAACTTATTCTTATCTTTATTTTTTCCTAAAGTAAAAGAAGAAATAAAACTAGATATTAGCCCTAAGATTCTACTTATTTCTCCCAAGGAAAGCTTTTCTTGGCAATATCATCAAAGAAGAAATGAAATTTGGAAATTCTTAAATCCAGTAGGGATTCTTTTGAATAATACTAATAATATTCCTTCTGAAGAACAAATAGAAACTAAAAACCAAGGAGAAATAGCTAAAATACCAGCTAAAAAAAGACATCGTGCTATTGCTCTAGAAAATAATTACGGCTTAATTGCTGAAATTTGGGAACATCTTAATTCAAATAATCCTTCAAATGAAGAAGATGTTATTAGGGTTCAAGACAAATATGGGA
>Ga0208769_1000386_pt1 | contig 22016 bp, 30 predicted proteins | sample AntAceMetag02UKC_FD_184768 | JGI IMG/M metagenome (GOLD analysis project Ga0208769, IMG submission 184768) | Saline lake microbial communities from Ace Lake, Antarctica- Antarctic Ace Lake Metagenome 02UKC (SPAdes) (version 2) | ecosystem: Environmental > Aquatic > Non-marine Saline and Alkaline...
AGCAAAAGAACGCAACAAGCAACAAATAGGAGAAATACAAGTTAGTTCCCAAAATGATTTTGAATTGACTTTCAATGAAATGTATAGAGAACATGGTACAAAGCTATCTAAAGCTTTTTATGATATTGTTATAAACTATGTAAATAAACAAATAGAAGATATAGATGGAGAAGTAAAAGAAGATATTCCTCCTGAAATAGAATTAGAAAAGTTGAGGAATTCTAATGAAGACTAAAAAAAGAAAATATTTCGGAACAGTGCATTTGAAGAAAGTTTATGTTGGAGAGAAAAGTGTTAATCAAGTTATAGAACCAAAAGAAGCTATTAAACTTGCTCGGCTCATTTTGGCTGCTGCAGAAACTGAAAAAGAATTTGATATAGCGACTTTTTGGACAAAAAAAAGAAAAGACGGAAAAGTAAATATGACTGTAACGCAGAATTAATCCTTCAACCTACTCTTTCCCCAATTAATATATTTTTGGGCAATTTCTATACTAATACTTTTTCTTCCAAATTTTTTTGCTACCATCGCTGTTGTGAATGTTCCTGCAAAAGGATCTAGTACAACATCTCCTGGATTGCTACTCACTTTAATAAAAACATCAATCAACTCTGGGGGCAATTGACAAAAATGCCAACTCTTTCTCTCTTTTCTAACATTTTTGAGAAGATTCTTTTTTATTATATCATCAGATAGCCCTTGTGTTTGAAACATTTCAACTATGTCCCCTATATCAAAAGTATCATATGCCCCCCGCCCTTTATGACCTGCTTCAATTCTTTTCTTAATCTTTCCTACGTCTGGATTTTTGAATGGTTGTAAAATTTCTTTTCTATTAAAAGTATAATCTTTTCCTTTTGTTAAAAATAAAATAGACCTGTGGCTTCTTGTCCAATTTTTTTTAGAATGCCCAACATTAGTAGGATAGTGCCAGACCATCCATCTCCTTAAAATCATCCCTAATTCATTTTCTAAAAATGTGAGTAATCTAGCATTCCATTCTGGATAATTCATTAAATACATTGAACCTGTTGGCTTTAGAACCCTACACATTTCTCTTAATCTTTCTTCCATCCACTTAAGATAATCTTTAGGTTTTTTTCTATCTACAAAATATTTTTTTACATAAGGAATATTTTGATTATAAGGAGGGTCTGTAAAGATTAAATCGACAGATTCAGATTTTATATTCTTCTTCATAATTTCTAAACAATCTCCTCTAAGAATCCTATGTTCGCCTCTTTTCATGTTTTTAATATGAAAAAAGATCTTAAATATGTTATGTTTTATATTGATCACTCTAGAGTGATCACAGAAGCAACTTTTAAATAGAATGCTTCATTTATTTTTGTATGAGATTTACTACATACTCCTACCGTTATGGAGAAGAAATAATGAATGCTAAATTGAATTTGAAAAAAGAGGTAGAAGAGATTATTTCTAAGACAACAACAAAGATGGATTTAGGATCTGGAACAAAATTAAACAAAGAGCTTGAAGAGTTATTCAAAGAGAGGGGTTGGATTTCTCAGTCTAAAGTAGTTAATGAACTAGGGCTTTCTATTGATTTTGAAAAAGAAAGAATCGGGGTAGAAGTGCAATTTGGGAATGTGGCAAGGCTTTATGCAGATCTCTTTAAACTCCAAGTAATGTCTTTTTCTGGAAAAGATAAAATAGATGTTGGGATAATAATCTTGCCTAAGATAGAATATGCAAAAAGGATTGGGAGCCCTATAGCTAATTTTGAAAAATTGGTAAGGGAACTTCCTTATTTTAAAACCGCGTTACAAGTTCCATTGTGGATTATTGGGCTGGAAGAATGAAACCCAATCTTCCATATTAACCTACTTCCCACCCTCACCCTTCATAAATGGAAATAATATAACATCTCTTAGAGAATTTGAATTTGTTAGGAGCATAACAAATCTGTCAACTCCCATTCCCCATCCAGCAGTAGGAGGCATGCCGTATTTCAAAGATTCTATAAAATCAGCATCAAAACTATGTTTCTCCTCGGTTTTTAATTTCTGCTGTTCTCTGAATCTTTTTTCCTGTTCTTTGGGATCATTTAATTCAGAAAATGCATTCACTACCTCGATACCATCTATAATTAACTGAAATCTCTGGACAGTCTTTTCATCTTTTTCCTTTGCTAAAGGGGATATCTCGAGCAGATGGTCAATTACAAATGTCGGCTCTTTAATTTTTTTAATTTCTTCTTTAAAAACCTCATCACTCATTTTTCCATTTGTAAGATTTTCAAAAGTCACTTTCCTGAAGGGTTTTTTTAATTTTATCTTCTTATTATTTCTCTCAATCTCTGCTTTTCCATTAACTTTTTTAACAACTTCAATAATGAGATCCTCTGTAATTTTCATTAATTCATTGTAATCAATATATGCTTGATAAAATTCTAAATTAGTAAATTCAGGATTATGGCTCCAGTCTACTCCTTCATTCCTAAAACAATTTGCGAATTCAAAAACTTTTTCAAACCCTCCAATAATTAATCGTTTTAAATATAATTCTGGGGCAATTCTTAAATAAACATCCCTGTTATATGCATTATAATGTGTTTTGAATGGTTTGGCAATAGCCCCGCCGTATATTGATTGCAGTGTCGGTGTCTGAACTTCTATGAAATTCTTTTTAATCAAAAAATCTCTCAATGCCTGGATTATCTTTTGTCTTTTCTCAAAAACTTCTTTAACTTTTGGATTCATAATAAAATCCAAATATCTTTTTCTGTATCTTTCTTCTTTGTCTTGCAAGCCATGCCATTTTTCTGGTAGAGGTAATACAGCCTTGCTTAGAAGTTCTAATTTTTTTACTAAAATAGAAATTTCTTTTGTTTTTGTCTTGAAGATTTTTCCTTCAATTCCAACAAAATCTCCTGTGTCAATGTATTTTTTAAAAAAATCTGTTATTCTTTTAGGAGTTTCTGCATCTTGTAAAACAATTTGAATTTTTCCAGAACTATCTTTTAAATTAGCAAAAGAAATCTTTCCTAAATTCCTCTTTATCATTAACCTTCCAGCTGTTTTTATTTTTGTTCCAAGTTTAGCTTTCAGACATTCGTTGGTATTCTGCTTTTTATCAAATTTATTTGGATAAGGATTTATTCCTTGCTCTCTCATCTCTTTTATTTTTCTAATTCTTTCATTTATTATTTGTTGTTCGCGTCCCATATTAATATAAGAAAAAATAGTTTTATATATTTAATCTTTTACTTCATCAAGAATTATCTTCTTATTAAATCCACCACGCTTTTCAAATTTTTCTTTTTTCAAATCTTCTTTGTTAATTTTTTTAAAATCACAAATCGCATCAACAACTTCTAAAATATCTGCTAATTCTTTTTCATTACTATCTTCTAAAAATTCATTAACTTCTTCTGAAAGTTTCTCTTTTAACTTTATCCAATATTCTTCGTCTTCTGCAATATGTGTAATAGGAATTTCTCCTTTCTCTTTGATTATCTCAATAATTTTATCTCTAATTAATTTATTATATTTCATCTGAACACCTTTTTCTTAAACCCGTGCTTTTCTAATTCTTCATTCAAAAGTTCGTCTGCAATTTGTTGAAATTTATTTTCCCTACTTACACATTTATATCTAACAACATCAAATTTCTCCTGCTCTTTTTGGACTTTCAAAAATAATTCCAACAACCGGGGATTACGAACTTTATATTCTCCTAATAATTGCTTCACAACCAACTCTGAATCCAAAATACAAGTAACTTCTTTTGTATGTTCTGACGCAAGTTGCAACGCCTTAATCAATGCCTCATATTCTGCGATATTATTTGTAACATAACTTCCAATCATTAAACTATACTTCACAAGAATTTTTCCATCTTTTCGAATAATTATCCCAATCGCTCCTGGCCCAGGGTTTCCTCTCGCACCGCCATCAGAATTTGTATATATCATGCTAAACTCCTGACAGGTGCGTGAAAATTTATATTTTCTATTGCACCGCCATCAGAATTTGTATATATCATAAATAGAAAAAATCTTTTCCCTTTTAATATTCTTCTTTTAATTTATTAGTAATCAAATATGCAAAACCTTGAAAACCTTAAAATCCTGAAACTTCTCAGGCTTAATCTGAACATCTCGAATCTGCGCGTGCTTTGGTCCTTTCTTGCATAATTCAATCATTTTATTAACATTATCACTATCTCCTTCTAAAAAAACTTCAATTTTTCCATTTTCTAAATTTCTTACAAATCCTTTTACATTATATCTTTCCGCATTCTCTTTCACAAACATCCGAAAAAAAATTCCCTGTACAGTTCCATTAATATAAAGTCTAACAGATTTTTTCATATTTAAAATAAGTTAAAGGCGTTATTAAATATTTTGATGTTAGCATTCTTATATTATAAAATATAAAATTATTACAATCCAAAGGTTTTTTCTTGTTTAATCACGTTTTACTCTCACTCAACTTTGTTCCAGAAAAACTTCGTTTAACGCGAATGTTCAACTCAATCGTGAGCCAACCAATAAATAGAAAAATAAGTTACTAAAGAGGACACTTTAAAACCCCCGACCACCCGCCCCTATTAGGAGATGTGTGCTTTCGTGTTACGCACATTTAGTCAAAATCATAGATTTTGAGATTTATAATAAATTTTTTCCGCCACTAGAAAGAGACTCGCGGTTTTTCTTTCAGAAAAACAGATAGTCGGCTTACGCCGATTGATTAGTTGTAACTACAAAGTAGGAAAGATTTAAATAATCTTTTTAACATTTTAGAATATGGTAACTATGGGGCAAGAAAACAAAAGATCTATGTTAGATATCCGGGATTACAATGGATCTAGCGAAGAAGGCATAATCTTTGGTGGCTCTTCACAAAGGGGTTCTAAAAATCATTTATTTAATTTTCAGAGAAAGCAAGGTAATCACGGATATACTACTGGAGAAACTCTTTCCTACACAGAGGATTGCAATAATAATTTAATCATTTCTACTTATGAATCAAGCTTTTTTAAAAATGTAAGGAATGCCTTTGTTTTAGCAAATGAAGACGGAGTTGAAATAAGCCCAATTTCTAATATTTTGGATGCAATATCTAAAGGAAACAGAATATTGTCTGGAAAGATTAATTATTTTATTCCTAAGGGAGTTTTATCTAGAGAAAATTTACCTTCCATAGATATTGAACAATTAAATGAAGAATTAAAGATTAAATATGGGTTAGTCACAGGAGATATAAATCCTTTATTAGAAGGAAGATCAAAAAATGGAATTTATGTTTTGACTCAAGGAAAATCTAAATTTGTTTTAAAATATCGGGGAGATAATAAAGAAAGGGCTGAATCAATTTCTCAAGTATTAGGATTTATTGAAGATTACTTTCCAAGAATCTTCCCAAGAATAGATAAAACCGAAAGTTATACTATTAAAATTGGAGAAAATTATTTTGGATTAGAAGAATTTATTGAAGAAAAAGAAAAGCCAGATTTAAATGCAGATTATTTTTCTCTATTAGGAGATCACATAGGAAGATTACACAACTCTTTTTCTTTTTCTCTATCAGAGAATCTAAGTTTGGTGGAAAGATTACAACGAAAAGATTCTTTTAATGAAGCAAGTATAATCTCTATATATTTGGATTTAATGAACAATAATCCGAATAAAAATGGGTTTTTGATTGATTCTTTAGATGAGATTTTAAGTGGGGGTTTGGTGGGGTTTTTACCAAAATTACCTAATGCACTTATTCATAGAGATTTGAATTGGTCAAATATTTTTTGGGATACAAATAAGCCAAAAATAGTTGATTCAGAATCAATTGGAATTTATAGGAGATTAGAGGAATTTATCGCTCCATTACTTTTAGGAGAAAATATGGCAAGACCTAATTATGTTAAAGATTCTCTTGAGAGAATGGTGGAAAATTATAATGATTCAATAAATGAATCTCTTTTTCAGGAAGAAGAAAATATCCTTAGACCATTATTAAAATATTCTTTGTTGAAATATTATGTTGTCCGTTCTATTAGGAGAAAAATTGAAGACTCAGAATATTTGGATATTTTGCATAAAAATCTAAATGAAATAGGGGGAAGAGATGATTAACAGAATTCCTTTTGAGATAGACTTTCCTTTTGAAATCTTTGATGATTCCAAAAAGATTGATTTTAGTAATCCGGATGAGAGAAAAGAGCTTTTTGATAGAAACATTTATCGTTTTTTATATTCTAGAAATAAAAATCCTTTATTAGAAAAAAGAAGCGGGATATATCAAGGGTTATCTCAAAAAGTCGTAAATTTAATAAATAGACATTCTCCCTCTCTAGAGGTTTTAAGTTGCTCCATTTTTGGTTCCTCTCTTTTTTCAGAAAAACCAGGAGATTTTGATTTTTTAGTAATTACAAAGGGAAATGGCTTTTCTTTGGAAGAAACGACAATGGATTTAGAGGAAATTTCTTCAGAAGGGTTTAGAAAAAATGAAGGATATAATGTTGGAATCTCTGTTAAGGGAGTAGATAATTTTCAAGAGGGAATTTGTAGTCCTTTATCGAGTGTTCCAGAAGAGTATCAAAAACAAATAATTTATCGTACCTCAAGTGCATTATTCAGAAGACACATACCCATTTTAGGATATGATTTTTTAGAAAATGGAGAATTATTCCAAGGGAATTTATATGCTCAAGCATCTGATCTGCTTATTAATACATTTGATTTATATTATAATGATAATGAAAGGATAAAATTAGGTCATAACAAAAGAGCAAATAAAATTTTGTCTCGTATTTATGAAGCAGTTACTTATTTGAGTTTTGCAGAAGATAATCCAGAAATAAGACAATTAAGAAAACAAATTTACAATTCCATTGACTTTGGACTACCTCTTTGGGAAACGAAAAGGCTTTTTAATAGAGTAGTCTCTATTTATAATAATAAAATAGGCGAAAAACCTAAAAATGAATAAAATATTTGCTTTTGATTATGATAACACCCTTGCTGAACATGGCGGAAAAATAGATAGAGAGATGTCTGGAATTTTATCAAAAATGATCTTAGGGGGATATAAAATCTCTATAATTACTTCTAGAACTATGTATTGGTTAGAAAAGAATAATATAAATATTTTAGAAATGATTTTTCCAGATTTTTCCAATTTATCTAATCTAGACATTAAAAGAATAAATGAAAATTTCATTCTTTATACTGGAAGAGGTAACGAAAAATTTTCTCCTGAAATTTCTAATGGAAAATTTAATTTTTATGAAAAAGTATCTTATAGAAAATCTCTCACATTAGAACAAGTCTTTGAAATTCAAGAGATTATTAAACAAGAATTGCCTAAAAAAATATTTTCTGGAAAAAATTATACTAAACAATTTCCTTCTAGAGATCTTCGGAGTATATTAAGAGTAATTATGCGAATTGAGAAAATCCAGAATTTATCAAAGAATGAAATATTATTAAATATTAAATCTAAATTAAATAAAATAGATAATTTATCCAAAATTCTTTTAGAGATTAACGGGGATTATATTAGTTTTAGTTTTAAGGATAAATCTTTTGCAATTAAAGATTTATTAAAAAATAATCCTTTATACAAGATAGATTATTATGGAGATTCCCCTTTAGAAAACGATAAACCAATATTTGATTTAGTAAAAGGTAAAATGAAAAATAAATTAAGTTTTATTTGCGTAGAAAACCCAATTCATACTTTAAGTTTAGTTAAGGTTCATTGTGAAGCACTCTCAAATGAATCTGGCAATATTCTGGATATTTTGTCTATTAAAGAAGCAAGAGAAAATATAAAAGAAAGAATAAAAGATTATTGGAAATCAATAGGCTTACCGATATCTTGGATATCTCCTATGTTGTCTATCCTAGAAAATAATCAGGATAATGAAAATTTAGCCGTTTTTAAAATTAGAAATAAATTTCCTTCTTTGGGAAATAAAAAGAGCCTAGATTATTCTAGAAAATTAATCCAATTTAGGAAGAAGAAAATAAAAAATTTAGCTAAGAGAATAAAAAGTTTCTTAATCAAGGGTTCTATAGCAGATATTGGTGGCAGGTCAGATGATTTCATGGAAGAGATATTAAAAATAAATCATTCCTTAAAAAAAGCTTATGTTACAGACATTGGGGCGTTTTCAGAAAGATCTAAGAATCCAAAAATAGATTTTATTGTTCAACCTTCTTTAGTAAAAACCCCTTTCTTAGAAAATGAATTAAACAATATTGTTCTTTCTTTAACCTTACATCATATGGATAATTTAGATCAAGAACTATTTATTAAACATCTTGTAAGTATTTTAAGGGCTGAAGGAAGATTAATCCTTATTGAAGAAGGTTATCATGAAAGTTATCTCAATGAAAATTTATCTCAGAATATTAAACAATTTTTATCTTTTGAAAAAAGCATTAAGATGAAAATAATTTCTTTTTATGATTGGTTTGGAAACAAAATAATGAGAAACAGAGATAATATTGCATTAACTTTTAATTATAAAACAATTGAAGAATGGGAAGAAATATTTAGTGAAGCAGGATTGAAATTGATTCATTCTGAATTTATCGGGGAAAAGCCTAAACATTTAGATTTATATCCTCCAAAAATAGTTATGGTCTTTGAAAAAATGGAGAAAGATAAAAAATGAAACCTCTGATATGTTGTAGTGTTGAAAATTTAAAGGAATTTTCGTTTGAAGATTATCCCTTTGATGGATATGAATTTAAGACTTTTGGAAAAGGATTTAGTCCGAACATAATCCTATTATTAAAATTAAAAGAAATGTTTAAAGAAAAAGAACTATCTTTGCATAGCCAATTAAGTAGAATTTTTAGTTCTAGAGAAAAGGGGTTTCCAGAATTTTCTGAAGCAGAAATGAATATCCTAAAATCCGAGATAATTATTTCAAAAATTATAGGAGTTAAACAAATAAACTTTCATATGAAAGAAACAGAATTTTCTGAAGATGAAACCAAAAAATTCAATGAAATTATAAATTTTGCTAATAAAAATGGAATAGAAATGATTTATGAAAATCATGTTTGTTCTGAGGAAGTGATCTTTAGAGTTCTAAAAAATTTCCCGAGGGTTAAATTTTGTTTAGATATAGGGCATTTAAATGTTGCAATGCACCAAGGAAAATTTAAAATAGATTTGAATGAATTTATTGAAAAAGTTAAACTAAGATTAGTTCATTTACATGTACACAATAACTATGGAGAAAAAGACGAACATAATTCTTTAGACGAGGGAAATTTTGATTGGAGAAATGTTTTAGATTATCTGGGCAAGGATCATTTAAGAAAGGTAATCATTGAATCCAAGATGAAAGAAGATATATTAAAATCAAAAAAATTGTTATTAGACTACTTTAAAGAATAAAACTTTTTCTTTTTGTAGCGACTTCTTTTAGAAAAAGAAGCAAAAGCGAGTCTCTCCACCCCAAAAAATTTATTTTCTTTTTGGAAAAAAGAAACAAAAAGGAAAGCACACATCTCTTATTTAATAGGTTTTACAGACGGAACCCGCCGTCCTAAAGTGTCCTCTTTAAAATTAATATGGCTCACGACTTTGAATTTTTCCCTTCAGGAACGTTGCACTAAAATTTAATCCTCGCAAAGCTCGGAGAGTTGAACAGCGATTTAAAGATGTTCAATTTTTGAGAACGCCTATAAAATAGAAGAAAAGGGAAATTTAGTTAAGGTGAAAGTGGATAATTTCTAAAACATATGTTAGAACAAGTTGTATATAATCCAACTACGCTATCTGGCTGACCTTCAGTTCGCATTTGCCTTAGATCTGAAGTTATTACTTTGTGAAGCCCTTTTCTCTCTTCCACATTAGCCTCTCTATATTTTTCAAAAAGATTAACTAATACTTGATCCCATTCTCCTGCCATAGCCCTCATCAATATAGTTTCATCCATTTTAATTAACTCTAAATCATGTAAAATATCAAGGTATTTAAAAAACTTGTCTTTTTAGTTCCCCTTTCGTCAATTCTACAATTAAATGTATTGCTGCGTAAAAAATCCTCTGGGACGTCTTGTAACCTTTCGCTTTGTTCAACCTCATTTAACAATGGATAAAAGGAAATTTCCTAAATTTCTTCGCGACTTCTTTTATCCTAGAGGTTACAATCCAAAAGTTTTCTCAAATTCAATTACCTGTGAATACTGCTTAAAAAAATCCTTACCTTTTTTTGTTATCTTAATCAATGGCTTTTTAGAATTAGTATTCTCAATAAATTTCTTTTTGTAAAGTTGATCCAGATACAATTTCATTTGGTTGTGAGAAAGATTTGCCTGATACATTATATGTGTTTTTTTAATCTCTCCTCGTTTCTGAATAACCCCCAGAATATCATAAATTATGTTTAACTTGTTTCGTCTTTCCATTTTTTGTGATCTTTATTATAAGAATTAGAAGAGTTATATAACTTATTAATTGAATTATTTGAGATGTAACATATAAATAACTTATTTTTGAAAAGACAAACATTACATGACTTATAGCCAATAACGACATAGCAATAATAAATATCTTTGTGTTCACTAATTTATTTTTTAGATAAACATTAATATAATTTCTAATTATCAAAGCCAAAAAGATTAATGCAGTTAGATGATAAAGGTAATAAAATTGATGAAACATAAACGATGCTATTATTATAAAATAAGTAACAAGAACAAAGTCCCCAGATAATTTTTTTAACGGAAGTTTATAAATAATGTACAAACCAGCTAAGGTAAAAAGCCTATTAAAGAAAAAACTAAGATAATAAATAATGTCCAGAGAATTAACAACCTTGTAAGTTATGATTAGCCCGCCTATGCTCTGTGTTAGAGTAGTGTCATAAAATATTGCAAACTTAGTCAAGATAACAGAAAGTTCTGCAAGAGAAATTAAAAGAAATCCCACCCCTAAATATAATAATCTTTTATTTTTATTTAATCTATAGCCTTTAATTGAAAAAAGAAAAAACAAAAATAAAATAATAAAACTAAAAACATCAATAAGAACATCGTGTCCAAGAAACCAATCTGGTGTAAACACAATCCTCATATTTTTTATGAAACATTTTCCTTTAAAAGGTTTATGAAACTATGTTCTAGATCTATATTCTGTATTTGTTTTTCACAATTGATATATAAACCAAAACATTTGTTTTATCAAGTTAAAATTAATTTCATATTGCCTCAACAACCCTAGGGGGTCATAATCACCCCCCTTATAGGGGGCAAAAAAAGAGATGATAAATTATTACACAACAAATTTTTCAGAAACTCCAAGACAAGAAATGCTCTATGAATTAGGATTAAATTCAGAAGAAATAACTTTTATATTATCTCTTAGAAGAAGAGAAGAACTTTTAGGATTAGATTATTAAATTTCACGATAATCAAGTTCATTATTCACAATCGCAACAACTTGCGATGCAAAATACATTTTCCCCCCAACAGAAACAGGGGTTGCCAACCTCATTAGTCTCTTCCACTCTTTTTTTGGCAATCCCTTATGATCGCCCAAAATAAAAACACAATTTTTAGGGAGGTCAACTTTCCTTAAATCCTCACCTTTTTTATCAAGAATAAAAATTTCATTTTCATTTTCTAAATCTTCAACAACTTTCAAAAAACTCTTTTTTTCAACAAAACACCCAGGAAAAATTTCTCTCTTTTTCCCATCTCGAAATTTATACAAAATCTTTTGAATTAATTTTTTAACATCTTTCTTGTTAATAGGTGTTCCTTCTTTAACCTGAATTTCAATATGCTTTGGCGGATCAGGCATTCCATAAAAAACAAAATGAAAATTAACATCTTCCCTAAAATCATGCGACAAAAACAAACCTTGAATCAAAGAATGAATCGCAATATCCATTCTTCCTGCCTTCATAAGATTTCCTTGACTAAGGGCTTTGCCAGACGTTACAGCATCTTGTGAAAAATAAATAAAGTGTTTCATAACTATTCAATTATACAAATCTTTAAATATCTTCTTAGTTAAATTTAATTATGATTCAAGGAGTAGTCACTTATTTATATGAAGTTGAAGAATTTTCTGGATCTGCTCCTAAAAAGTTAGAAGACATTTCTTTTACAAGTAATAATTCAGATAAAATTATGGCCTTAATAAAATTTCATTCAGGAGGAGGGAATTCTGAGGGGGATTTAGTTCAAACAAAAGATGGGTATGAAGTTAGGTCAATTAATTTAAGAAGATATACTTTAATTCGGAAAGATAAATGCGGAGGAGTTTCACTTTTTGATTAATCTTTCAAAGGCTGAAAAACAAATTCTCCTTTTGCAAAAATATGTTCACTTAAAATTGTTTTATAAATTCCGACAAATTTATTTTCACAAAAAACAATAATAATTTTTCCCTTTTCAATTTTTACATTCTTAATTAAATCCTCTTTTTGAATTGGCTTTCCTGTAAAAATCTGCACAAGCCTATCTTTTTTTATTTCAACAACAGGGTGCAGTTCAGAAACAATTTCCCCAGGAATTATAATCTCTTTTAATAATTTATCTTTTCCGTCTTTATACGCATTAACTGCTTTTTCAAAATCATATAAATTAACACTTGAATAATCCTTATCATTTTCCTTAAAAATTCCTGCCCTAACTCTTCGCAATTCCAACATGTGCGCCCCAACCCCCAACTCTTTTCCTAAATCATCAAGTAATTTCCGAATATAAGTTCCCCCTTGAACTTCTGCTCTAAACAAAATATTTTTTTCATGCTTCTCAATTAATTTAAATGTTTTAACTTCTCTTTCACGTTCCTGTCTTTTCACACGAGATTTTACAGGCGGAGTTTGTAAAATCTTTCCTGTAAATTTTTCCTTAATTATTTTTTTAATTTTATCTAAAGAAATCTCTTTATGTATTCTCATTATTCCAACATATTCTTTATCTTCCCCTAAAAAATATCCAGTAAGTTTGCAACCTCTATTTAGAGCAATCGGCAAAACTCCTGTAACCTTTGGGTCAAGTGTTCCAAAATGAGAAGTTTTTCTTAAACCCAAACTTTTTTTCACAAAATCAGAAACATTAAAACTCGTCGGTCCAGATGGCTTATCAATATTTATAATCCCAAATTCCAAGAGTTCTTTAATTGGTTTCATCTAATAGAAAATAATAATTGTTTTAAAGAATTTTCCCTTTCAAATATTTTTTTCTCTCCTCTTCACTAAATTTTTCAATTGCATATCTCAACATTGTCCTTGGCATTTCTTTGTAATGTTGTCTTAAAAAATTCTCTAAAACTTCTTTATCCCGTTTTCCAATTTCTCTTAACATCCAACCGACTGCTTTATGAATTAAATCCTGTGTATCTTGAAGCAACAATTCTGAAATTGTAAGTGCATCACCAAATTCGTTTTTCCTAATAAAATTAAAAGTAGAAACAATCGCAATTCTCCTGTCCCACAGATTTTCAGAACGAACTAACTTATACAAAATTTTTTTATCTCTGTCAAACAAAAAATCCCCAACAATATTTGGTGCACTAAAATCAACCAAGTCCCAGTTATTAACGCATTTTATATTTTGTAAATAAAAATTAAAAATATTTTCTTTCTCTCCTTCACTTGCCTTTTTGTATTTTCTATCTAAAATTCTTAAAGCACATATGCGATTCTCATGGACTTTACTTTTTAACAATTCTTTAATCTTAGACAAACTCAAACCATGATACTTTTTTGCAATGTCTTTTATCTGTTGAGATTTTATCCCAAGAAAAACATCTCCTTCTCCATATTCTCCTTTGCCTGTTTTAAAAAATTTCTGAAGAATATTTACTTGTTCCGGACTCCCTGCCTTTTGAAGTTCTTTAAGTAATTTTTGCAGCATTTTAAAAATTAGTTAATAGAAATTTTTGATTTGCTTTAAGTAAATTGTTTAACATAATTTTACAAGAAGTATCAAATATAAAAAGTTATATGGTTTATTTACTTAGCCAAAGCCTTTCTAACAGGCTGAGTTTTTTGCTTTTTCTTTCCACCAACCTCATGTTTGATTTGTTTTGCAACAGCCTTTCCAAGTTTCTTTGTTGCCTCTGCCCCTGCCTTCACTTTTTCTTTTTCTTCTATTTTTTCTTTTTCTTCTATTTTTTCACTTGTGCCCTTTAGGGTATCAACTTTCTTTTCAGCCTTTTTCTTCTTCCCAACCTCTTCAGCAATCTTCTCTTTCCTTATCTCTCTTAATTTCTTGAACTTCAACTTTTCAGAATAATTAACAAGTTCAACTTTAACAATTCCTTTTTCTTTTACTGCCTTAATTTTAATTTTATGAGGGGGTCTTTTAATCCCTCTAAACCACATCTGTTCATTTAAATATTTATCAATCTTAATCTTACTTAAATCCCTATCTTTAATTTTCATATGTCTTACCAAAAACTCTTTTATTGTCTTAATTGCCTTTGGAGTTTTCTTATAACGCGGAACAGCTTTGCCCCTTGCTCTAAGCGGGATAATATATTCTCTTTCAACTTTCTCTGTTTTAGGTTCTGTTTTTTTCGCCATTTATCCAAAATGCGACTTCCTCTGCTTTCGAGGTTTCACATGTAATTTAGTTCTTCTCCATGAACGCCTATGTTTTGTCATAGTAGACGGGTGAATTTTTTTCCCCATCCCATATTTCTTAAGAACAGCCCAAACAGGTGCCCATTTTGTCTTTCGAGCTTCTTTTGCAAGTTTTGTTTTTTTAGTTTGATTTTTTATTCCCATACAAAAAAACCTAAGCGGTTTTTTGGAATTTCCCTTTTTGTTCCTGTGAAGCTATTTCTTTAAGAGCCTCCGATGGAAATCGCGCAGGAGAAGTATTCCTTAATTTAATTATTTGAATTTTCATTACTTTATTTCCTCCATAAATTCTTTTCCTTTTGCAGTTAATTGCCGCCCAGGTTTTTTACTTCGAACACCTTTAACAGCTTTTGCAATTTCTGTAAAACCTGCAGCATCTGCTTGCTGAAGAATTGTTCGAATTATTTTCCCCCCGGCTTTTTTGAATTTCTCTGGTTTGTAGCCCCTATTTTTTTTAGAACCATATTTTGTCCTTAACCGATTTACTCCAACAATTTCTTTTTTATAGATCTGTTTTAAAATACTTGCTGCTCTTTTATACCAAAAATTCTCGTCGTCAATTGGTCTTTCTTTCGCGGAACCAGACTTTACAAACCCTGCCCACTCTGGCATTTCAAACTCAGCAACTTTTTTTAGGGCTTCTGCTAATTTTAAATTATATTCTTGCGCTGGTAATTCATATACATTTGTCATTTTGCATCCCTTTCGGAATTAGAATAACTCATTGAGTTATTTAACTAAAATAGAAAATTACCCTAGTTTTTAAACTGTTTGGTTAAAGCAAAGTAACTAAAGATTCGTCAATTTTTGCGGGCAACATTTCATGATTCATTTCTCTAACTCTCCATCCTAATTCTGTGGTCTTTCTACAAACCGCTATTTCGGCTTCACTCTCATCAATAAATCCTTCATATTCAAAAGGTCTATCATAATATTTTAAATCTCTTTTATTTGGCCACCTTAGATATGCCATCCATTCTCTTTGAGGTAAAGGAGTTTTTAGTTTAGCAATAAAAAAACATCTTCCAGAACTATGATCTCCATTAATTGCTAGCCAAGCTTTAGTTATATACTTATAATCAAATTCTTTCTGACAATAATCTTTATGAATTTCTACTGAAGACAGATTATAATCCTATTTTCACAACTTATATTAATTATTATTTTAGAAGATATACTTTACACTCTCGCCTTTCGCCATTTTTTCAAAACAATTACATATCCAATATTCCGAGCAGTATAGTAATTTCCTAATTTTTTTAAAATTTCATCGGAAATTTTCTTCAACTCTTTTTTATCCCGACAACAACTTTTTAAAACAGAAATTTTCATATTTGCAAATTTTTTAAAATGGTCTTGTAAAGTCTTCAAAAAATTCTCAGTCAAACCTTGTTTTCCTAATTGTATGTTTCCTATTCTTCCCATCTTTTTAAAAACTCCTGAATTTCTTTTTTTATAACTTTTATTTTTTTAATTTTCTTAACTTCAAAGGTCCCTGTTTTCATTCCAAACCTTTTGCAAACATCTTTTCCTTTAAACCTATGAACAGTCACATTTGATTTATTCTTTTTCCAATCTTTACTAAATGCTGCACAAAAAATCGCAGCATCTTTTATATCTCCTTTTCTAGCGCGCCCTTTAATATTCACAAAAGGGCTTCCGATAGCACTTGTATGAAAAACTTCTTCATTATCTCTAACCTGCGAAACAAGTTCTTCATTATTCTCAGCATTCCTACCACCAAAAATCATAGTGCCTTTATCTGTAATCATTTCTCTAAATTTCATATATACTTAAGGAAGAAGAGTATTTTAAAACTATTTATTTAAACACCTATTTATAATTTTCAAACAATCTTTTTGATTATTCCAAGTTAATTTTTTCATAGCACCAGAAAAACCAACCCATTTAAAATCAGAATGTTCTAGTTTATCTAATATTATTTTCTTTTTCTCTACTTCGACAGAATATAATTTATATGTTTGGCCTGCAACTTTTGGTCTATCTAAATATTCTTTTGGATATTTGTAAACTCCTTTTTCTTTAAAACTTTTTATTTTAAGAGGTTTTAATCCTGTTTCTTCTTTTACTTCTCTTTTTACAGCCATTTGAAGAGTTTCATAAATTCTTTTCCCTCCCTTTGGAAATTCCCAACCTTTCCAATGAAGTTTTCTTTTCAGAATTAAATATTCAATTTTATTTTTTGTTTTAGAATACACAACAACAAAAATTCCTTTACGATATTTTTTCATTTCCACTTTCTCAAAGCTTCCTCTAACTCAACATGCGTTTTTGCATATTCTTTCAAACTCCTTTTTTTTAAGACAGCATCAACTGCCTGACGCATTGCAATCGCGCCAGCCTCTGTACCAAATGAATGTCCATGAATTCCTCCGCCTGCTTGGATCACCAAATCTTTTCCAAGATGTTTAATTAAAAAAGGAATATGTCCTGGATGTAAACCTCCAGACGAAACACTTAGCACAGACTTTAATCCATTCCAATTCTGCTCCAATCTTTTTTTAGTCCCTTTAACTTTCTTCATTTTAATATCTTCTTCAATTTTTTTAATGTCTTTTATTCTTCCTTCTAATTTCCCAATTCCAGTTCCAATATGAATTTGGTCAACTCCAATCAGTCTAGCAAAATCTGCAATAACCATCATTGAAATTCCATGCTCTGGATTTCTGTCAAAAGCAGCATGCATTGCTCGATGCGCATGAATAGCCAGCTTAAAATTTGCCTCCCGCAAAGTTTGCAACGCCGCCCAGCCAGCAGTAAGAATATCAATCATTACATATTTCCCCCCCATTTTTTCAACCAGCTGCGCACGCTTAATCATTTCTTTAGTTTCTGCAGTAACATTTACTAAATAACCTTTTTTTTCTCCAGTTTCTTTTTCAGCCTTATCCGCCATTTCTAAAGTTTTTTCCAATCTTTTTTCAAAATTATTAAATTTCTGCGAAGCTAAATTTTCATCATCCTTTACAAGATCACAGCCACCTTTCCAAGATTCATAAGAAGATTTAGAGTGCTCTTCCTCACTTAATCCCAACTTTGGTTTTATAATTGTTCCAACCAAAGGTCTTGATTTAATCTTTAGCATTTTTCTAATACCTCCAATTCCATATCTTGGTCCCTTAAAGCTCTTCAAAATTGATTTTGGGAAACTAACATCTTCAAGTCTAATAGTTTTCACAGCTTTCATTCCCATAATATTTCCTGCAATAGAAGATAAAATATTTGGGACATTATCTTTTTCAAACAGTTCCTGTGGATAAGCAATTTTCACCCAACCACTTTTTTTAATAGAAAAAACTTTCGCCTTTAATTTTTCAATATAATTGTTTTCCTTTATTTTTGTCCAAGTTCCAACACTACTCTCCAAAGCAACAGTGTTCGCCGCTTTCTCCAAAGAAATTTTATTTGGATTAATTTTCAACAAACAAATTAAATCATTTTTTGGTTTATATCTTAAGTTTATGAATTCAAATTTTTTTACCATTTTTTTACCACGCTCCTTTTTTCAGTATCCTCAACAACAAAACCTCTCTTTTTAATTTTATCTCTTAGCTCATCTGCTTTTTCAAAATCTTTTTTCTTCCGAGCATCTTCTCTTTCCTTAACCAGCATCTTAACATCTTCAGGAATTTTAATTTTTTCTATTTTTAACAAATCCAAACCAAAAATCTCGTCCATTTTTTTAATTGCCTTAATTTTTCCTTGAGCTTTTTTATCACGAGCTAATTTCCATAAAACTTGTAAAGCCCTAGGGGTATTCAAATCATCATTAATTGCATCTTCAAATTCTTTCAAAGATGGTTTGTTTAATTTATTATCTTCTTTAAAATCTAAAATCAAATTCTTTAATCTAGAATATGCTTCTTTGGCAGAATTCATTAATTTAAAATCAAATTTAATTATTTTTCTGTAATGAATTAATAAGCACAAGTATCTAAACTCCATTGGTGAATAACCTTTTTCCTCTAAATTTTTTAAACGGATAATTTGTCCAGTTGATTTTGACATTTTCCCCTCTTTAAGATTAAGATGATTATTATGCAACCAATATTTTACCCATGGTTTTTTTCCAAATGCAGTTTCTGATTGGGCAATTTCATTTATATGATGGGGGCTCATATTGTCAATACCGCCTGTGTGAATATCAAATTGTTTTCCTAAATATTTAGAGGACATTGTAGAACATTCAATATGCCATCCTGGGAAACCAACTCCCCACGGAGAATTCCATTCTTGTTGTCTTTCACCTGGTTTTTCGGAAAATTTCCAAAGTGCAAAATCTGTTTTTTTCTTCTTTTCTCCCATGCAAATTCTTTTCCCTGCTTCCAAACCTTCTTTATGTAATCTTGCAAGTTTACCATAATCTTTTAATTTAGAAGTATTAAAATAAATACCATCAGAAGTTTTGTAAGTATAACCTTTCTTTTCTAAGATTTTTATTAATTTAATTTGTTCTTTAATATAATTTGATGCCCATGTCCATTTATTAGGCATAATCACATTTAATTTTTTTAAGTCTGCTTCAAAATTATCAAAATAATAATGAGTTATTTCTTTAGCACTTTTACCTTCTTTTTTTGCAGCTATCTCAATTTTGTCTTCTCCCTCATCAGCATTAGAAGTCAAATGCCCTACATCAGTTACATTAATAATATGTTTTATTTTAAATCCATTATATTTCAATGTTCGATAAAGGATGTCCTCAAAAATATATCTTCTCATTCCCCCAATATGTTGATACCAATAAACTGTAGGACCGCACCCGTACATTCCAACGAAATTTTTTTTAATAGGTTTAAACACTTCTTTTTTTCTCGTTAATGTGTTATATAATTTTAACATAATAAATATAAGAAAACCTAATTTAAAAATCTAATTAACAAATCGCAGAATTCAATGTTCCTACATGTTTGATATCAATGTAAGAAATATGTGTTTTTGTAGTTATACCATTATCTTCTTCCATTTCTATTTTTAAATTTGTGTTGGAAGTTTCCTTTGGAATATTCAAAAGTAAAATAGTTACTGTTGTTTGTCCTGGAGAAACAGTTCCTTCCCAATCTTTATCTAAAACCCAATTTTCAACAATGTTTGTTGGTGTTCCTTCTAAACTTTCTATATTTTTTATTTTTAATCTATAATCTGTTTGAGTGTCAGTATTTATTATACATATAATTTGTCTTCTTCCCCCATCACCTAAAGTAATTTCATGACCTGATTCCCCTATGCATTTTACCCCATAATCATTAGCACCAAACAAACTCTTGACTTCATTTTTAACATTTTCACTTATATCTTCAGTAAGAGTTATTCCAGAACACATAATAGTCCTAACAAGGTACATTCCCATAACTAATACAACCATAAGAAGAGCTATTGTAACAATCGTTCCAATACTCATTTCCATAGCGCCTGTTTTTTTATTAATCATTTTAAATCGCTGGGAAATTTTGAATTTGATTTTGTATTATTGGAGCAAGATATTTAATGAACACTATAAGGAATATAATTGCTAAGATTATTCCCACAATATTTACAATAATTCCTGCTTTTCCAATTTTATTCGGATTCTTTTTTTGCTGAATCATTGAAAATATAAGTCCAACAAATCCAAGAAGAATTCCATTATTCCCAATAAAAATAATACTTGTTATACCAAGTGTAAGTCCTATAATACCAAAGGATTCATTATTATAAGATTTTTTTTCCACCTTCTTTTTCATATCTTATCTAACTATTTTTGTTTTATAAATGTTTTGAAGTGGGAATGCGGGGAGTCGAACCCCGGACACCATGATCTTCAGTCATGTGCTCTCCCGCTGAGCTACATTCCCTTCTTTGATTTAATGTAGCTCAGCATCCGTAAGGATTAATGTAGCTACATTCCCTTCTTTGATTTAATGTAGCTCAGCATCCGTAAGGATTAATGTAGCTACATTCCTATTAAATAATTGAATAAGAAATCTTTTTTAAATATGTTGATATGAATTGTAAGTCAGGAATAGGCCAGATTCTGTTGTTCTCTGTTCTTTTTCAAGACAGACAGAACATGTTAACATTTAACTATGCGTCTTAGACTTGCACTGATTGAGATGCTCGTTTCATCAAATCCTTATCGTCGAAGTTTCCCGCAAGGTTCATTACTTAAATAAGGCTGTGGCGTTTCTATAACAGAGCTTTACTTCACAGCAATCAGGATTTCCCTGACAATCTTTATAGTGTCCGGACCTTCCTCACGACGCGAAATTTCATTTCGCGAAGTCCCGTAGGAGGACTTAGAAATCATATTTTGAATTCTTGATAATTTAATATCAAAGTCCCGAAGTTAACTACCCAACTTACAAAATTAAAGAGATAATTAAGTTTTTAAGGTTTATTGTTTAGAAATATTTATGGATTATCATGCAAAAGAGGTTAAAGAAATTTTTAAAGAATTGAAAACTTCTGAAAAAGGATTAACTCAAGAACAAGCAAAAATTAGGTTAGCAAAAACAGGATTAAATGAAATTTCCAAAAAAAAGAAAACTCCAAAAATTTTTTTTTTCCTCAAACAATTTAATAGTCCTTTAATTTACATTTTGTTTGTTGCTATGATTATTTCTTTTATTTTTGACCATGTGATTGACGCATATGTTATTCTCGCGGTTGTTTTAATTAATGCGGTTATTGGTTTTGTTCAGGAAAGAAAAGCAGAAAGAGCAATTGACGCGTTAAAAAAACTTGTTGTGTCTTATGCAAAAGTTTACAGGGACGATAAACTTTTAAAAGTTCCTTCTAAGGAAATTGTTTTCGGAGATATTATTTTATTAGAAGAAGGAGACAAGGTGCCAGCCGATGCCCGCCTTTTTGAAATGAAAAATTTTAGAACACAAGAATCATCACTAACAGGCGAATCATTTCCTGAGGAAAAAAATTTGAAAATTCTTGATAAGTCCGTTGTTTTATCTGATAGAACAAATATGGTGTTTATGAGCACACTTGTTGTTTCTGGACAAGCAAAAGCAGTCGTCGTCGGAATAGCAAACAAGACAGTAATTGGTAATGTGGCAGAATCTATTCAAGAAATAGTCCAGCCAAAAATGCACTTCAACAAAAAAGTAAATCAACTCGCTATGCAAATGGCAATCTTTGCAGGAGTTGGGGCGGCATTAACATTTATCATAGGATATTTTTTTAACAAATTAGAATTATTTGAAATATTTTTATTCACTATCGCTTCACTTGTTTCAGGAATTCCAGAGGGTTTACCAGCAGTTTTAATTATTGTTTTAGCAATAGGGGCAAGACGGATGGCAAAGAGGAATGCTGTTATAAGGCATTTACCTGCTGTAGAAACTCTCGGTGTTGCAACAATAATAGCGACAGATAAAACAGGAACAATAACTCAAAACTCAATGACAATAGAA
>Ga0208769_1000388_pt1 | contig 21960 bp, 23 predicted proteins | sample AntAceMetag02UKC_FD_184768 | JGI IMG/M metagenome (GOLD analysis project Ga0208769, IMG submission 184768) | Saline lake microbial communities from Ace Lake, Antarctica- Antarctic Ace Lake Metagenome 02UKC (SPAdes) (version 2) | ecosystem: Environmental > Aquatic > Non-marine Saline and Alkaline...
CAGCAGAATTACTTAATGAGGTAACTTTATGAGCCTACCGCGTTTTAGCGTTAATCAATCTTTATTTATAAATTTAGTATCTGCAATTATTATAATTATAGGCTTGATAGTAGTATTTGGTATGAATAGGGAAGTATTCCCGAATGTTTCATTTGATATTGTAAGTGTTACAACAGCTTATCCTGGTGCTACTCCGACAGACGTGGAAAAACTTATTAGTGTTCCTATAGAAAAGGAGCTAAAGCAAGTAGATGGTGTAAAAGAAATAAGCTCTGCGTCAGCAGAAAGCCTTTCCTATGTATATGTAGAGATAGATTCGGATGAGACAGATAAACAGAAGGTTATAAGGGATATTCAGAGTGCAGTTGATAGAGTGAAAGGCTTGCCAGATGATGTGGATGATCCTATAGTAACAGAGATTACGGGCAGCCAATACCCCATAATAGAGGTTTCTCTATCTGGAGATATGTCAGAACATACCTTACAAAAACACGCAGATACTCTTGAGGATACACTTGAAGATATACCTGGTGTTGCTCGCGCAAAAAAAGCTGGGTACCGCGAAAGAGAATTACAAATTCTTGTTAACCCGCAGAAAATGAGAGAATACTATGTTTCTTTAGATGAGATAGAGCATGCTCTTGCCAACCGCAATATAAGCCTTCCGGCAGGAAAATTAAATACTGAGACAACCGAATACAGCATCAGAACAACAGGAGAGTTTCTAACTGCCGAGGAAGTTGAAGATGTAATTATACGAGCAAATAATTCCGGCAACTGGCTAAGGATAAAAGACATAGCAGAGGTGTCTGATACATTTAAAGATGAAAATATAATAAATAAAACTCTCGGCACCCGTTCAATTAATCTTGTTATTCTCAAAAAGGGATCAGGCGATGCCATAAGCATAGTTGATATAATAAAAAAACAGTGTGCAAAGTATTTGAAAAATCAGAGCGATGAACTGCAGATATCATATGTTAATGATTATTCGTTTTTTGCCAGAAGGCGCCTTAATGTTTTAAGGAACAATGCCTTATTTGGTATATTTATTGTTATTGGCATTTTGCTTGTTTTCCTGCAGAGAAGAGTGGCATTTCTTACATTTTTAGGTATACCTGTGGCATTTTTTACCACATTTGTTGTTATGAGCATGATGGGTATAACCATAAATCTAATAAGTATGTTTGGGCTTATTATAGTTTTAGGTATGCTTGTTGACGATGGTATTATTGTTGCAGAAAATGTTTATAGATGTATGGAAGAAGGCATGCCACCGCGTAAAGCAGCTATTCATGGAACAGAGCAGGTTATGGGTGCTGTTATTGCAGCTGTAGCTACAACAATTGCGGCATTTTCGCCTTTGCTCATGATGACAGGCCTTATAGGCAAATTTATCAGGAATATTCCTATTGTGGTTATTATTGCGCTTGTTGCCTCACTTGGTGAAGCGCTTATTATTTTGCCATGCCACCTTGCGGACTTTGCAAAGGTTAAACTTGATGCGCGCGGTAAACCTATAGCATTAGCAAAAGAGATGCCGTGGTTTAAAAAGCTAATATCTTTTTATACTCGGATGGTTGAGGCAGCCATACGCAGAAAATACAAGGTTGTTGGTGCCTTTACCCTGGTTTTAATTATATTTATGATATTGGCTTCTGTAGCAATAAAATTTATTCTTTTTCCTAGCGCTGGGATTGATTTCTTTTTTATAAGAGGTGAAGCGCCTATAGGTACACCTTTAGAGAAGGTGCATGAGCTTATGCTTCCTGTTGAAGCAGCTGTGTCTGAATTATCTAAGGAAGAACTCGATACATATGTTGCAACCATAGGAAGAATAGAGGAAGACCGTCATGACCCATATTCAGGACAGGCTAGCAATCTAGCGCAGGTAACTGTTTATCTTACCCAAGAGCAAGACAGAAAAAGAAGCGTGGATGAGATTATTGTAGAACTGCGCGAGAAATTAGGAGATATCAAAGGTTTTAACGAGCTTAGGTTTGACAAACCCGCGACCGGTCCGCCTGTAGGAAAACCAGTTGAAGTAAAAATAAGAGGTGAAGATTTCGATGTCTTAGATGAGATATCTAAAGAATATATGGATTTCTTAGTTACAATAGAAGGCACATCAGATGTTACCTGGGATCATAAGCCTGGAAAAGAAGAGATTCGCATTAGTGTTAATCGTGAGCAGGCAGCTGTTGCTGGCCTTAGCATAAGCCGTGTAGCAAAAACTATTCGTGCTGTTTTTGAAGGTGGTATTGCAACAACAGTTAAGCCGGTTAAGGCAGAGGAAGAAACTGATGTTACGGTAAGATTTGCAAAGGATTACACAGATGATATTTCTGTTTTTGAAGATATTTTTGTTGAAAATAAGTATGGGAACTTAATCCCGCTCACAAAGATAGCTAGCATAGAAAAGGCTCCTGGCACCACAACCATCAATCACTTAGATGGGAAGCGGGTTGTTACGGTTTCTGCTAATGTGGATAATGATAAAGCCACATCTATGAAGGTTAATGGGCTAGTCGCAAAGAAATTTCGTGATATTTCAAAGAAATATTTAGGTTATTCTGTTAAATATGGCGGGGAGCAGGAAGAAAGCATAAAATCGCTTATGAGTTTGCTTAAGGCATTCTTTTTCGCCTTCCTCATTATTTATTTAATACTTGCTTCATTTTTTAAATCTCTTGTGCAGCCGTTTATAGTTATGTTAGCCATACCCTTTGGGCTTATTGGTGTTGTTTTTGCATTTATTGTTCATGGCCTGCCGTTATCTTTTATGGCAATTTTAGGCGTTATAGGATTAAATGGTATTGTGGTCAACGACTCCATTGTATTAGTGGATTTTATAAATAAATTGCGTGCTCAAGGCATTAGCAGAAAAGACTCTATTGTTAAGGCAGGGCAAATGAGAATAAGGCCTGTTATTTTAACAACTGTTACTACTGTTGGCGGACTTTCTACAGTAGCCTATGGCATAGGAGGAAAAGACCCATTCCTGGTTCCAATGGCAGTTGCTATATGCTGGGGCCTTTTATTTGCCACCGCGCTTACACTTATTGTTATTCCTTGTTTTTATTCTATAATTGACGATGTAGCATTAAAAATAACCCACCATAGCAGCATGATTAAAAGTGCCAAAATAGATAATGGTAAAAAATAAAGATTTTTCTTGCCCTTACACCATGTAGGGTACAGGACTACGCTAGAATGTCAAAAAAATGAAAAAAATGCTTGCCCTCCTTTGCCATTCGAAGGAAAACAACGGTAAGGGCTACGGAGGACTGCGCAAAACATGGAAAAATAAAGATTTTTCTTGCATTTTTTTGGGAAAGTGGTAAAATTTAATCCTGTTGAAAACATAAAGTAGCCCACCGAGAGGGGCCTATTGGTTTTTTCTCTTTTGCCGATGGGCCCTTTTTTTAATGAGCACTGCATTTATGAAAATTTTTAATTTTCATAAATGCATCTTCTTTGAATTTCTGCCATGAATGTGCAAACTAAACCCTTGACATCAAAGATGTCAAGGGTAAATTCAGCCATACAACTTACGTTCATTTCATTCCGTAAGTTGTGGCTTCATTTATGCTAACCAAAACTGATAAAGATATAATAATCTCCTATCTGGAAGACTACTCCAACTTAAAAGGTGGATTTGCAGAAGCAGTAGTAATCCCTGAGTCTGAATCTGACATAATAGTCCTATTAAAAGATGCCAGTCAAAAGCATACCCCTGTTGCTATATCAGGCGCAGGCACCGGTGTCACAGGGGGACGCATACCTTTTGGCGGAATTGTAGTCTCACTTGAAAAATTAAACAAAATAGTCTCGATGGGCTCAGAGTCCGCGATCCTGCAGGCAGGGGTACGTTTAGAGGATTTACATAAAGAGCTAGAAAAGAAAGGACTATTTTACCCACCAGATCCAACAGAAAAAAGCTCATTTATAGGAGGCAATGTTTCAACCGGTGCATCAGGTGCCAGAACATATAAATTTGGTACAACTAGGGATTTTATTAAGAGGCTTAGGGTGGTTTTAACTACGGGGGATGTAGTAGATATTAAAAGAGGTGAGGTGTTTGCAGATAATAATGTTTTGAATATACCACTTATCTCCGGCAAGCACATTAAAGTAAATTTGCCAACTTATAAAATGCCGCATGTAAAAAATACTGCTGGATATTACGCAAAGCCAGGCATGGATGCAATTGATTTGTTTATTGGCCAGGATGGGACACTTGGCATTATTACTGAAGTTGAATTAAAACTTCTAAAAAAACCTTATGGTATATTTGACTGCTGTGCTTTTTTCATAAAAGATACAGATTGTCTGCAGTTTATATATAAGGCTAAGAAATCCATGGATGCTTTATCTTTAGAATATTTTGATAAAAACGCGCTAAACCTTATACGTGGTAAACATCCTAAGATTCCTCAAGATGTAGAAGCAGCGTGCTTTTTTGAGCAGATTATAAATGAAGGCAATGAGGATGGATTAACCGATCAGTGGGCAGCTTTAATGGAAAAATGCAATTGCAATTTAGGTAAAGCGTGGTTTGGCCAGTCAAAAACTGAGAGGAATAAATTTCATGATTTTAGGCATGATGTACCTGATACAGTAAATGAGATTATAAAGAAAACAGGCCAGAAGAAAATTGGTACTGATATTGCTGTGCCAGATCAAAACCTAGATCAGATGTTCACATTTTACAAAAATGCTCTTATAGAATCTGGCATAGATTATCTTATATTTGGGCATATAGGAAATAGCCATCTTCATGTGAACATGCTACCGAAGAATGCAGAAGAACATAAAAAGGGCGAGAAGCTTTATGTGGAGTTTGCCAAAAAAGCAATATCTTTAGGAGGTACGGTTTCCGCAGAACATGGTATAGGAAAGATAAAGCATAATTATCTTAAGCTTATGTTTGATGAAAAAGGTATAAGGCAAATGGCTAATCTTAAAAAATCTTTAGACCCTGCCTGTATATTAGGTCTTGATAATATATTCCAAAAAGAATTACTATTTTAAAAAAACAGGTGACTGTTACAGCTTTTTATTATATAATTCTAATAAATAGACATGATAAATAAGAAAAAAACAGTAGATGTAATAATAGAAAAAGCGTCATTGCGGGACTTGCCATATATTAAAGAGAAGATAGAAAAATACTGGCTTGATGGCAGGAATGTCTTGATTGAGCAGTTTTTTGTCGCAAGAAACAAAAAGGACGTTCCAGTAGGTTTTATAAGGTATACCAAGCATCCAACCTTTTATGAGCCCTGTACACTGGCAGTGGATTATTATTGGAGAGGCAAAGGAATTGCTGCCATGCTCTTTGGACACATTATGTCAGTTATGCCTAAAGATAAACCTGTCTATATTTTAACGCATATACCTAAATTTTTCGAATTGTATGGATTTGAATGTACTAATACTTATCCTAAGGAAATAGATGAAAAGTTTAACTCAGTTTGTAGAATCAGCAGGGATAAAGTTTCGATAATGCGGCTGGTAAGATGAACTCAGCCCTTCCTGAGCATGCAAGGAGTAGCGTGGAAAAGGGTGAGGTGAAATTCTTCATAAGTGATCTGCATTTAGGAGATGGTTCTGGTGCGGATGATTTTAATTATACAAATGAATTTTTAAAATTCCTTGATTTTGCGAAAGTTCATTGTCAGGAACTTATAATTGTCGGTGACCTTTTTGAGCTATGGCAGTGCGATTTAGATAAAATTATTTTTCACCATAATCGTGTGATAAAAGCACTGTTTAGCTTTGCTAAAAATAAACAACTGACTTATGTAATAGGGAATCATGACCATATCCCATTTGTTAAGTATATAAATTCTGACATTGGTGTTAAGCTCAAATACCATGATGAAAAACTTAAGTTACACGCAGAACATGGTAATCAATACGATATATTTAATAGATACAAAAACCCTATGACAGCTGCTGGAAGTCCATGGGGTAAAATAATTTCTTATATATGTGGCTGGGCAGAAAGAACCATACATCCTGATATTGATGAGTGGTCAACTGTGGTAGCTGGAATAAAAAATAAAGTCCCGCCCACTGATGTAGAATATTCCAAAAGAGGTGGAGATCTATCAGAATATGAAAAAGCTGCCCAAGGCATCATTAGCGAAGGAAACAAAATAGTAATTTTTGGGCACACACATCAAGCAAAAATAACCAGATTTAATAAAGGAATTTATGCTAATTGTGGTGCTTGGTGTGGCTCTGTGAAACCAACATACATTGCAGTAAAGAACGAAAGAGTTGAATTAAGAGATGGAGTTAAGCATACAGTCCTAAGCGCGGAAGGAGTAACTTAAAATGAACCCTATAATTAATATTGAATTATTACCAGAGCAAATAAGGAAGAAGGTTCGTAAATATTTAATGCAATTAATAGATCTATATGGCGAGAGCATAGTGTCAATTTTTATCTATGGTAGCGCAACAGGTAAAAACTATATCCCGGGCAAATCTGATATTAATCTGGCACTGGTTTTAAAAGAACTGACATTTGCTGATTTGAAGAAATCACTAAAGCTCATTTCTTTAGGTATTAGCCAAAAAATAGCCGCACCCTTGATGTTAACAGTAAAGCACATGCAGACCTCAACAGATGTGTTTCCAATAGAATTTTTGGAAATGAAAGATAATCATCATTTGCTTTATGGGCAGGACCTGCTTTTAGAATTACCTATCCAGGAATCCAATATAAGACTGCAGTGTGAACAGCAGCTTAAAGGCAAGCTCATAAGAATAAGACAGGCTTATTTAGAAATAGGACTCAGAAAAAAAGGCATAAAGGCGCTATTAGAAGAGTCTTTGAATTCACTTTTCCCTATTTTTAGAGGTTTAATACGTTTAAAAACAGCAAATATGGCACCTACTGATAAAGAGCGGATAATAAATGATCTGGCAAAACACTTTGGAGTAGATCCAGAGGCCTTTAAAATGGGCTCAGGAGCTGTTGAACCATTTTTTGAAAAATATATTAGTGAAATCCAAAAACTTGCAATTGCGTCTGATGAACTAAAGGTCTAAAAACTTATATGTTAAAAAAGATATTTTTTATAACAACTTTACTGATATTAACAACAAGTCTTCTGCGTGCGCAAGAGGAAACCAGGTTTCCGGAATACCGTGGTTATGTTAATGATTTTGCTAATGTTATTACATCTACTGATGAGCGCTCCATGGAAACTTTAATATTGGAGTTAGAGGAGAAAACGACTGCTCAGATTGCGGTTGTAACTGTTTCCACAACACAACCTTTGGTTATTGAGGAATATGCGGTAGGGCTCTTTGAGGAATGGGGCATAGGTACAAAAGAAGAAGATAATGGCATGCTTATTTTAATGGCAGTTAATGACAGAAAGGTGAGGATTGAGACCGGCTACGGCCTAGAGGGTGCAATCCCAGATGCTCTGGCAAGTCAAATTGTAAATCAGATTATGACACCAGAGTTTAAGCAGGGTAATTTAAGTAAGGGGTTGCTTCTTGGCTCTGTTGCAGTTGCACAACTTGTTTCTAAGGAGTATAATATAGAACTTACAGGCAGCGCACACTATGCTAAGGTAGTGGAAAAACTTAAGCCTGCGCATCCTGCTATAGCATTACTGCGCTTTATATTTACAATAGGTTTGTTTATTCTTATTTTTGGGCTTCGTTCAGGACTTTTGTTTTACTTTATTTTAGGCGCCACAGGAAGAAGGCGAGGCGGCATGTGGTATGGTAGTGGATATCATGGCAATGGAGGCGGCTTTAGCGGCGGTTTCGGCGGCTTTGGCGGTGGTTTCTCCGGTGGTGGAGGAGCTTCTGGAGGGTGGTAAGTGAGGACATAAGTTACGGAACTTTAGTGACGTAACTTATAGGTCCGAATTTACCCTTGACATAAAAAATGTCAAGGGTTTAATTCGTACGTTCAAGAAGAATTTCAAAGTAGATGAATTTATGAAAATTAAAAATTTCCATAAATTGAGTACTCATTAAAGGAGGCGCATATGAAAAAATGGTTAGTGGTGTTGATTGTTGTAGGTGCAATATTGTTAATGTTGGCAGGATGGTTTATTAGTGGTTTAAATTCGGTTGTGATATTGCATGAGAATGTTTCAACCAGCTGGGCTCAGATAGAGAATCAGCTACAAAGAAGAAATGACCTTATACCGAATTTAGTAAGTACAGTTAAAGGTTATGCTTCACATGAAAAAGAGCTTTTTACAAAAGTTACAGAGCTTAGAAGCCAATGGGGTAATGCACAAACCAAAGGCGAGAAGATGAAGGCTGCGCAAGGACTGGGAGGCGCTTTATCCAGGCTGCTCTTAGTAGCGGAAAACTATCCGGAACTTAAAGCTAACCAGAATTTCTTGAGCCTGCAAGCTCAACTGGAAGGTACTGAGAATAGAATCGCGGTTGAAAGAAACAGATACAACCGAGCAGTAAGGGCATTTAATACTTATATCAGGACAGTTTTTGGTGCATTTTTTGCCAAAATGCGTGGCTTAGGAGAGCCTGTTGAATATTTTGAAGCAGAAGCTGTGGCTCGTGCAGTACCAAAGGTAGTGTTTTAAATGAAAAAACTATTAACATATTTTTTTATATTGCTGCTTATTGCATCTTTCATAGCTTATAAAGCAAGAGGTGCGATAGTTAAGTCAGTGTTGGAACGTTCTGTTAGGTCACTTACAAACTTAAGTCTAAGTTTAGAAGATGTTGATATTGACTTAGCCCAGCATAACTTAAGCTTAAAGAACTTATTGCTATATAATCCACCAAACTTTGAAAAAGCAGTTATGATAAAAATGCCACATGTCTATATTGATTATAATCTCAGTGCAGCTATGCAAGGGAAGGTTGATTTTAATATCCTGAAATTAGATATAGAAGAATTACTTATCATAAGAAATGAAAAAGGACATTTGAATTTTATGCGCATAAAAGGGTTACAGACTCCAAGTGGCTCCAAGAAAACCACGGGTAGCTTTAAGATAGATAAGCTATATTTTTCTCTTGGAAAGGTTGTATATAAAGATTATTTCAGAAAGAGGTCCCCTATGATTAACGTATATAATCTAAACATTAAAAATCAGCTATTTGAGAACGTAGATAACCCAAAGGCGCTCGTTAGCTCAATTATGCGCAAAGCGCTTATGCAAACTGACATATCGAACCTGCTTAATTATAATATAAATATATTAAATGAAAATCTAACAAATGTAATAGATAGGGGTGGGGTTATGATAAAAGAGTTTCAAGCCAGGGCCACTGAAAGCATTAAAGATGGGACAGGGAACCTCAAACAAACAATAAAAAACATATTTACACAGGAGAACGAGTAAAACTATGAGAAAAGAAAGAATAACGCTGGAAGCAAATAATATAAGGCCTTTTATTAATCAGAGGCATATTGATCTTGTTATGCCTGAGGTAATTGACGCTGATAGAAAGATTAAAAAAGGTACAGGCGAAGGAGCAAGCTTTTTGGGCTGGTGCCATCTTGGTTCTCAGACCAGTAAAAAGGTTGTGTCTGGAATAAATGATGTAGCTGCAGAAATTAGGCAAAGGGCCGATGTGTTATTGTGCATAGGCATAGGGGGTTCTTACCTTGGTGCCAGGGCTGGTATAGAGTTTTTATCCCCAATTTTTCCGCAAGAGCACAGAGCAGATGAGCCAAGCGTATATTTCTGCGGCAATAATTTAAGCGCAGATTACCTGCATGATTTATTAGGGAGCATAGATAATGGTAAAGAAATATATGTCAATGTAATATCAAAATCAGGTACTACAATAGAGCCAGCTTTGAGCTTTCGTGTTATATATGACTTTATGAAAAAGCGCTACTCCGGGAAAGAGTTAGCGAAACGTATAATTTGTACTACTGATAAGAAAAAAGGCGCCCTTAAAAGCATGGCCTCTAAAAAAGATTTTAGAACTTTTATTATACCAGATAATGTGGGTGGGAGATTTTCTGTTCTTGCGCCAGTTGGCCTGCTGCCAATGGCCTCGGCAGGCGTAGACATAAAAGAATTGCTAAGGGGAGCCGCTGCTATTGAGGCGGATGTCTTTAAAGGTAAGGCAGAGAAAAATGATGCATATAGATATGCTGTAATACGCAATCTTCTTTACAGGTCAGGTAAGCACATTGAGATACTTTCCGGTTTTCATCCTTCATCACATTATTTACTAGAGTGGTGGAAGCAGCTGTTTGCTGAAAGTGAGGGTAAAAATAATAAGGGTATATTTCCAGCTACAGCAGATTTTACAGGAGACCTGCATTCCATAGGTCAATTAATACAAGATGGCAGGAGAAATATATTTGAAACATTTCTTATGATAGGGAAGTCTTTGAATAAGGTAAAAATACCACAGTTAAAAGAGAACATGGATGGGTTGAATTATTTAGCAGGTAAGGACATGGATTATGTAGATAAAAAAGCATATCAGGGCACTGCAAAGGCACATGCCGCAGGTGGGGTGCCAAATATGACTATACACATACCACAGAGATCGGCTTATTATCTTGGCCAGGTATATTACTTTTTTGAAATCGCAGTAGCGCTTTCAGGTTATCTGCTGGGTATAAATCCGTTTGATCAGCCTGGCGTTCAGGCATATAAAAATAATATGTACAGGCTTCTTAAAAAGAAAGGTTGATAATATGGCAAAGGCAAAAATAATAAAACAGTTGATGATAACAACTCCAAATGAAGTAGCCACTTTAGATAAAATATCTACTACCTTAAAGGATGCTGGAATAAGCATTTCGCATTTATGCGGTTCAGCGTTCGATGAAGAGGCCCGCTTTATGGTGGTGGTAAGCAACCCAGACAAAGCTCTCCAGATTTTTCAAAAAATGGAATATGAAGTTTCTTTAGAAGATGTGTTAGAGGTAGAATTTGATAATGCATCTGGAACCTTATCACCAATAGCGGGAATTTTAGGAGTTGCTGGTGTTGATATAAAATATATTTTTGGCACAACAGCTGATTCTAACAAAGTAATAGGCATAATTTCAACAAACGATAACCAAAAAGCACTAAATTTGATAAATACATAGGTTTAAAAATATTTTATATTGTTAAAAAAACCTTGACAACCCTCATATTCCTTGATAAACTTAATTTTGTAAAGAAAATTACTTTAAGGAGGTGAAATAGACATATGCGTATTAATAAGGGAATAAAAATTGTACTTTCAGGAGCTTTAATTTTATGCTTTATAGCGGTGGCATTGCCAGTTTTTGCACAAGAAGGTAGTGTTGTTGAAAAAATGGGCAAAAAGCTTGGCAGAGGCTTAGTAAACGTAGCAACAGGGTGGATTGAGTTACCTAAAAATATTTACGATACAAGCATTGAAACAAATAATCCACTAATGGGGCTAACATACGGCTTAGTTAAAGGCGTTGGAATGACAGTTGTAAGAACCGGTGCTGGTGCTTATGATGTTGTTACATTTCTGTTTCCAATCCCAGAAGATTATGAGCCATTATTAGATCCTGAATTTGTATTTGAAGAAAAATAATTATTTTTATTTAAAAGAGACGAGCTGGGTCTTTTAAAAAGGACCTGTCTCGTCTTTTTTAAATATTTTTTACATCATATTTTAAAACAAAGCCGTGAGGTGATTTTATGGACAAAGCAAAAGAACGCAGAGCATATATCAGGACTGAATTACCTATACCTATAGATATTAGAATTAAGCAAGCTAATGTAATAGAAGAGATACAGATTCAAGCCAAGAACATAAGCGCAACAGGCCTGATGATACAGATCAAAAAGAGCCTCTCTTCCGGAGTACTTGTTGAATTAAAACTAACTCCTAAACAAGCTCCAAGCCCAATTCATATAGATGCCAAGGTAATACGGTCAGAAAAAGTACAGGGGCAGGATTTGTTTAATGTTGGTATAGAGTTTGTTAAGATTGAAGAAGACAACAAGAATACATTTCTCAAATTTTTGTGTGACACTATATACAAACTGTCCTAAGGCTCTTATCTTAAGTTTTCATGCCTAAAATAAAATCGCATTTCTCCCACAGAAAATTCTTACTATATACCCACATCAAATATAAAAAATATAAAAAGGTTCTATTTGGTGTGGGTATATATTATTTATTAACACTTTTTTTAATTTACCCGATATCCCCCTGTTTATTTTCCGTTTTTTTAAGGTTCAAAGAACCTGTTTTTGTATCACCTATTGCTGCCGAAGAAATACATATAAGATCTGACAGATATGGCGATGGTCATTTTGGAACAAGGCGTGGGGGCGGCAGAAGAAAGCATAAAGGGTTGGACATAAGAGCGGACATGGGTGAGCCTGTTTATGCATCAAAAAGCGGAGTTACAGCAACAGGATGGGTAAAGGGTGGCATGGGCAAATATGTTAAAATAAAGCATCAGGGTGGCTATGTTACTCTATATGGCCACTTAAGCGAGATAACAGTAAATAGCGGTGCCTGGGTATGGCAAAATGAAGAAATTGGTAAAGCTGGCAAAACAGGCAATGCCAATTATAGAGCAATGCATACACATGTTCATTTTGAGATAAGGCAAAATGGTAAGCACATAGACCCACTTCCAGAAATAGTAAAAAAAAGGTGACAGTCTGAATTCAAGTTACTAGCGCAACGCTTTTAATCTGTTACAATAGCAGATGAAAGGAGTTGCCTATGAGTAGATACAAAAGATTAACCTTTATTGAACGTGAGGAAATCAGCCGTTTATTAGTGTTACACATTAGCATTAGAGAGATTGCTAAAAGGATAAATAAATATCCAAGTACTATCTCCCGCGAAATCAATCGTTCCTCTTTAAGTAAAAATGAGTATAGAGCTGTTGCTGCCCAAGGTTACTCAGAAGAACAATTGCATAGATATCCAAGAGCACGAAAACTTGATAAAAACATAAAATTATTTAATTTTGTTCATTATCACATAACGCAAAAGAGCTGGACTCCAGAACAAGTTGCAAAACGGCTTAAAATATTGTATCCTAATGATATGAATATGCACATATCACATGAATCAATTTATAGCTATCTTTATGTCTTACCACGCAGTACTTTTAAAAAAGAGATTATAGCCTGCCTTAGAAGACATTATAAAAACCGAAGATCTAAAAAAGAACGCCATAAGCCGTGCCCTATTCAAGACTATCTTAGCATTGAAGAAAGACCTGTTGAAGTAGCTGATAGAGTCATACCGGGGCACTGGGAAGGTGACTTAGTAATGGGCTCTATGAATAAATCTGCCATAGGTACATTAGTTGAGCGTGTAACCCGCTTAACCTTACTGGTTAAACTTAAGGATAAAGATGCTAATGCTGTGCGTAAAGCCTTTGGGGAAGAATTTAGTCATCTTCCAAGCGGACTAAAGCGAACATTAACATATGACCAAGGTCAGGAAATGGCACAACATAAACTCTTTACAAAAGAGACTGACATAACTGTTTATTTTGCACACCCCCATTCACCATGGGAACGGGGAACAAATGAAAACACAAATGCGTTAATTAGGCAATTTTTTCCAAAAGGCACTAATTTTAATAAAGTATCAAAAGAACGGCTCAAAGAAGTCCAAGAATTGTTAAACGACAGGCCAAGAAAAGTGCATGACTTTTATACGCCTAATGAAGTTTTTTATAAACTGTTGCACTAGAAGCTTGAATGTGCCCAGACACCTTTTTTAGCTTGCTTTTTGCGCATAGCGTAAGTATAATATTCCTACAATAAATAAAGGAGGCATGTATGCGTAGGTTTGTAACAGTTGTAGTTTTGATATGTGTAGCTAGTTCCTTTTTTGGCACTTCGTTAGCTTATGCAAACGATGGGGAAAACAAAGTTGTGAAGTTTTTTAAAAATCTTGTGAATTGGCCACTTAATGTTACTAAAAAGAGCTCAGAGGCTGTTGGCAGGACAATTGATAGGCCTATCAGGGGTACTACCACAACTGTCTCATCTGCCGTAGAGGCAGTAACAGGTAAGCCTGAGAAGATTAAGGATGTTATAACAGAGCCAATCCTGGCAACAGGTGAAACAGCAATAACCGCAGTTGAGGGTATTGTTGAAGCACCCATAGAAGGGACAGCTGAAACATTCAAAGAAACGGAATAAAAGCTTCCTATTTCTTCGTTATGTTTTTAATCAAACTAAAAGAGGGGCTAAAAACCCTTCTTTTGGTGTCTTAGGGGTACAATACTTATGAGAATTAATATAACATACCATGAAAAGATAGCCATCCTAAACATTATAGGTGAAATTGATATTAATTCATCTGTGTTGATAGAGATGGTTGGTAAACTTCTAAGGAGAGGCACAAATAAAATAATTATTAATTTAGGTGATGTTAATTTTATAGATTATAACGGTTTATCTGTTCTGGCCATCGCCTATAAAAGTGTACTGAATGTTAAGGGCATTGTGAAACTTGCCCATGTGCCGGTGCGGGTAATGGAGCTTTTGCGCATTGTAAGATTAGATAATGTATTTGATATATACAAAAACCTTGATAAAGCAATAAAGAGTTTTGACCCTAAAGAGGGTCCTTGCAAAGAAATACTGCCAGACGATTCACCATTAAGAAGGAAATTTCAAAGGCTGGACATGGATATAAGTATTTATTATAAAAGGACAGAGTCAGATGATAAAGAAAATCCTCTTTACTCAGGTTTGGCAGGAAACTTAAGCGGCGCGGGCCTTTTTTTGCGTGGTATAAATATGCTACCAGCTGGCACAAAGGTAGACTTGGATATTGTTTTGCCCAAAGAAAGTGAAAAATCCATCACTTTACAGGGCATTGTTATGTGGATAGCTGATAAACAATTGCAGCCTGATTTCTACCCTGGTATGGGAGTGCAGTTTATAGATATTGCCCGGGATGCACAAGAAGAGCTAATAGGTTTTATTGAAAAAAATATTGCTAGATAAAAATCCCCGCATTTGACCTGTCGAGGGTTTTTTTGCTATCTCGAAGGGTCATTTATTTAAATTCAAAGGAAAAATGAGAAGAAACAGACTTAAATTAGCCTTGTTATTTTTAGGGCTAATTTTTATTTTTTATGGATGCATACCGGCAGCCAGTGAAAATGGTTCTTACTATGTCCGCACTGTTATAGATGGAGACACTGTTATATTAACAAATGGTAAACATCTTAGATATATTGGCATTGATACCCCTGAATCAAGAAAGAAAATATCTGGAACTTGGGTTTTTAACCCCGAACCCTATGCAGTAGTGGCATGTGAATTAAATAAATCAATGGTGGAGGGCAAAAAAGTAAGGCTTGAATTTGATAAGGAGCCCACAGATAAATATGGCCGTTGGTTAGCGTATGTTTTTGTAAATGATAAAATGATTAATGAAGAGTTGCTCCGCCACGGATATGCTACTGTTTATACAATCCCGCCAAATGTAAAATATGTTAACAGGTTTTCTGTCGCAGAAGATACGGCGAAGAAAAAGAAAATGGGTTTGTGGTCTTTAAAATAAAAAAGCATTTTTTATAGTTTTTTTTATTTCCCCAGACGATAAAGAGAGATTTGCAAGAAAGTTTTTATGAGGCCTATCTTTTCTGTATTCCGGAGCCTTTTTAGGCTTTTTTAGGTAATAGCTTAACCTGTCTATATCAAAATCATATAAAAATGTGCCGTGATGCAGGAGGAATTTTTTTCTTCTTGCCTGAGCATTGCCTGAAACCTTTTTATTATCAATAACAAGATCTGATACAGGTTCATAATTTAAATTTATTCCTCTATGCCCAAAGCCCTCTATTAGCTTATAGAGTATATATTTGAATGAGTTTTTGATATTAAGTAGAGCGGTATTATTGCTATAAGGAAGTATAAGAGAGTAGTTAAGGCACCCCTGCCCCAAAAGCACGGTGCCTCCTCCGGATGAGCGTTGTATTATTTTTATATTATCTTTTTTGCAATTATCAATAAAAACATCATCAAAAACAGAGCAACCCCTGCCTAACACCACGGTATATTTTTTTAATTCCCAAAAACGAAGTGTTGTACTTCTTTGGCCTTCTTCGGCCTCATTAAGTAAGAACTCATCAAAGGAAATGTTTTCCTCAGGTGTATTAAGAATGGTGTTAATGTATTCCACGTTTATGTTCGCAGGTTTAGGTCTTTGGCAGCTTTTACTTCATCCAGTCTGCCAACAGGGGTGGTTTTGGGAAAATCCTTAAATTTTGAGGGATCATCTTCAGCAAGTTTTGATAATTCTATCATTACATTAATAAAACTATCTAAAGTTTCCTTAGATTCTGTTTCTGTGGGCTCTATCATCATAGCCTCTTTTACAATAAGGGGGAAATAAATAGTAGGAGGGTGTATGCCTTTATCTATTAAGGCCTTTGCAATATCCAATGCATGAACTCCATTTTTAGCCTGTTTAGAAGCAGAGAAAATACATTCATGCATGCACCCTCGGTTATAAGGTAGCTCATAATAATCCTTTAGCTTATGCATAATGTAATTAGCATTAATAACAGCATTTTCGCTTACTTCAAGTAAGCCGTTTTTGCCTAGTGCCAGTATATAAGCATATGCTTTAAGCAGAACAAGGAAATTACCATAAAAGGGAGCAATATGCCCTATGGATAATTTGGAGTTAAAATCAAGCCCAAAATTACCTTTGTTTTCTCTTGTAATTCTTGGCACAGGAAGAAATGGTGCCAGTTCTTTTTTTACACCAACAGGGCCTGCGCCTGGCCCGCCTCCGCCATGAGGGGTTGCAAATGTTTTATGCAGATTCACGTGCACTGCATCAAAGCCAAGATCACCGGGGCGTGCTCTGCCTAAAATAGCGTTTAAATTTGCACCGTCACAATAAACCAAAGTTCCTTCTTTATGCGCAAGATCTGTAACTTCTTTAATCTGTGAATTAAATATCCCTAGCGTGTTAGGGCATGTTAGCATAATTGCCGCAACATCTTTATTCAAAGAGCTTTTTAGAGCATTTAAATCCAGGACACCATTTTTATCTGAAGCAATAGTTTTTACCTGGTATCCTGCTATAGTCGCTGTAGCAGGATTTGTTCCGTGTCCTGAATCTGGAATTAAAACAATTTTTCTTCTATTACCTTTATGCTCATGATAAGCAGCTATTAACAAGATGCCTGTTAATTCACCGTGTGCTCCGGCCAATGGCTGAGTTGTAAAGGCACTCATCCCTGTTATTTCACATAACTGTTTTTGGAGTTGGTAAATTAGCTCAAGCGCGCCCTGCGCGTATCTTGCGCCGCCGCTTAACCATGGAAGAAAAGGGTGCAGGTCGCAGAAACCTTCTAAGGCAGCTAAGGCCTCTGTAAACTTAGGGTTGTATTTCATGGTACATGAACCTAGTGGGTAAAAATTAGAATCCACGCTGAGATTCATTTTAGAAAGACCGGTAAAATGCCGTACAACATCAAACTCAGAGACCTGAGGAAGCTCTGCTGAAGTTTCTCGCATATATTTTTTGTCTAGCTTAAATTTAGCGGGAGTGTCATTTTCCGGAACAGGAAAGACCTTTTTGCCATCTTTTGATTTCTCAAAAATTAATTGCATAACAATAACTCCAGAGCTTTTGCATAGCGGTCAATTTGTTGCTTTGTATGTTTTTCAGTAACAGCCACTAAGAGATGTTTTTCCATATTGTCATAGAAGCGCCCGAGTGGAAAGCCCGCTATGAAACCTTTATCTTGCATCTTTTGTGTAATTTTATCCGCCTTGACAGGAAGCTCTATTACAAACTCATTAAATGTTGGGAGGGTTTTCTCCAGCTTAATGCCTTTAATTTTTGATAAAATATTTTTTGCGTATTCTGCTTTTACCGCAGAGCTTTGAGCAACTTTCTTTAAACCTTCTTTGCCTAACAGGCACATGTATATAAGTGCTCGTAGTGCGCATAACGCCTGATTTGAACATATATTAGAGGTAGCTTTTTCCCTTCTAATATGTTGTTCTCTTGTCTGTAATGTTAAAACAAATCCCCTTCTACCTAAAGCGTCAGTGGTTACTCCGGCTATTCTTCCTGGCATTTTTCTTACATATTCTTTTTTTGTAGCCATAAAACCAAGATAAGGCCCACCAAAGGAAAGAGGAATGCCTAAGCTTTGGCATTCTCCAATAACTATATCAGCACCCATTTCAGCCGGAGTTTTTAAAATACCAAGCGATAAAGGATAAACGCTCATAATCACAACAGCACCTGCGTTGTGAGCTTTTTTTATAATGTCTGTATAGTCCGTAATTGTTCCAAAAAAATTAGGATTTTGTAATATTATGGCTGCGGTTTTATCATCAAGAAGTTTATTAACATCAGAGGTTTCTTTGAAATCAACAGGGAGATTATCAGAATGAGTGTATAATATTTTTTTATGAATAGGATTTAGGCCAGAGTCTATTAAAAATTTACTTTTTTTAGTAATACGCATAGCCATCATGGTAGCTTCAAAAACAGCTGTCCCGCCATCATAGAGAGAGGCATTTGCAACATCCATGCCTGTTAGCCGGCATATAGCGCTTTGGTACTCGTAAATAGCCTGCAATGTGCCCTGGGAAGCCTCTGATTGATATGGTGTGTATGCTGTATAGAATTCAGAACGAGAGGCAAGGGCATCTATTGCGGCAGGTATGAAGTGGTCGTAATAACCAGCACCTAAAAATGATATAAGGCGCGTATTGTTTTTCTCAGCAAGGCCTTTTACGTGTTGTGTTACCTCGTACTCATTTTTACCCGGTTGAATATTAAAAGATCGGGCACGTAAATCTTTGGGAATATCTTTAAATAATTTTTCTGCATCACCATCTTTAATGCCGATAGCTTGCAGCATTTTTAGCTTATCATCTTGAGTATTTGAAATATAGCTCATTTTTTTAAGGTTTCTAAGTATTGCTGATATGCCATAGCATCCATAAGCTTGTCAGCTTCAGCAGGGTTAGATAGCTTTATTTTACAAATCCAACCCTTTTCATAAGGTGACTCGTTTATAAGTTCTGGTTTATTTATTAACTCTTCATTAGTGTCTGTAACACTACCTGATAGTGGGGCATAGATCTCACTTGCTGCTTTTACTGATTCAATTGTAGAAAAGGCTTTAGATTGTTCTATAGAAGCTTCTTTTTCAGGAAGTTCTACGAATGTAACATCGCCCATTTCAGATTGAGCATGTTCAGTTATGCCGAATGTGGCTTGATCATTATCTATTTTTACCCATTCATGTTCTTTTGTATATTTTAGATTTTCTGGTAGCATTTTTACCCCTTTTTAATAAATGGTGGCTTTGTTACAATGGCCTCAATAGAAACTTTATTATCTGTAAGCTTAATTTGTACACCTTCAGCAGCAACATTTTGATTTATATAGCATAAACCAATACCCTTTTTAAGGCAAGGGGAAAAGGAGGCACTCGTTACTTTTCCTACAGGTTTGTTATTATAAAGAGCGTCAAAATCATGTCTTGGGCTTCTTCTGCCATCAGCAACAAAACCCACAAGCACATTTTTTATTCCATCAGTTTTTTGTTTAATCAAGGCTTCTTTTCCTATAAAATCCTTTCCCATATAAACAAATTTTTCAAGTCCAGCCTCTAAAGGTGTATGATTTTCATCAATATCCTGCCCATAAAGAGAATAGCCCATCTCAAGCCTCAGGGTGTCACGTGCACCAAGGCCAATAGGTTTTACATCAGTGTTTTCTAGTAGCTTATTCCAGATTTTCTTAGCTTCTTCTGTAGAACAATAGAGTTCATATCCTAATTCACCTGTATATCCAGTCCTGCTTATTAGGGCTTTTACATCGCACACGCTGCCTGTTATGAAATGGTATTTTTTAATTTCCTCAAGCAACACATTGCTATAGCTTTTAAGAATATTTAATGATTCAGGCCCCTGCAAATCAATTTTAGCTATTTTCCCTGAAGTATCTTCAAAGAGTGTATTTGGTGATAGGTGAGGCCTTATCCACTCCTTATCTTTTTCAGCGGTACCTGCGTTTACAACCAGCATGAATTCATTTTCTTTAGTTTTAAATATTATAAGGTCGTCTATAATCCCGCCAGCCTCATTAAGCATAAAGCCATAACGGCATCTGCCAATATACATGTTATCAGTACGGCATGTTAACAAGTGAGCAACATCTTTGGCAGCTGTTTCACCCTTAATAATAAATTCACCCATGTGGCATATATCAAAAAGTCCTGCCTTGCTTCGTGTATGCAAATGTTCATTAATTATGCCTGAATATTGAATAGGCATATCCCACTCAGCAAAAGGACCCATGCGAGCGCCTAATGAGAGATGTTCTTTGTATAGGGGAGTATGTTTTAACATAAGCTGCCTCAATTATATGTGAAATATTTATTTTGTCAATATATTTTACTTTTAAACTAAGTGTTTTTTATGTATAATAGATAACAATATGATTAAAGAGGCTATGTTATATAAGAAATTAGAGAATGATACCGTGGAGTGCAATCTTTGCGCTCATCATTGTAATATAGCAGATTCAAAATTTGGATTCTGCGGTGTTAGGCAAAACAAAAAAGGAAAGCTGTATGCACTGGTTTATGGAGAGATAATAGCCTCTCACATAGACCCCATAGAGAAAAAACCCCTATATCATTTTTATCCTAAGACAGCAGCATATTCAGTAGCAAGTATAGGTTGTAACTTTAGGTGCGGATTTTGTCAAAACTGGCAGATATCTCAACTAACGGCAGAAGATACACCTGATCATGGTGGCTACACACTTAAGCCGGAGGATTTGGTAAAAGAAGCAAAAAGAAATAACTGCAAAAGTATAGCCTATACCTATACAGAGCCGACTATATTTTTTGAGTATGCTTATGACACAGCAAAATTAGCTAAAAAAGAGAATATATATAATGTCTTTGTTACAAATGGCTTTATGACAGAAGAGGCGTTAAGGACTATCAAGCCTTATTTAGATGCCTGCAATGTGGACCTTAAGTTTTTTAATGATGAAACCTATAAAAAAGTTTGTCAAGGAAGCTTGCGACCTGTTCTGGATTCTATAAAGTTAATGAAAAAGTTGGGTATATGGACAGAAATAACAACGCTGATTGTCCCTGGTTTGAATGATTCACAAGCAGAGTTAAAAGCCATAGCAGAGTTTATAGTGAGTGTAGATAAAGAAATTCCTTGGCATATAAGTGGATTTCGGCCAAATTATAAATATCTAAATACTGCACCTACAACATTAGATGCTTTAAAAAGAGCGCAGAAAATAGGCCAAGAAGCAGGCTTGCGATATGTTTATCTTGGAAATGTTACAGAAGACGTTGAGACTGTTTGTTATAATTGTGGCAAGCTTTTAGTAAAAAGATCTGGTTATTTTATAGAAAATAATTCCATTAAAGATGGGAAGTGCCCTAAGTGCGAAACTAAGATTAGCGGGGCGTGGGGGTAGAAAGGATAATTTAGGTGGAATGCAGAATAGAAAAGAATAAAACTATGTGCAATTGCAGCTATGAACCTTGCAGCAGAAAAGGTATTTGTTGTGAATGTATCCAATATCATCGGAAAAGCGGGGAATTGCCAGCCTGCCTTTTCCCGGATGATGTGGAAAAAACTTATGATCGCAGCATAGAGAATTTTATTAAGATATATCAAAAAAAAGGTAAATAAATTTATGGTTAATAAAATTGTAGTTGGCCAGCTACAGACAAATTGTTATATACTAACTGATATTAAATCAAAGCAGTGTGCCATAATAGATCCCGGAGCAGAGCCTGAAAAGATTATGGGATTCATTGATAATAAAAAACTAACACCTGTTTTTATTATACACACTCACGGTCATGGAGATCACATAGCAGCTGATAATAATATTAATTTGCCTGTGTATATCCACAAGGATGATGCGGGTTTTTTGACTGACCCAGCTAAAAATCTTTCTCAACTTTATGCTACTAACTTCATATATAAAGGT
>Ga0208769_1000397_pt1 | contig 21660 bp, 18 predicted proteins | sample AntAceMetag02UKC_FD_184768 | JGI IMG/M metagenome (GOLD analysis project Ga0208769, IMG submission 184768) | Saline lake microbial communities from Ace Lake, Antarctica- Antarctic Ace Lake Metagenome 02UKC (SPAdes) (version 2) | ecosystem: Environmental > Aquatic > Non-marine Saline and Alkaline...
TGAAGCTCCATTATACAGAGTTCCGCCATTCTTCGCGATCAGGGAATTAGACTCAAGCCAGTCAGCCCAAGAACATCCCCTTGCACGATCTGCTGGCATACTATTTTGAAAAAGCTGAGTCATTATGCAGCTACTACGTTCCCGTCAGAAGACAGCGGAATCCAGAAACAATAAAAAGCTATTACTCCCGTATCAATTTGCGCCGACAGGGTAAGAATAATATCATCGCCAGCAGAAATAACTACGTCTTTGAATACCGTAGCCTCAAGTTCTGCATTTATGTCAGGGCTTGCATCATGCCAAATTTCATCAGCATCAATATCTGTTCCCGTCGTGGATACTATTAGCAAATCAACATCGGTGCTAACACCAAGCTCTATTGCGCCGGCGGCACCACTTGTAACAGATGTTTTACAAACAGCGGCCACACGACAAATTACATCTCCAGTAACCGTAAAGACACTAAGAGGTCCTGCGTCATTAGCAAATGTAATTTCCTTAGAAACAGCAGCACCTTTGTGATTTTTTATGAAGGTTGTTTTTGGCATTCCAGGTTGCATTAGATTCTCCTATTATGTTTATTTCTCTAGCTCTTTAGGTATTTCTTCGGATACTGCTGTAGGATGCCAGCCCCAATCCTGTTCAAGTTCTTTTAACCATCCAACAATTTCATCATTCTTAATATGAATGTTCTCTGCATATAACTCAGCCTGAATCAAGTCCAGCAATTCACGTACCTGATACGCACGATTCTCCGTCATATGCGCTTTGACCATATCAATTAGCTCTGCTTTTCTTTCATCAGATACCTTCGGCTTAGTGTCTTTTGCAGGAGCCTTATACGTCGGGGGATAAATCTTATTCATGATTACCTCACTTTTTTACGTTCTTTTACGATGACCGTGTTTGTCGCAGCACCATCTGGGAGCACAACTATTTTCACTCGATAGTGATCAAAATTCAATTCATCCCACATGATTGCAAAATACTCTGTGCCGTCTGTTACCGTAACACTTACATTATCATCTGTATTGTCGTCTGGTCGATAGCCACCACGCGTTACAGGTTGCCACCAACCAGCCGCCAAATCCTCATCATTGGTTACTTCCAACGTTAAAGTAATCACACCATCGCCGTCTGTCAATTGTCCCGTCAAACTCAAATCCTTTGTCGGATTCATTGGAGCGCCTGTAGCAGATGGATAGTAAAATGGACTATCAGCAACAGCGAGATCTACCGCATCCACCAAACTCTGCGGCAAAGCCTTCTCCTCAGCAGGATTTACTATTGCAACACGTCCTGCCTTGATAATTCGATCTAACCAAATGTGCGGTATCCAACTCATTGCATCACTCCTTTACATTACAAACAAATTAACGCCATCAGAACCAAGCACCAAATCCATGCCGTCAATATCCATTATAGCGTTCGCTTCGCCCTCAATAGTCTCTGCTCCCTGTGTCGCAATAGTAATATTGAACACAGAACAATTATCCCCTGAATCCTTGATCCTTATCAATCGACCAATCTGCGCAATAATAGCCGATGGAATTGTTATCGTACATACTCCTGTAGCACTACGCGACACATAGAGGTCTGTAATGTTTGAAGCAAGCGTATATGTCGCCGTAGAAACAATGAAACCACCAAACGTCTGCAATCCACTGTCCTGTATATTTCCATAAGCGTCTATTGATACAAGATTGTCTTCAACACCAGAAGCTACATTTCCAGTGAATATATATCGCGAAACAACAGCAGCAGCAAGCTTTCCTGTCCACCTTCCAGTCCCTTCAACCATCGCCCATGTATTGCTTGCGTCAATAAACCTAAGACTAATAAACGATCCACTATCTCCTGCGTATATTTCATCCGCAGCAGTCATTCCATTAGGAAATGAAATTGTGTTTGTAGCGTTGCGATCAATCGTCAGAACTATCGCCGCGCCCATAAGTCCCAAAGAAATAGTATACCCATCGCGAGGAGTCACCGGCAAGTTGAATGTGCCAGATGCAGTGGCCAATATAAACACTTTCCCACCATCATCATCGCCAATGTCGTATGTGCCACCGCCAGTATAAATCACAGCAGTAGGAGATCGCAATGCATACTGAGGCAACGCCTCGTTATCAAGACGCCCAGCTAAAGACTTCACATTTGGAATATACGCATAACTGCTGACGCCAGTTTGCCTGCAATCAATTATTTCCTTCCAAACAGCCTTGTAACCACCAACTGCTACATACAAATTATCAGTGCGCAGAATAGTCTTTGCCAGCAACCCCATTCTGGTAAACGGGAAAGCCCCCCATCTGCTCGCCAATATATCTGTAAATTCCACCTCGCGAGCCTCTTCAAAAGTCGCATACTCGTCAGTAGTACATACCGAAATTATAGGCTCATTAGGGTTATTGGTAGCCAATAAAAAATGCACAAGATAATAACCATCAGTCGCCTCTTGAAGACTATAAGCCCCGGCATTCCAACGATCGTACTGTACCCTCCCGACACCAGCATTCAAAAAAGGAACAGTAGCCTGAATGTCTCTTACCCAAATAGGAGCATCTTCAGTTGCCCCTGTGCGCTTCCATCGCGGCATCGCAGCTGCGTCAGTAAGATCCTGCTCCCATGCCCATGCGACCGCACCTTGTGAGATCCTTTGCCCCTTAGAACCGTTGTAAATATCAATGTACGGAGGAAGACCTACCTCAGTTGTAAACCCTAATTCAACATCTACTTGAGCGTCAGAATCCAGAGTGTATCCCGTAACAATACCCCCAGCTTTTATCTTCAGTCGGCCAAAGCTATTCAAACTATGCTCTAAGGTATACGGACTACCTGAGCTTTTCCGATGATCAGAAACGTACACAACCTTTGGTGGGCCTAGCTCAGACAAATAAAGACCGGCAACATTTAACGCTTCAGACGAGGAAGTCTCTATCAACGCAACTGTTCCAGCCACTGTATCAATATCAAGACTTACTCGTACATGATTTCCAACCGCACCCAATCCCGTGATCACCAGAGTTTTATTCCCAACAACAGGGACAGCAACACCATCAACAGAAACCTCATAGGCGGCGTCCTGTACAAGAGTCAACGTCATCGTGGCGTTGTCCCACGTCAGATGGCTATCGCCTACGGACACAAAACCAGTGCCATACTCTACATATGGATTGGATCTATTTATTCCAGTCATGGTCTACCTCGCCACATTAACGCTGGCAACATTGCCGCCTGCGGGAACTAAGTTTGTAATATCAACACCAATATCCACATTCATCTCACAATGACTCATTATAATATCTTTGTTTGTCAAAGGAGTGACAGACTCGATTGATTCAGCAGTTGTTGCTTCACATATCAAAACACTATAGTCAAGCTTCGGTTTATATGCGCCTGTATTGTCTGCACAAAAAACAGGTCTTAAAGCAGTAACCATATTAAACCGAGACTTCAATACCTGAGCACCGTCCAACAAAATCCAATTGACCAAACCAGAACACTGACAGTTGTCAATTACAGCATCATCATTATCGGTACCCACTGCTTGGATGCCACCACATACGTCTCCAGTAGTCGTACATGCACGCATCACACCGTTGAATATATTATTGTTTCCAAAACTATTTCCACTAGAAGAACAAAGAGTAGCTGTTCCCAAGAATGCATCGATGCTACTTGCCACAACGTCAGACCCTCCAAACGAAGAGATACCAGCATTACATTGAGTCAAAACAGCTGTTGCAGTTACTTTACCACCAGTTCCACCACCACCAGCATCTACAGCTCCAAAACAATAATTCCTACCACGGCAATCTTTTACAGTTCCGTTAAATAACCCATCGGCACCTACGTGCGAAAAACCATAACAATAATCGCGTCCAGTGCACCCCACAGCAGTTCCAGTAAATGACCCCTGCCCAGTTAGGTAGTTTGATCCAGCACAGTAGTCGTTAAAAACACAATCAATAAGATCCCCGCTGCACTCCCCATCACTGTTACGAGAACATCCAAAACTTTTATTCCCAGCTATACACCTAGTAGCCGTACCAGAAAATTTACCTGTGCCTACCGTCCCCGATGATCCAAAGGAACTAGCAACCTTGCCATTAATGCAATCAGTAAGCTCACCGCTGCATAGCGCATTGCCAGCAGCAGCATAACCAAACGTAAATGCACCACCAGTACATCTCGTGCATATACCAGACAGTGTAGCGTTGCCAGTGCCGTGATTATTACCAAAGCTGTGATTCCCGCCAACACAATCAATAAGCGTACCAAATAACGTGATATTTGCAGCGCCTCCGTTGCTACCAAAACTATAATCTCCACCGACACAATCAGTAAAGATTCCGTTATGCAGCACATCAGCAGCAGCAAGAGCAGCGATATAACCAAATGAATAATCCCCAGCTTCGCATCTCGTACACGTGCCAGTCATTGTAGCAGCGCCAGTGCCAGCATTATTGCAAAAGCTGTTTGTCCCGCCAACGCAATCGATAAACGTACCAGACACTATAGCATTGCCAGCACCGCTATTGCTTCCAAAACTATAATCTCCACCAATACAATCAATGCAAACTCCAGATACCATTGTATGGGTAGCAGCATTCAACCCAGCAAAACTACGATCTCCACCTGAACAATTTACTGCCTTACCATCAAATACCGCACAATCACCAATCAAAGCATCAGCCGTAGTGTAACAATGCTCAAAATAACCAGCAATAGTATCCGTAGCTAATGCCTGAACCATTGCCACTGGCAACGCCCCAGAGTATTCAAGATGAATATCTATATAAGATGAAAGAACACATGTCGCCGGAAGTTCATATATGGTTCCACCCTGCGTTTGCTTTACGGCTAATGCATTTACTCGTGCGCCATCAACAGTTTGCTGAATAACAATGCCACCAAGCGCTCCATTATAAATCCTCGTATCAGGACTTTCTAATATTGTAACACCGTCAGATTTAGTGCGAGCAACTCCAAATCCTTGGATGTCAACATAAGCACTATCTACAACAAGCGTTGTTGCAACAAGATCATACTCTCCCGGAGGAACAATTAACAACGCCCTATTAGTCGCAGACAATGCTTGGCCAGATGGTGTCAGTGCCTTTGCAGCAACATATGCAGCCAATAACAACACTCCGTTTGCAGCAAAAGTAGCCCCATGCTGAACAATGATCACAGCATCAGGAGGATACGTCCATCCAATGCCACTATCCAATGTCTCTAGCGCCGTCTGAACGTCCGTGTCAGTAGCACTCAACCATGGACCTGAGAACCCACTAGCATCAACAGCAACACCTTGAGCTTCATCGATCAACACATAATCGTTATTCGTAAATGTCGGAGGCCCAGCACTTACAATACTTGCCCAACTGTTTGCATCAAACCATACGTCTGTAGCACCCACTGCATTACCAAACGCATAACCTCCACCAGCAAACACTGTATTTATAAAAGACTTTCCAGAAACTCCCTCAATTGCTCCGTGCAAAAAAGCCCCAAGCGGCCCAATCGCATAGTCTATGATTCCAGCTATCCAGCTATTTTCTACATTCTCAAACCTTATATTCCCGTAAAAATTACTCCTGAAATAAGTGTTCCAACCAACTATGACAACTGCATTGGTATCTCCAACTGCCCCTTCGTTTTCTCAAAAAATATGCCCTGTTGGACCTCCATAGTTAAACAAACAATTTCTTGCGTTAATACGCAGATCTCCTGTGCCTTCTCCTACTACAATGCGCGTTGATTTTTGGTTTTCTATATTTCCCTTGAAAATTACCTGCTCAAGCCCCATCTCTTTATCCGGCATTGTAAGGCCAGCAGTAGGGACACTATTCTTGACAATGACATCACCAGTAAACTCAATCGTTGGGGTATCTGGCGAACCAATATAAAATTGAGCAATAGTACTCGTGAACATCAGATTCGGATCTTGATACCAAAGGATGTCTCCAATAATCGATACCTGCGAACCAATGATCTTCACAACAGAACGATATGGCATCTGGATTGCCCCACCCGGCACCCCTGTATGATCATACACTCCAGTAGCAAGAATAAACGTCCTAGATTCCTCATATGTAGCCTGATCAATAGGAACAGATGCAAGCTCTACAGCAGCGGCACGTGCAAGCGTCTGATATGGATTCCCAACCTGTCCAGTACCACCAATATCATCACCGTATACAATATCAACATGTACATCACCGTACCAAGTAGGCACAGATGCTACCGGAACATTCACCTGAAGCTGCTCGTTTGCTCCCGGATTAAGAATTGTCATAACAACGTTCGTGCCAGCAACAACCTTGCTATCCAAATAATTCGCAAGCGCATCAGCAGCAGAAACACGTACCTTGTCCCCGGCAGATAACGCCGAAGTAGGAAACTCAAACAACCCCTGTGCGCCGCCGCCAGCAGCAAGTTCGGCACCGTTGAACCAAATGATATTATACAACTGATCAACATACCCGACAGGAACAACCTCTGGCGCAATATCTACACCCTGCGAATATACTTCCCATTCAATGGCCTGCGGACCAACTGCACCCGGCGTAAACGTCAATGCAAGAATCGACCCTGCCACAAGCGTTACAGTCTCAGCCGGAAGTGTAATTTCAGTAAGATGCGTCCTTGAAATAAATACAGCAGGCCCAACCATCTCTAAGAACCAATCGCCAGACGCTGGAGGCATCTCCTTTACCTCAACATTTGGCAAATCCTTCATCACTAACGTCATGTTGCTCATAGTAGCAAATACAGTAGAGTCAACATTCCTAATCAAATCCTGAAACGTATCCTGCCATTTTTGCCAATCAGCATTCCATGCCGGTACAGGCCAATTGAATCTATCTGTTTCGTTAGGCATACTTTTTATCCTGAATATAGTTCGTTGCCGTCTTTATCAGTAATCACAAGAGATCCAAACGTGATCACCTGATTGGAAGCAGGCACCAAATTGCCATCACTATCAATGACAGATGGAGTCAATACCGGGCCAGTTATTTCTATATTTGCACGAGTAATTCCATAAGATGTATCGTCCACATTCTCATACAATTCAGACAAATACATCGGCTGATTAAAGTTGCGCCCTTTCGTCATGCCAACAACCGTAGCCACAACATCAGATACAACCTCTGCCTCAATATACGCGTCTTTATTTACCTCAAGCAATATCTCTATAGCAGCAGGAACAAGAATAGAACTACCGTCGATTACCTCAACATGCTGAGTCACCTCCTTGATCTGTGTCAAATAAGCCTGCAACCCTACTATCAACCCAACAGAAGGTGCAGAATAATTACCATCAGCATCAAGGCTCAAAATAGGTACCTGAACATAATTGCTCATGCAATCTGCATCAAACAACTCCCCAATGCGAGTCTGCATATTTAACAAAGATGGCTCAATGTTCGTCTCCAATGTCTGTGCATCCCCAACAATAACCCCAATCTGCAACTGCAAACTTGCAACAGCAGCATTGATCGTCGCAAGATCAGCGCCAATATCAGTAATGATAGATGGCATTGTAGGAGCAGGAGACGCCTCGTTTATCAATATCAATGATGGATCCAAGAAGGTATCAACCACAGTGGCCAACGCGGTAACAGCCGTATCAGCAGCCGTCTTAGCAGTGCCAGCATGATCATGTGCCAATCCTACGGACAACTGGGCATCGTCTATTTCCTTAATAATATTCGTCTGCACAGCACCTACCACATTAGCCACAACATACGCTCGCAAGGTGGTCAATGTAGATGTTGCATCATCGCAATTACTAACAGAAAGGGTAGCGTTGCTCTTTGCGTTCGTCGCATTACCCTTCGCGCCAGTACTCTGGACAGAAGCAGCCCCAATATCGCCAGACAATAACGCCCTCAACGCTTCAAGATCTACCAAGTCAGACGTTATTCCAGCAATAGGAGTAGACAAACCAGTCGCCGTTGAGTTGATCGCAGTCTCCAATGCGGACATCAAAACAACATTGTCAGCAAGAAGCAGTTCCACGTCAGAAACATAATCATTAAATAATATATCCTCATACGCACTGCGAGGATTGAACGCGAAAGCCTTTGCAACAGTGCCATATGTCGCATCAGTATAACTGCTGGACAACGCCTCGTAATCCTGCTCGGTAATCGCCGCGCCACGAGCAGCAAACGAAAACGGTGCCAGCCTCTTTGCGCGATCAGGATCTTCCGGCCCCTCACCACCGCTCGCTCCAACAGGATTCGTAACCGTAAACGTTACCGTCTCCCCGCCAATAACCAACGTATCCAAAGAAGACGTAATGCTGTTGGCCTTAACGTTCCCCTTCTCACCATCAATAATGACAAAACGAACCTTTACCTCAGCAGTAGTAGGAGGAATATTACCAGCAATCCCATCTCCAAACTGCACAAGAGGCGGATCATCGTTGTACCCAACCTCATAATGATTCGTCTTCTCAAACTCTAAAAACTCTTCTTCCGTCCACAGGAGACCATCTACCCAGCAATCAACAGTCCCGTCTCCAAGATACCGCTCGGTATCAATACTGGTCATCCGATACTGCTGATTCTTGGATCCATCAGACGTATATGTGAGCAACCTCGTCTCACCCTGTCTAATCGGAATGCTTATCTCCCCACCAGCAGGAAGAGCAACAGCCTGATTGTAAGCAGCATAAGACTCATATATCAAACCATCCGGCCCCGGATACCTCCACCTCGCAGGCATCGTGAACGGACCAGTGGTACCGTCAGGGAACGTCAGGGTGACCGCTGTGGACGCCGCAGACGCTGCCCCCATCTTGTACCCTATCTGCTTGACCAACCTCGCCACAGCAGCCCTTGTGCGTGCTGTCTCAAGGAAACAATCACTAGCCGTGCGATCTAGATACCACTGCAACTGCGCCGTCGCATAGGCCATCAGCTCAATAAACATAATAGCTTGCGTAGTAGTCGCGTAATCGTTGTACACTCCCTCGTACTCTATCTTCAGTCGCCTCAACAACGAATCAAAAATACTAGGATAATCCCGCGCCGCATACCTCACTTCATTCAACGGCACAAGATCTTGCACTAACGGGCTATATGGGTCAGTCGTCATTCATTCACCTACGTCGTCGGCTGCGTCATGCCAACAGGAATTGGTATCTGCATCTGCGCCGATTGATTTGCTACCCTATACATAATATCCAAAACAATCGTCGATTGCATTCCATCATCGTTTTTTTCAATCGTTGGAACCACTTTGATCACCTTGGCTTCTGGAACCCATTGCTCTATCGCCCGTGTTACAACAGACGAAACCCGCGCCATTGTGATAGGCGTCAAGTTGTCAAAGACATAAGAATGGATGTTCACTCCCATGTCCGGTGCCATTACTCTCTCATTTTTTCCGGTAAGGAGCAATGCCGCAATGTGATAAAACGTAATTTTTGTCGGATCTGCCATCGCAGGAAAGCCTGTGCCACCCAACTGAAAAGGAAAAGCGAGACTAAGCGCAATCTTTGCGTCAGATGTAGATGGCGGTTGATTTGCAGTCGGCATCGCTATTTACCTTCCATTACGAACTCCAGTTCGCATTTCAACTAGTCCAGTGGACACGATGGGAAATCCGGTATCGCTGGCAAACTCGGTATCGGCGGTAACCCAAACGGAATACCCGGAATCGGTATTGCAAGACTGATAGATGGAAACGTTACCCCCGGAATATCCGGCAACCCCGGCAATGACGGTATCGGAGGGAGACCAAATGGAATCCCCGGAATTGGTATCGCCAAAGAAATCGATGGCATCTTGTAGGTAATCCCCGGAACACTTGGAGGACTCGGTATCCCCGGCAAACTCGGTATCGGCGGAAGACCAAAAGGAATACCCGGTATCGGTATCGCCAAGCTGATAGATGGTGGACTCGGTATTTTGCATTTGCTTGCCATTTTTCATCACTTTATAAAAACGCACTCAGAAAGTTCGTTGTACATCATAGGAGGAGGCGTAGGCCCCACAGTAGTTACCCCAACAGGAGATGGCATAGTATGCTGATGCTGTAATGTCCAAGTCATTAGCTTCATCCCTCTTACCGCTGGCTCAGTTGCCCCCTTGCCAAGCTTTACAGACCCGGAATTTGCCACAAACTCCTTTGAGCAATCAGCGATAAAATTATCGCCAGTTGCAACATGATCTTTCCCCTTTATCCCATACGCCCCACCACTCTTTGTTGACATGGTAATTTCATCATCGCCAAGCATTAGCATCGACGTTACTTCCCCATCAGCATTTGCTGTCATCAACGTTGTCTCGGACTTCTCTCCGTTCATATAAAGAGTAGACCCAAGAATATTGGTCAACATCGTATGGCCTTCTTTTGTAAACGATAGGAACATCGGAGTCTCATTCCCCGCCCCATCGCCTCTTCCTATCGTCAAATGCAAATCTTCAGGATCGTCGCTCATCCTAATGTAATGACCTGTCCTTGTTCTAATGCCCTTTTTCAACGCATCTTCAGAAGCGAATGTATCAGATTTATTCTCCGTCGTTATAAACCCACCGATGTAAACAGGAAACTTAGGATCTCCAAACTGGAAAAGAACCCAAGTATTTGTCCCAACATCAGGAGGATGGAATTGTCCAGTCATCTGCCCAGTCGTAGGATCCGTTCCAAGTCCAGTCATCGAAGGATCCGCCCAATAATCCTTCCCAACATGCTCTTCTTTTTTCACCCCAAGAGCAGGAATGATCGCACGCACGCGCCCGCGACCTTCAGGATCCCTGTTATCAATCACAACAGCAGGATACACGCCATAATAACGCCTCGCAAACCACTCCAAACCCCATTTTGAAAGAGCATTGCGCAGCCATCCAATAGGATCGACTAACCGCTGGAGAGATCCTTCTCTTCCTTGTGTCATGTGGCTTGTCCCCCCTTGGTTTCTTTCTGCTCCCCATCGCCACGCTCACCACCACCAGTTCCACTCCGTCTAACTGTCAACGTTGATCCGAATGTCCCCGGACCCCATGTATGTGTTAATTTTATAATGTCATAAACACCGTCATACACAACGCCAAGCCCAATAACATCACATAAATTTTCGCATCGCTCATGCGGAATACCAATTGTGGCAATCACACCAATTTGCGCCGCGCTCCCCGCCTGCACCATGTTTGCAGCCTTTTTTTCTGCCTGTTTTTTGCCATCCACACCCGGCTTGACAGGTTGCCCAAACAAAAAGGCAGCTTTCTCTTCCTGATCCCGAATACGATCCATCACAACCTGATTGTACTCAAAATTCATAGGCTCCATCTCAGGAAGATAACCAACAACCTTTGATTCCAAGTCTCCCGGAAGAACCTGAAAATCCTCAACCTTTCCAGAAGCACCATCAACGTAATACCCAGCAACTCCACCAGCAGCAGGATCCGGTGTTTCCGCAAGCCATGTTGCAAAAGCAGCACCCTCTGGCGACCACGTAAGCAATGGATACTGATTCTTTGAAATATCAATAGATCCACGCATTACATATTTTCTACGCATTGACACGTCGGCAAGATCATGCGCCTCTTCGCTCGTCATAACAGTAAGATAATTGGTAGCATCACCTGCTTCTTTATACGGGCTTGGACCAACCATCCACTCAAAATTTTGATACGCGCAAATGTTTTTCATCGTCTCAAGTACTGTCGCCGTACAATCAGCAAAAACCCACAATGATTCTTTCCCAGATATAGACTCCCGCGCCTTCGGCCCAAGAAACAACACCAACCCCATGTATTCAGCAATATATAACAATTGATCAGCGAGCGTTCCATCTTTGGGGACACCCTTGGGCATTGTATAAAAAGCACTGTTTGTCGTAACCTGAAAATTTACTGTTCCAGTTACTCCATTAGCATCAATCGCAAGCCCGTCACCACCCGTGTTCAACCACCCTACGGCCCAATCAGTAAACAATCCACCAGCATATCCAATCCTCGCCTGAATCAAATTGCGAACTGAGAAAGGAGACTCCTTCGTTAGTATTTGATTTATCCCTTCCTCATAAGGAATATCAACGTTGATCGATATGGCGGACAACCGCTTCTGCTCATAAGACAAAGACACCCCTGTTAAAAACGGATACCCAAAATCCTGCGGATCATTCGATTCGGTCCATTTCCATATCTTCCCAGATACAGGATTTTTCATGATCACCTGAGCAACAGGATCGGTAAAAACAGACACTAGCCGCCACTCCTCAGCATCCTGCCCTGCTGCAATAGCTTACCCTCTACCCAGTCTTTACTCGGTATCTTCAATTTCTGCCCCTTGTAAACCTGAGCATCTGGAAGATCTAAATGATTTCTCGCCGCAATTACCCACATCATAAGAGGATCATCATATGCAGTATTCGCCAACTGATACAATGTAGTCCATGTATTTTCAACAACATACTCAAACTCGTTGTCCTCTACTCCAGCCCAATTAGGCATAATAAACGGACCACGAAAGCGCACAAGAGACTCGCTCTCGCTATCAAATATTAAATGTTCCTTCATGAATTGCATCTGAGATCCTACCTGCGAACTTAACAGGTTTTCTCTCGGTTGCGGATCTGCGTCTCTTTGAGCCATTAAATCACCTTATTATGGCAGCACAGGTTGATTGTTCCCACCGTTGCCACCTGCTACAGGAGTCATCGAATCAGCAATCTTACTAGTATCTTCCCTTATCTTCCTCAATATAACCTGCGTATCAGCGCCAGACTTAACAACAGCAGCAACTACGCCTGCAATACCCGGAATATTGATCATCGCCTTCATCTGACTTTCAATATTCATCTTCTCACCCTCAAACTCAGCACTCTTCAAACTCCCCGCAAAACTACCTACAATTTGTTTTGCAACAGTTCCCAATAAGTCCTTCTGCTTGCTCAACTCCTCAACCTTCATCTTGTACGCCTCAAAAGACTTGATCACAGAATCCTCAAGAACCTGATCCATCGTCTCCGTCAAATGTCCTTCCGAATCAGAAATACCAGCAGCAAACTGTTCTATAACCCAATGCCCACCGTCAAACATTTTATTTGCCCCTGCTTCACCGCTCAATGGACCTTTTTTAATCGGAGAATTAGAATTAAGATAATCTCCAACACCAGAAGAAGTCTCCTCAGCCGCGTCTATCGGAAGACCCTTGTAAGCATCAATTCCATACGCAAATTCTTCTGGTATTGATTGTCCAGCAGCAAAAACAGCACCCTCGTCTGCCAAAAGAACGTCAGTAACACTTGCCGTCATATTCATAAGACCACTGTCAATCTGACCAAGAGCATCCTGAAATTTTTGAACAGCAACACCAGCAGCCATTCCCCCGCGAACCCCAATATCCCCCTCAAGCGAAGCCATAAACTCCCCAGACCTAGTGCTCTCTGCTATTTTTGCAAATTCAGCACGCATTGACTCAGCATATGCAACAGCCTTTTCCTTTGAAAAAACCTTCTCATACCTCATCCCCCCGCCCTTGAGTCCTCCTGTCCTTGCCGTTCCAGTAGTTAACAATTCCCCAGAATCTCCCCTTTTCTCTGCCATCATCTTCATGAATTCTTCATTTTTGGCAGCAAGCTTGATCATCTTATCAACATCACCACTAACACCTGCCCCCGCCGCACGCTTCTGCTTAGATGTAACAGCAATATCAAACTCAGCATACATCAATTCTTCTTCTAATTCTGCTCCGGGCAAATAAGAAGATCCACCACCACGGATTCCAACAAGCTCTTCAGCTTTTTTCCTATAACGCTTATCCTCCCCTGTCATCGCCCTGTCTTTAGATCTCTTCTTCTGTCTATCTTCAAAATCCTTAGCACCCTTGATAGCCTTATCTATCTTTGCTGTAGCAACAACAAGCGCAGCACCTACCGCAGCAGCAAGAACAGTAACAATAACACCAGCTGGACCAAACGCAGCAGTCAACGCCCCTGCCACCGCAGGCCCACCTATGGCAGCAGCCAAAAGACCACCAATTGCCATACTGCCACCAACGCCAAGCGAATTAATCAATTTATCAAATGCGCTCTTTAACCCCTCCCATAAATAATTACCAACATCTGATAATCCATTCTTTACCTTTTTCCCAATATCATCCCAAGGAATTGTTTTCAATATCCAATCCCAAGCATCTACAAACACTCCTTTGATTCCATCACCCATCTTTTTCCACGGTATTTTATCAAGGACACCAGAAATCATCTTTTTGATCTTCTCAAAAATAGGATAGAAACTACCAAGGATATTCTTTGCATCCTTGCTATCCATAATAAACATAGCAGCTATTCCACCAACGGCAGCCAATGGGCCAAGCGGACCAAACATACCCAAAATCTCCATCACCGGAGAAAGCTCCTCGCCAAACTTCTTCACTTTATCAAATGCAAACTCCCATTTGATCCCCATATCAATTGCAGATTTTACAGCTTCCTTGCTAGCATTCTTATCCAAAACAGAAAGTCCAAGCCCACGAATTCCCATCTGATCAAACGTAGATACAGCCTTCATCAATGGCCCCCACGTCTTATGTGATCCAAGATCTTTCAACTCTTTTCCAACACGCTTGTATCCCTTCATTTGCTTCTGAACAAGTTTGCCAACATCCTTTCGCGCAATACTCCTAAACTGAGTCTCAAAAGACTCTTTCGCAAGATCAAACGACTCCTGTAACGACCTGCCTGAGCTATGAGCAGCCTTGCCATACTTAGCCAATGCACCTTCCCCATCAACAGTAAGATTGTGCATCTTATTAAGCGCCTTGCTTCCAGCATCAAGATTCTGAACCAAATACCCCAATCCACCCGCGCTAGAACCAAGAGCCTCGTTCAACCCAGATAACGCAGCATCAGCCTGAATCGTCCCCCGCGCTACACCCTTGGCCATTGCATCCTGTATTCTCTTCGCCCCAGATACAGCGTCCCTTGACCCTTCATCAATAATGCTAATCGTCTCCTCAGAACTCACACCAAGCATCGTCATCCACTTGAACAACGGAGAGTCCTCATACGACCCCAGCCCAAGTTGCGCCCGCTCAATTGCAACCGACTGCTCAGCAAACATGTTTGCCGTACTCTGAGCAAGCTCCATCGATTTCTCGCTACTCTCACCCATGTCCTTGAACGCACCAGCAAGGGCAACCGTAGTCTCCATTAATTGCTGAATTTCATCAGCAGTCCTTGCGGCAGAAGGAGGCAACTTCTCGAACACAGTATCAAGGGCATCCATCTGGCCCTTCATGTTCTTTATTCCAACAGTTCCAATATTGGCAGCCTTTCCAATGGCCATGATATTATCAAGCATCTTCCCTGCCTGCTCAGGAGATGCACCCCATGACGCCACCATATTGCCAAGAACAGCCTGAAAATCCTCCATCGTCACGCCAGTAGTCTGTGTAACCTTCACCCAATCCTTCTCAGACATCGCCATTGCATCAATGGCCGTCTTTGCAGAAGCACCGGCTGTATGAATTGATTTTAACGTCTCAGCGATCTCGCTTGCCCCAACATTCAAACCAACAGACATTCCAGTGACCTTGCCCATCATACTTCGGTATTCTTTTCCCGTAAGATTCATCTGGGCCAAAATAGGCTTTGCAGCAGTAGCAGCAGCTACGCCCATAGACTCAAGCCCATTTGTAAGGTTACCAGTCTCCCCGGTTAGAGTCCTCATGTTGCCAGCAATAGACGCAATATTGAATTGCTTTACGCGCTCCCCCATCCCCTTCCACATCTTCCCAATGCCAGCTCCTTTTTCCTCCTGATCGTCCAATAGATCATTTATCTTATCTAAATTCTTTGTAGCAGAATTGGTCGCAGCCTTGAGACCTACGTCCCGCGCTCCAAACCCAAACGCTGCTCCAAGAAAATTAGTCATGATCTGAATCCAATACGAACTGGAGTTCGCTTTTATCTGCGACGGCGACTGCGGTTTGCAGCCTGCTTCTGCTGCTCCACTTTGCGCTGCTCAAGATTTTGCTTCTGCTCAACAAAACGTTTTCTCCTGCTCCAAGGCAAGCTCATTATACTCACATAGTCGCCGCCCTGTAACTCTTCGAGAAAGAAAACCTCAGACTCCAGAACTTCTACATGTCCGAGGGGAAGAAAAAACCCGCTTGCCCAATATCCATGTCAGCCTTCCATTCATGCTGACATACGGGACAGTCGAATTCTATCTCTGTATCTACAGATCCCTCAAACTCACTAAACAGTTTTCTGATCTCGTTTCTCTCGCGAATCGACAACGACTTCAATAAATTCAAAGCCTGCTTATACTCTTTACCTTCTCTCTCTACCTTGTTATCACCCACCGCATCTACACGCGCCAACATGGCCAGCGTGAGCACGTCTTCTTTTCTCTTCGTCCTCTTAGTCAACCACGCCTCATCAGCAGCACTCATCACATGCCACTTGATGACCGTTCCACTCTCCAGCGTATCAGTACGATTTTGCACGCGCTGTTCCTTCATCCGAACAATATCAATCCCCGCAAGATTCAGTGAAAATCTACTCTGCTCCTTACAAGCAGGGCACTCGATCTTGACATCGTAAAATTCCCCAAGAGACACCCTGCGAATTGCGATCAGCGCCGCAATACGATCAGGAGCATTCATCATCCTTACAGCGCCATCAATGTCGCGCTTCTCAGTCAAATCCCCAAACCGTTGCGTGCAATTTGAAATAATCTGATTCAAACGCGGAACAATTGGACCGTTACCCGCAAGAATATCCTCCTCATAACCAGTCATCTCCCCAACGACCAACGTGTCATGCAGGTTGTCATCAGGATCAATGTACCCACATGGAAGATCGATAGAAATAACTCCGGGGCCAACATCCATATGATGGCTCTTCCCCTTCTCAGTCTCTATCTTCTCACCACCACCATCTACAGCAGCCAACTTGTCACCCTCAACCTGTTTGTCTTGATCGCTCATCATTCACCTCTTTGGCCTGAAGGATTTGTATTTCCTCCACGCGCTTTTTAGCATTCCATCCTGTAATCAAACTACGCACAACCTCGCTCAACGATTTGCCTTCCCTGTTGCAATGCCGCGAAAGCTCATCATACACACTTTTCTTTATGTCAACGTTCAACCGCATCTTGAGTAGATTCTACTTGAAAATGCACCAATGGCAATCAGAAAGATCAAAAAAAGATCTCGCAAGTGTTGACAAACCTGTTTCTATGGTTTATAGTTGTCTTAGATGGTTGGCAAGATGCCAGTTGAAAGGAGAGACACCATGAAGTGCAAGTGCGGACGAGAGATGGACCACAAGCGTACCAAGACTTCTACTGTTAAGGACACCGATGGCCGCGATACCCCTTGGAGCTTCTCTTCTCAGTCTTGGGTCTGCGGATCTTGCGGACTCGTCTGTACTCCTCCCCTTGGCCACAAGTGCAAGGGAGAGTTCAACTGGTTCCATCCAAAGAAGGATGTCTGATCACATGGACCTTAAGACAAAAAAGCGAACTGGAGTTCGCAAAAGGTTGACAAACGTATTTTGAGGTGCTAAGGTAAGTGCAGATGGTTGGCAAGATGCTAAACAAAAGGAGAACTAGATGGAACCTATCCAAGCAACACTCAACGATCCCCGCGATGCCTATTTTGATCAAGACGTGGAAAGGATCATCATGGAGGAGGAATTTATCCTCCCCATGATCACCGACTCTGAGCCGGGATGTATTCTCGATCCTCTCCCGGAAGCATGATTTGGTAGTTGACAAACGCGAACATCCGTGTAATACTCGCGGAACAAATCGATCATGGCTAAGGTAGCCAAGGGAGAAAAGATGACCTTTGTATACGAGTATGGATTGCGCCCCCCGTCGCTAAATGCAGACATCGTTGATAACCAACTGATCCTTGGTAATCGCTACCGTAATGCCCTTGTCAGCATTGAGAGAAAGCGGCGCGATGCTATCCGGGGATGGATCAACAAACCTGTCGAGAAGGAATCCATCGCATATAGCGAGGCTATTGAATCTTTCAGCATTGCAGAAACCGCGATGAAGAAGCAACGAGCTTCCACGCGCTCTCGATCTGACACCGCCGATCAACGCGATGAAGTGAAAGATCTGCGCAAGAAAAAGAAGGATGCCTTGAGTGTTCTCAAAGCAGCACGCGTCAAAGCAAAAAAAGAAGAGTTGTTCAAGGCTGAGATGGACGATGTTGAAAACCAGTCAAAACAAGAGATCAAAGACGCTAGATCTGAATGCGGACTCTACTGGGGTACATACCTCGTCATCGAGGCAGCTATGGCGGCATCGCGCAAAAAAATGCCACTATGGGATAAGCACTTTGAGCCAGCAAATCCAAGATACCAACGATGGCAAGGAACAGGTACCGTCGCTGTACAGGTTCAAAAGTCTCAGCAGACCACAGCAGATCACACTATGGAATGCACTGGTAGATTGATCCAACTGGACATGGAGAAAATCAGCGACGAAGAGCGATCAAAGATGTCAAAGCGTCGGCAGAAAAGATGTTTTGGAACCCTTCGCATGCGCGTGGGAAGCGAAGGCCGCGATCCCATCTGGGCCGAATGGCCGATCATCATGCATCGCCCGCTTCCCTCTGATAGCACTATCACAGAAGTGCGAGTGATAAAAAAGAAGATCTCTGACCATGACAAATGGAATGTACACATCACGATCAAGACCCCAGACGGCTACTACAAGCAGCACAATGGCGTCGATGACAAGTGCGGATCTGGACCTCTTGCCCTTGATCTCGGTTGGAGACTTCTCGGTACAGGAGAATTGCGCGTTGCGTACACTACCGATGAAGACGGAACAGAAGAAGAGATCCGGCTTGATCATAACATACTCACTGGACTCAAGAAGTCTGATGAACTGCAAGGACTCTGCGACGATCTTCAAAACAAAATGAAGTCAACACTCAACGAATGGAAAAAAACACACCATCTCCCTGACTGGTTTGCTGAGGAATCATCGCACATTCATGCGTGGAAGAAGACGCACAAATTCGTGAGGCTCCTGCATAGCTGGAGTAAAAACAGGTGGGATGGAGATAGCGAAGGATTTGACATCCTCAACGACTGGCACTTTGGCGCATACAAAGAAGACCTTGGCAGGAGAGATGGTGGTAGTCGCCACCTCTGGCAATGGCGAGAGCATCAGCGCAAGAAGTCACTCCTGCGCAGGAAAGATCAGTACAGAGTTCTCGCGGCAAGACTCTCGCGCAAATATTCAGTACTGATCTTGGAAGATCTCAACCTTAGCAAGTTGCAAGAGCATAACAAGTCAGAAGATGATGCTGTAGAAATCAAGGAAGCACGCTGGCAACAACGCGCAGCAGCATGCTACGAGCTGCGAGAATGCCTCAAGCAGGCGTTCCTCTCGCGAGGTGGCAGGGTGCTCAAGGTCAAGGCCGCCATGACGACACAACGATGCTTCTGCTGCGGCTGTGAAAAAAAATGGGATCCGATCCCCAGCATCAACCACACATGCGATCAATGTGGAAAGACTTGGGATCAAGATGCCAACGCAGCTAAAAACATCATGCTACTGTACGATAAAAAGGAATTCAGCGAGCAATCCAGCGGTGTGAAAAAAGAAGATGCGGAATCATTGTCAAAATGGGGCAAGATTGGACGCCATAAAAAGACCTCGCTAAAGCTAACAGACAACCAACCAGAGCAATTGAACTAATATGTCATGCTATAGAAATGGCTGTGGAATGCCTTTTAAATTTCAACAACGGTATTCGGTAGCAAGCCGCGCTCCGTCCTTGATGCTGCTCAGACAGAAATGGTAGTGGAATGCCTTTAAAATTTCAACGTGCTACTTTGGTCATGTTAGATCCTTCCCTAATGCACAGAAATGGTAGTGGAATGCCTTTAAATTTCAACTGGTTACCTTTTCTCATCTCAATAGTTTCAACTAGACAGAAATGGTAGTGGAATGCCTTTAAAATTTCAACCAACCTCCCGACGACACCAGCAAAATCGCTGGGAGATCGACAGAAATGGCAGTGAAATGCCTTTAAAATTTCAAGACTGGGAGACAGACCTCAAGACGACCCCAATAAATCAGACAGAAATGGTAGTGGAATGCCTTTGAAATTTCAACTTTGGATTCAGCTCCCATCCGATCTGCTGGATCCTCTTATAGAAATGGTAGTGAAATGCCTTACAAATTTCAACCGGATCACATCAAGACCGCGCAAACACGCATCAGCCGCCCGTCACAGAAATGGTAGTGAAATGCCTTATAAATTTTCAACGCCCCAACGGCATACAGGACCGCATCAGCCGTCCGTCACAGAAATGGTTGTGAAATGCCTTTAAAATTTCAACGTTGCGTTCCGAGATCTTTTTCTCAGTGCTCTCCATGCAGAAACGGTTGTGAAATACCTTTAAAAATTCAACTAGCGAGAAAAGCAGGATCACGAAGATCCTCTTCATGCAGAAACGGCAGTGGAATGCCTTTTAAATTTCAACTCCATACTGAACGATCAGCTGCTGGGCGATCTTCTCATAGAAATGGTCGTGAAATGCCTTTAAAATTTCAACGTCGTCGATGGTTTTCATCGGCTCGCGGCTGTAACCAATAGAAATGGCTGTGAAATGCCTTTAAATTTTCAACAGACTGTTTGCGAACAGTTGCCGGAACTGTTTCAGACACAGAAATGGTTGTGAAATGCCTTTAAAATTTCAACGCGATCCCAAGAAGTCCAAGGCGCTCGCAAACCTGTATAGAAATGGCAGTGGAATGCCTTATAAAATTTCAACATTTTTTCTCAAAAAAAAGATCAACTATCCCCCTCGCATGGTTGACAAACGCAAAACAGGGTGTTAAGCTGTATGTAGATGGTAGGCAAGATGCCTGCAAAACGAACTGGAGTTCGCAAAATGACCAGCAAAAAATTCATCGAGAAAATCTGTGCAGCGATGTCCAGAGCTACTGGCAACACATTTATTTGCATCTGTAGCGAACATCCCCGTTTTGACAGGGAGCATTTCTCCAAAGAAGACATCAGGAGATCAAACAAGTTGCTGGAACTCATCAATCTTTTTGCCGATGAGATTAAGGAAGCATGAACATGGCACAAGAAGTAGGACATTACGAGAATAATGTTGAGTATACTGAAGGCCCATTTGTAATCTCAAATGCCAATGGCTGGAGAATTGAGAGTGAAGTCAAAGGACTTCGTTGCCCTACGCTTCCAGATGATAGCATTTATCGTCTACTGTACTCAGCAGATAAAAACTTCGGCAAAACTCGCAACAAGAAACTCGCAGTCGCAGCATGTGATTGGCTTAATGCTTTTGTAGCACAAGGCAGGATTGTTCTTGATACCAATGGATGGTGGATCGCCGCAAACAGGTTCCGCCACTAAGAAAGGTTGACCAATGGCACTGATTAGCCCTACGAAAGAAAATTTCCTGTGGTATATCCAGTCTCGCATTGACGAGTACGAAGCTATCCCGGAATCAGACATAAACCTCTACCCTGAATGCACAGGAGCACTCAAGGAGCTACAGTGCGTCAGACAGCACATGAGAACCATGTTCCGTGAAGACTCATCGACTACAAAAAAACCATCAAATTCCTCTCGCAAAGGTTGACAAACTCATTCCGAGGTGTTATTGTAGATACAGATGGCAGG
>Ga0208769_1000401_pt1 | contig 21387 bp, 18 predicted proteins | sample AntAceMetag02UKC_FD_184768 | JGI IMG/M metagenome (GOLD analysis project Ga0208769, IMG submission 184768) | Saline lake microbial communities from Ace Lake, Antarctica- Antarctic Ace Lake Metagenome 02UKC (SPAdes) (version 2) | ecosystem: Environmental > Aquatic > Non-marine Saline and Alkaline...
ATAGCAACTTTTCGACTATGCGCTATTCTCGCCCTTTCTTTAACTACTTGTAACTCGTATCTTCTTTTTGTAATTCCTTGTTGTCTAAGTTTATTTCTGTGCCTCTTCTCTATATATTCCTGAACTTTTTCAAAAATAATTTTTTTTATTTTACGGAACAATCCTCCAATCTCTTCATTAAAAGATGGTACATAAAAAATCTCCTCTGCTCTTTTTCTGTCTTTCTTAATATTAACCAACATCTTTCCGAGAGTAATTACCTTGTCATCTGTTAATTCCTCACGTGAATAATAAGTGGCAAACATAGCTTTACAAAAAGAAATCTCTTCATTGCCTGGCGAAAATAAAATTTCGGCAGAAGCTCCTTTTTTTGGGATCTTATTTTTATGTACAAGGCGATGTTTTTCAAGTTCTTCAACCAACAAAGAATAACTAGAACTCAAGGATGTCCCATGAGCTTCTCTAAAATATTCCTTCGCAGCTTTATCGACAAAATCTAGTTTCTCTCTAGGCATTTTATCCTGCTTCAAGAACCTCTGCATTTTTTCAATTCCTGATTCGTCAACTATTTTAACATCCTGCTTTTTCTTCTTTTTCTTTAATCTAAGCTCAACTAACGTCAGAATAACTGCAAGAATAACTGCTATAGCAGCGAACCAAATCAAAAATTTTATTCTGCCATCAGACATTAACGAAACTAATGCATACCACCTCATGAAAATTATAGCATAAATCAATATAAAAAGGTTGCGAGAAGAGAAAAATCAAACCCCCTGTTCAATAAAAGCATTTAAAAACTTTAATTTTAAATAATTCTCATGGTAAACGGAATCGATAGACCTTTGGATTTGCTGAATTCAGCAAAAGGTAAAGAGATTTTAGTGCAGCTGAAAACTGGCAAGCAATTTGTCGGAACTTTGCTCGCATTCGATATCCACATTAATGTGGTTCTTGACAATGCGAAAGAAGTTGAAAACGGAGAGCAGACAACAAGCTACGGCTTGACATTTCTGCGAGGAGACACAATAATCTTCATCTCCCCATCCTCAGCGGCTAAAGCATAGAGCGTTTTGTCTAATTAATTTCGCTGGACAAGAATTCTCAAATCTTTATTATTAGTTGGAACTTTAAAGAAGATAAATCTATAAATAAATAATTCCTAATAATCTAATGAAAATGAAAAATTTTAATGAAAAATTTCATCCATGGGTAATAGCTGCATTAACAATAGCATTAATATTCGTAGCATATAGTCAACTTTCTTTGGCAAAAAATATAAAAGAAACTAATGAAGAATTATATCTCAAAAATAAATATCCTGATATAATTCTAGGGATAGAAGAAGAATATAAAAATTTACATAGAAATATTATTACTAGCCTGCACACATCGGGCCATCCTTCAAATTACATATTTCTAAAATTACTCAATATCGGAGAAACTCCTACTGGACCTATTAGAATAAGAATACGAAACTCTACATGGGCATCTGAAGAATATGTAGATTTTCAAAGTTTAAAATTTGGAGAATTTGCAAGAAAATATATAAGTTTGACCACAAAAGAATGTATGGATGGAAAAAGAGATACCAATGGACATTGTGACGAAAAAATAATTCCACTTGGGATACAGAATATAACTTTTGAAATTGAATGTATGCCATGCAAAGAAGAAATTTATAACGAATCTATAGAAATATGTATTTACGAAAACAAAACAAGAGATTGCAAACTAACTCAATAAGAACTACAATTCAACACTATCCAAATCTTCAGGAATAATCGTATCAGAAAAAATTTCTTTCGCTTCTTTCAAAATAACTTTCGGAATCGCGTCATATCTCTGAGACAAATGTATCAAAACCAAAGCTTTAGCCTTCGCCTTCTTTGCAATCTTGGCCGCTCCAGCCGAAGTCATATGCCCATGTTCATCCGCAATATCTTTTTCCGATGCAGAATAAGTCGCCTCACTAATCAATAAGTCCGCATCCTTCGCAAACCTCACAGCGTTCTCATTATATCGAGTATCCATCACAAAAACAACTTTCCGAGCCAACTCTTTATACAGCAATTTCTTTCCATCCACCTTCTTGCCATTAATCTCAACAATTTTACCCTTAACTAATTCCCCAATCAAGGGAGAATTTGGAATCTTCAGTTTATTCAATTTATCTTTATCTAATCTAGATTTTTCCTTAACAACAAAAGAATAGGCAGCCGTAGAAATCCCATGTTCCATTTCTTCAGTCTCAATATAAAAATCATCACTATCATAAAAAACTCCCTTACTAACTTCATGAACCTCAATCTCAAAGCTCTGCCCTGATCTCCTGCCTAAATCCAAATACCACTTCATAAAAACATCCATCACTTCTTTGACTTTCTGTCTTGTTCCCTTAGGTCCATAAATTTCTAATTTTTTATTATAACCATTTAACATCAGTGTTTGCAAAAGTCCCGGCAAACCCAAAACATGATCTCCGTGCCAATGGGTGATTAAAATTTTCGTAATTTTGCATGGATTCAAATGAGCTTTCCTAAATTGCCTCTGCGTTCCTTCTCCACAATCAACCAAAATATTTTCCGCCCTATATTGTAATAACATTGCAGGATGATTTCTCCGAGCCGTAGGAATTGCACTTCCAGTCCCCAAAAAAGTCACTTTAATCTTTTCTACCATAATATATCTTGTATTTACAAATTTATAAATCTATCAAAAGCAGGTACTGGGAATCAAACCCAGGATCAGCGGGTTGCAGCCGCTTGCCTTATCGCTTGGCTATACCTGCAATTTTCAAACTCTTCCGGTAGCGACCGGTTGGATTCGTTGCGAGCCCGAGAGCAACGAGCGAGGATTTCTAATCCGACGCTTGAACCGTGGTTCAAATACGCTCCCGGCAGGATTTGAACCTGCGACTTCTAGCTTAGAAGGCTAGCACTCTATCCAGGCTGAGTTACGGGAGCCTAAAAATATGACCTAAAAATTGTATATAAAGTTATTGAATACAATATTTTTATAAACCTCTCATTCCTTCCGCTATCATGACAAAAGAAGATTTAACGATTGAAGAACTTGCAAATTTCTGCAAAAGAAAAGGAATAATATTCCCCGCAGCAGAAATTTATGGTGGAATTTCCGGGTTTTTTGATGTGGCCCCTTTCGGAGTGGAAATACAAAACAATATAAAAAATATATATCGAAAAGAATTGATATACAAAAGAGATGACATAGTGGAACAAGATGGCTCAATAATTACAAATCCAAAAGTATGGGAGGCCTCGGGACATCTATCCAGCTTTGGAGATCTAATGTTAACAACAACAAAAACAAAAACAAAACTAAGAGCAGATAATTTTATAGAAGATAAGTTAAAAATTCCGGCAGACGGAATGAGTGCAAAAGAAATTCAAGCACTAATTGAAAAACATAATTTAAAATACAAGGGAGAAGAGTTTGAAGAAATAAAACAATTCAATCAACTCTTTCCAGTAAAAATAGGAGCAGATGAATCAAAAGATGCAGTTGCATACCTTAGAGGCGAAACTTGTCAAAGTATTTTCCCAAATTTTAAATTGATAACAGATGTATGTAGGCAAAAATTACCATTCGGAATCATGCAAATAGGCAAAGCATTCAGAAATGAAATTTCTCCCCGAGATTTTTTATTCAGAGTACGAGAATTTGAACAACTAGAAGTAGAATATTTCTTCAATCCGAAAACAAAATTCGACAAACTAACAAAAGAGCATCTTGACATCAAATTTCAATATCTCTCAGCTAAAATGCAAGACAACAATTCAGACAAAATGGAAGAAATTACAATTGAAACTTTAATTAAAAATAAAAAAATGAATAAAATACATGGTTACTGGTTAGCAATTATGCTTTCTCTCGCTCAAAAAGAAATGGGATTGAGTTATAAAAATTTAAGAGTTAGAGAACACATAAAGACAGAACTGTCACATTATAGCACTGGAACTTTTGACATTGATTACAAATACCCAAATGGATTTAAAGAAATGTTAGGAGTAGCAAACCGAACAAACTTTGACCTAAAGCAACACCAAAAGCACTCAGGTTCTAAGTTAGAATACCTCGAAGAAACAACGGGAGAAAAAATCCTGCCACACGTAATAGAGCCATCGTTTGGGATAGGAAGGATGCTTCTTGCAATATTATGCGACGCCTACACTCTGAATAAAAAAAATGAAGTAGTTTTAAAATTGCCTCCAAAAATATCTCCTATTACGGTAGCAATATTACCATTGGTAAAAAAAGATGAGAAATTAGTTCAAACTGCAAAACAAATCTATAAAGAACTCCAGCAAGAATGGAATGTTGCTTATGATGAATCGGGAAGCATCGGAAGAAGATATGCAAGAAACGACGAAATTGGAACTCCTTTTTGTATCACAGTAGACAACGAATCTAAAGAAGATAAATCCGTAACAATTAGAAACAGAGATGACGGAAAACAAAAAAGAATTAAAACCGCAGATATACAAGACACGATTAGAAAACTAATTCATGAAGAAATAAAATTTGAAAAACTATAATTTCCCAAAACCCTTATATATCCCAAATTGTTATTTACTTTAGGTGATAAAATGACAAACATTCTAGCATTCGTATCTATTAAAGGCGGAGTAGGCAAAACTACGTTAGCGTTAGAAACAGCTTCCTCTCTAGTTAATAATTTCAATAAAAAAGTCCTCTTAGTCGACGCTAATTTTTCTGCCCCAAACATTGGACTCTACCTAGACCTAACAAGCGATTTAACTCTCCACGATGCACTGGCGGGAACTCCTCTCCACAATGCAATTTACGAATCTCACGGCATTGACATTCTTCCAGCATCAATGAATTATCACGACGAAGTTGACCCCTTTAAATTAAAAAAAATTCTAAATAAATTTAAATCTAGATACGATTTTATAATAATAGATTCCTCTCCAAATTATGAAGAATTAAAACCCGTAATAGCAACAGCAGATAAAATTTTTCTCGTAACTTCTCCAGACAATGTAACTCTGACAACAACGCTCAAGGCCGCGAAAATAGCACAAGAACAAAAAACGCCGATCGAAGGCATAATTGTAAATAGAATCCGCTCACCAAAACATGAATACAGCTTAAAAGAAATAGAAAAAATTTCCGAAATTCCAGTTCTTGCAAGAATAAGAGACCACAAAAAAATGGCCCAATCATTACATGCGAAAACTCCTCTTACATTCCTTGATGAAACAAATATTATTTCAAAAGAAATAAAACGATTTGCTTCAGCAATTTGTGGCTCTCCCGAAAATGAAGGATGGTTTCAAAAATTAATGCCATTTAAAAAAATCATTGAAAAAGAAAAGGTAAATCGAAATTTGTTCAGAGAAAAATTCTATGAGAGCAAACCCTAAATATTTATGGTATAATCTTAAATCTTAAATTATAAAGAACCCACAAAATACTAAAGAAGCCAATGGCAATCAACAATAAATAAAACGTTATATCAATCGTCACCTGCTTATGCGTTTCGCCAATTAATGTATTGAACGACTCATCCAAATCTCCTATATCCTTAACTCTAAAAAATTGTCCACCGCTATTAAACGATAACGATTTCAAAAAATCTTCATCAATTTTAGAAATAGTATTGAAGTCTGTCAACCCTCCTTCCTCGGTACCAACTGCAATTGTATTTACAATTAAATTATTTCTATTAACATAACGGATAATCTGCGGAGCATCAGCAACATTCAACTGTCCATCACTAATCAAAATTACAGACTTCATTCGCTTTAATCCAAAAAGTTTATTTGAGGCAAGTAGTGCATTATAAATATTTGTGCCCTGGATTGCTCCATAATCAACCGAATCCAAAACCATTTTTAATTTTACCTTCGAACTATCCAGTGTTTGCAGCACTGTAGCATCTCCCGAAAATCCAATTATTCCTACTTCAACACCAATTGGAAGTAAGTCAATAAAATCTCTGGCCTCATTCTTAGCGGCCTCAAGCCGATTCGGCAAAACATCAACGGTTGACATGCTACTCGAGGTATCAATTGCTATAACATACGAAAAAGCAGAAGTATCAGTATCGAAAGAAATGGCCGTACCCGATAAAGCAAAAATAAGCAAAACTAAAATTAAAAGATTTGCATATAGCGCTAAGAAGTTTTTAGAAAAAAACTCAATATCATAAAATCTTTCCATGGCTTCAAAATTTGCAAATAAAACCGCCTTCTTTTTATTATACATAAGACTAAAAAAATAAACAAAAATAAAAAACGGAACCAATAATAATAATAATAGAAATCTTGGATATAAAAAGGAAATCCCCATTAAATTCTACCTTCCTTCGCACGTTTTTTCAAAAAAATTGAAACCGGCATCACAAAATCTTTGTCGGTCATTAATTCCAACAAGTCGATTTTTGCATATTTAAATAATTTCTTCATTGTTCCCTTTTGCTTAATAGCATTTTGTTTATACTTTTTCGCTACAACCTCAGGATCTAAAATCATTTGCCTACCTGAATATGGGTCCTGTATTGAGAACTGGTATTTTGTTTTTGGCATTTCTTCATCCATCTGGTCCCTAACCATAACTGCTAATGTTTCAAACTTTGAACCCATTAGTCGAAAATCCCTATCGCTATCTTTTCTTGTCTTAATAAAATCTGACACCAAAATAAAAACCGTATAGGGTGACTTGGTTATTTGAAGCGCATGCCCAATTGCTTTACTTAAATTAAACCCTCCTCCATACAAACTTGAATCTGAAAGAAACTTTGCAAAAAGTGCAAACTGATTTTTGCCCCTTGAAGGATGTAATATTTTAACCACCTCATCACTAAACATAATTAATCCAATTTTGTCTCCCGACCCAATAATCAAATGACTAAGCGATACCACAAATTCCGCAACATATTCTGCCTTTAATTTATTTGCCGAACCAAAAAGCATACTATTTGAAACATCAACTAAAAAATAAACATTCAAATCTCTTTCTTCAATGTACTTTTTTGCCAAAAGTTCATTCGACCTTAAACTTGCCATCCAAGCAATTAAACTTGCGTCATCTTCTGGACCAAATGTTCTATATGAATCGAACTCCAACCCTCTTCCTCTAAAAATTGTTTTATATAAAATCTTCTTCACTGGAAATTTATGCATTGTATTTTCAAACCTAGCTATTGCTCTTGGAAAATCAACTAAAAATTTACCCTTATGTAACTTGGGCCCATCATCCGCTACCTCCTTGTTTATAGTATTTAATTTATCTAATTTGTTCGCCATACGAAAAATAATATCTCCATGATTTTATCTATACTTTGCTAAGGAGTATTAACCTTGCTAAGAATATGTTTAATAATTTCGTCCGTAGTAATCTGTTCCGCTTCAGCCTCATAATTTAAAATAATCCTGTGTCTTAATACCGGGAAAACAACTGTTTTAACATCCTCAGGTATAACATAATCACGTCCCAACATAAGTGCCTCAGCCTTAGATGCAATATACAAAGCAATTGATGCTCTAGGTGATGCCCCATAAGAAATATACTTGCCAAACTCTCCCGTCTTATTTCTTGTTTCTTTAACAATCTTCACAATGTGCTCTTCAATAATTTCAGAAGTAAAAACTCTCTTGGCTTGCGCCTGTAAATCCAAAATTTTTTTCGGATTTAATATTGCTTTCAAATCATAATCTTCGAATTTATTTATTGTAATATTTTTCTTTAAAATTGCCTTTTCATCTTCACTTGTTGGATAATCCATTAATAATTTAAACAAAAATCTATCAATTTGAGCTTCAGGTAAAGAATAAACCCCACTAACCTCCAATGGATTTTCCGTAGCCATAACAAAAAATGGAATTGGTAAACCGTAAGTCTCTCTAGCAATTGTTACATTCTTTTCTTGCATAGCCTCCAAAAGAGCTGACTGTGTCTTCGGCGGACTACGATTAATTTCATCAGCTAAAATAAAATTTGTAAACACAGGACCCTTTATAATTTCAAAACCTTTTTTAGGAGCATAGCTCATAATGCCTGTAATATCCGTTGGCAACAAATCAACAGTAAATTGTATTCGTTTCATATCACATCCAAGGATTCTCGCCATTGTTCGAACAATCAAGGTTTTAGCCACTCCTGGCACACCCTCAACTAAAACATGTCCGTCACAAATCACTGCCCTTAAAAGTCCATGAATAATATCATTCTGGCCGACAACTACTTTAGACATTTCTTTTTCCACTTCAAGAAGTATTTGTTTTATATCATTATTTTTAACCATTAATCACCTCATATATATTCATCCGCTTTATATTTATTAAACCTTACCCTTTTATAAACATAAAATACAAATCCCATAAAAAATACAGTTAGAGTAGCAAATAGAATATAATAGAAATTATCTCTAACGGCTCCTTCCATTTTATATCTAATTTGCTCGTTTGTCTCAATTGCATCCTCGCAAGCCTCAATAGCTTCTCGTCCCAAACTCATCGCATTCGAATATTCTCCAAGTATAAATGCGGCCTCAGCCCGTCGAAGCACCTCTGTCAATTCTAAGCATTCAGGATTATCCGAAAGAATCTTCTCCGTAAAAATCAAGATTTGCTCTGCTTCACTTTCATTTGCTTTTTTTATTTCAATAATAAAATCTCCCCAATCTGAAAATTTTGGAGAAGTGACATCTGCCAAAATAGTCGCTTTATATTTTCCAGATCTTTGCGTATTAGCTATAATCCTCATAGTGAAATCCTCAGACATTCCAAACTTCAATTGATCAATATAATTATCACCAAGCGAAATGCTAACATCGTCTGTAAACATATCATTAAACTTCACAAAACTACTTAAATTAATTCCCTTCAAATCCATTTGTCCATTATTCTGAATAGTAAAAGGAATGTCAATAAAATTTTTATCAGAAATAATTATGTCTTGCGGAACAACTAACTTAAGGGAAAAATGTTTAAGCTTGGTACTTCCTCCGCCTCCGCCTCCAGTTGAAGGAGATGGAGTCACAACAACCTCAGTCTCTGGCGCTACAAATGTAATAGTAAAATTATTAACACTCTCCGCAGTATTAATAGTCTCATTAGTAACACTATCAATATCACTTGCACTTAAAATTATAATTTCTGAAAATTCCGAAGTTCTATATGTAGTAAAATTTAATTGCCAAGAATTATAAGATACATTCGCTGGGATTATATTACCATCAGCATAAACTTCGCTTGAAGATGCTTGACTTTTTACACTAAAATTGACCTCTTGTAAATAATAATTATCAGAAGTATCTGCATCGAAAAAACAATTACTTAAATCATAATCTGCACTTCCTGTCCATGCAACTTCTTTATTTGGAATAGAAGTACAAGATGTAGCGTTAAAAATTATAGGCATATTAATATGACTAATGTTTAACTTAAAACTAAAATTTGTCATAATCGAAATCCGTTGAGCAAAGCTAAGCTCTGTGTTGTTTGAATAAACACTTACTGTTAAATTCTTATAATTCCCATAACTCTCGTCGGTATAATTTGGTGTAAAGGTCCAATTGTAAGCACTTCCGTCACCAAAAGAATTCGCCGTTTCTCTTAATGTTAAATTTCCATAAGTGCAGTTAGAACTATTTTGATAACTACAACTAATTGAATCTACCCAAAGTTCATAAGTCAAATTATTCGCTACCGAATGACTAATTGTAAAATTCAAAATACTCGCACTATTTTCAGTTAGATTGAAAACATCTCCTGTCGTCGGGCCTGTAAGTGTTAAATCCCCATAAACATAAAGATAAAATATTTGAGAATCTGTTTGACTATCGGAATCCGTAACAGTTACACTATAATTCCACACTCCCGAATAAGAATTATTAGAATTCATGTCAAATTCAACTATCCCACTCTTGTTACCAATTGTAAGATTCGGCGAACCAACACTCAAATTAGCAATAGAATAACTAAAATTAAGATTAGCATCTTCATCATCTTCATCATCTGTTGCATTTACGGTGAAATTAAGATAGTCATAAATTGTAAGTGACTGATTTTCAAATGTTGTCAATATCGGATCGTTTTGAATTTCACTAATATTCAAGAAAAAAGTTCTGGTAACCGAATTTGAAGAATTATCTGTAATATTAATCAGAATAGTATAATTATCTGCCTGGGTGCCATTTGGAGTAAAGGTCGCGTTATAAGAAATACTCTGGGAATGTGGATTTTCAGATTCAACAAACGAAAATTCAAACAAATCTTTTTCAGAGTCATTTGAATTTGTAGCCGTAACATTTATCGTTAAAGATTCATTATAGAAACTCTTTTGCCCCATAGGAATTAGAAAATCGTCATCGTCAATTACTAACTCAAAAGTAACTTCGTTAGATTCGGCAACTTTTAAGTTAAATTTTTCACTAATAGTTTGAGGAGTCCCATTATTAGCACTAAGTGCCTCTATCAAGGGATTATCATCAATGTTGCTTACCGTAAAATTAAACTCATGAGAACTATTCAGCTTCCCGTCACCAGCAGTAATTGTTACATCATGGTATCCTACATCACAATCAGTCGGAGTAAAGCTAATCATTCCTGAGGTAGAATTAAAGGTAGAGGAATTTAAAGAACAAAATTCTGCCGAATCATTTTTGTAATAAAATGTAATTGTATCATTTATATCTGAATCGCTAACATTCATACTAACATTATACGTAAAAGACGTCCCTTCGATAAGACTAAAATTCATTGGACTCCTAAGTGTATCATTCCATTCGGGCGCAATATCATCTAAAATTTCAATTACAAAAGTATAATTATCTGTGTTGTTCGTAGGCGAGGCTGTATCTGTAACATTAATTAATATTGTATAATTTCCTGTGCTAGAATTTGCAAGAATATAATTATAATCTACGCTAATATTGGCAGTAATATAATCAGCGCCTGACGAATGACCAAGCTTAGTAACGCTAACCCAACTTGTATTTGAATCAAAAGTCAAAATTTCTGACTTTACAGTATTATCCAGAATAAGCAAATCTTCGTCTGTTGCATTCACCTGAAAAGTATAGTTTTCATAAAGAGCGCTGGAACCATTTAAATCATTGATTGCATCCAGCACTACATTTGATTCAGTAAAATTAACATAAATCCAAATTTGTTCGGAAACTGGAGACGCCACACCATTGTCTGCAGTAAAATTAATTGTCAAATTTGCAACATCTACCTTAGTGGGAGTAAATGAAATAGAAACATTATAATTAAAATTAGAGGCAGAAACACTCCCTCCTGGATAAAACAAACTTTCATTATAATTGCCAGAATCCCCACCTGCTCTAAATGTCGCAACACTCGTAAGAGTTAAATCATCGTTCGCTCCAGGAGTGGTAATTACAATAATACAATTAAACTGCTCATCTTCCATCAAGGTTGCATTTGTACAATTTGAAATATCTACTTCCAATACGCCAGCAACAGTAAACATCACCATCTTGGAATAATATGTCGTTAAATTAGTTGTATTATAAGTCGCATCACAATAATCATGAGGACAATCATGAAGCACTGCAGCATCCATAACCGAAACATTCGCCCAATAGGTTCCAACATGACTTGAGTTAGGAGCGAAACTTATAACGGCAGACTCATTTACAATATCATCAAGAGTCAAACCGAAATCAAAAAGATTACAACTTTCATTATTTGTGTAGCCCGTGTTTGCCCCATGAGTACAATTAGTAGAATTAAAAGTTACATTAAAACTCAAAGGAAAATGATCTTCCTCATCTGTTGCATTCAAAAAAATAATTTGAGTATCTCCAGTAGAATCAAATGTATAACTATCCCCTATACCATCCAACTTAAATTCTGGAGCATCGTTAGTGGCATTGATTATAAAAGTAAAAGGAGCACCTGCGGAGAGAGTTGTTTCTGTATTGTTTGTAGCCTGGATAGGAATTACAAAAAGACCTGTCTGGTTATCACAAGTTGCATTGATTGTAAAATTTCCTGTGGAGGAATCAGTCATTAAAATCCATGCAGAAATTACACCTATAGAAACATTATAAGTCCCCGATGCATTTGTCCAACTAATGTCTTCATTGGTATCAATTCCAAAACTAATATCATTATTAAAACCTGTTATATTAGCACTAAAATTATGATTATAAACAATTTCTTCAACAGTTGTATAATTTACATCATATCCTACCCATTGAGGAGTGGTCGCCAAAACAAACACCATCATCCCAACAGCTAACAGCCCAAGCATCAAAACCCAATTACCTTTTCCAGAATCACCTATCTGCAGGTTCTTGCCTTTCAAAGAAAGGTTCTCGTGCCCTGAAAGGGTATGACCCAATGGGTTATTCATTTTCATCAACCTCCACAACCATCTTTTTTTTATTAACATCAAAACGGATCTTTATCTTTTGCTTTACTTTTAAATCCAATGTATCAACAATCGCCTTCGGTATCTTAATCCGATGACCTGTCTGAATACTATTATCCTTAAAAATTATTTCTGCCATGCCCCTTCTAAATACTGTCGTACTCCTTTCATTATACCTAATGAGGGTTTTAAAAAGTATTTAAAGTTTGTGATCTCACAATTATTATCTAAAATATATCTTCAATTCTTCCAGCCTATTTCTTTTCACTAAGTAAAAATCTATATCTAATAATATTAGCAATCTTAACCCCAACAAAAATTATTAATATAAATACCAGAATAATTAAAATAATTAAAGACCAACTAACCCCACCAAATGGTTTTTCGACATCACAAGCATAAGGACACGGACCGCCACAATCTATTCCAAACTCTCCCTGATTTCGCACTCCATCCGAACAACTAGCACATGAGGAGCACGGACCGCCACAATCTACTAATAATTCACAAGAACCATCATGGCAATTAGTAATTCCGTCTGCACAATTAGGGTCCTCGGTAAAAGGACATACTTGCATCTCAGAAGGTGGAGGAACACTAAAAACAGAATTGTTACAATAATTAATATCATAGCATTTTGTCAATTGAAAACCGCAAAACCTGTCATCGTAATTATTCTGAGCACAAACTTCCTTTGTTGAATAATAATCTTCTGGAGATAAAACCCCTATATCAAAAGATTTTTTGGCATTTTGGCAAACTTCCCAGTCATCACAAACCCATTTTTCAGTTAAAATAACACCAAGACTGGACCCTCCGCCACCACCGCCACCACCGCCACCACTAGAAACTTCTTGTACAGGACAATCAACATTAGTAACGCTGATATTCCAAGTTTGCGAAGTATCCAATAAACCATCACTTGCAACAACTGAAATATTATAATTTCCAGAAACTCCACAACCGAAAGCATAACTGTAACTATCACTAGATTTATTTTCATTCTCCTCTTTCAAAACTCCGTTAACATACCAGTCAATATCCGGCACCGTTCCATCATCATCACTTACTGCTACATTAAAAATTGTTGTAGTAGTTCCAGGAACTATTAAGGGTGTTTCAGGAGTATAACTTGCAATTGTCGGCGCCCGATTCTCGTCGGTAACTGTAAGACTAAAACTATCACAAACAGATTCTGAATTATCACTTCTTGGAAGACACAAACTAATATTGTCATGAGCACTTACCAATGGATTATCTTCAACGCAAACAACCAAAGAGTAAGTTAAGCTACCGGAACCTTGATGTCCTTCTAACGGCGTATAATTCATAACTCCAGTGGAACTATTTATATCAAATAGATTTTCATTATTGCCCCAACTTATATCAAAATTCATAGCTCCACCAGAAGAAAGACCGTCCTCTGTATCTAATACGTTTTTTTGGTGATAAAATGTAGAATCAGCTCCACTCATCCAAACCGTTTGCGCCCCAATATTTTCCATCACAGGAACATTATTAATTTCAATAACTGTTATATTTATCGAGGTACTATCACTTTGCCCATAAGGGTCTACAACAGAAATAGTTTCACTATAATCTCCCAAATCGCTTTTCCCCAATGGCCCAGAAATTATACTGAACATATTATATATATAACTTTTTTTCCCAAGATAATCTGTATAAAAAGGGTTAGGAGGAGAAATAGAATCACTCAAACTATCTTCATCAACATCCGTCGCATTAAATCTTTTATCTAGTCTTTCGTTTTCACAAACAAAAACATGATTATCTATATCCGCTAAAACCGGAGCAGAGTTAGGAACCTCGACCGTAAAGATAACATCTTGAGTTACCCATCCAGCATCCTCTTCTTGAGAAGAGACAGACAACAAGTTTTCCCACCGAACCGCATTAATAGTTATATTCGGACTAAATGCCGTATCCTGCTCGATATAGACGCCATGCTTCATATCATAAAGGGAAAAATTCCATCCCCCCACCGGATCAACAAAAAAATCAGCTGAAACATTTAATGGAAGAATATATCTATAATCACCACATTTCGGATGATTCAACCCCGAGCAAGTATAATCATTGAAATCATAAGTTATATCCTCAGGAGTATGAATAGTAATAATTCTAGGAATTCCCTCAACATAAATTCTTACCAAACCTGACTCGACTACTTTCCCAGTCATAACTACAGGAGATAAGGACACCCCAAAAAAATGAAACGTCGTCATATTCAAAAAACCCAACACTAATAAAAACAAAATCAGCAGCACTACCCACGCTCTTTTACTTTTCATTAAATAATAAGCAATTCGTGATATAAAAAGCTATTTCCCATTAAACATCTTTCCTATTTTTTGTATTTTTTGTATTTTTTAACAAAAATCTTCCCTCTCCAGAACAAAATCCCAAGAACAGCCAGACACCCCATGAAAACACTACAAAGAATATAATCAAAACCTTCCCTAATTTTCAACTGAACCACACGAGAACTCACTTCGCCACTATGGTGCAAAATTATTTCTGCCTCAAATTTATCATCTGTAATTTCTACACTATTCAAAAACCCTATAACTGTTGCAGTTCTCCATGCTCCCAATTCAACAACAGGCGTAACAAACCCAACATCTTCCAATCCAAGAATTTTTACTTCTGCATATAAATCATTCATATTACTATTCCACAAACTTTCAACCTCAATTTCAAACTTATCAATCTTATTTTTCCCAAACTCTCTGGTATAACTCAAAATTCTTACCATCGGCTCTCCAACCCTAAATGGATTTTTTAAATAGGCAGTCCTCTCGTCATATTCAACAATAGCAATCACAAAATAATCTCCAGCAGAATAACTTGAATTATCAAGAGTTATACTGAACATCTTTGACTCCATGCCACTAATCTCTATACTCTCAATTTTAACAATTTCAATTTTTTCATGATCTTTATAGACCTCAATTTTCGGCTCAACAACAACAGAGCCATTTCCCTTACTGAATATGTCCAAGTTAACATTAACATTTTCTCCGACATTAATATTTGGGACACTTAGCCCTAGCTCGATATATTCCTCAGGATAGGGAACCTTCACTTCAATAATCCCAACAACTTCTCCTGCTATAATTCTAATTTGATTAATGCCTGAACTATCCACCTTTGAGGGTAATTTCAAGGAAGCGACAACCTTTTCACGACCTGAAATTTTCTTCTTATCTAAGCTAATATATTCCGAGAAACCTCCTTCAACGGATAAAGCTACCCTGGAACCCCCATCAATAACAAAATTAAAATTAAAATCTCCTTCGTAATTTGGTTCAAAATTAACCTCGTAACTTCTCGGATTAACACCCGAAATTGCAAAAACACCACCACACACAAAAATACAAATTATATAAAACATTATCACCTTCATAATTTTATCAAATAAACAAATTATATAAAACTAACTAAAAATTATTTTTTCAATTTTTTCCTTAACAAAAAGAACCATAATAAATTAATTAGCACTAATAAAACAATCACAACTACTAATATTATAATCAAATTATTTGACTCTCCACCACTGTCTGAAATAACATAACCCAAGCCAATAATCGTTAATTCGTTTTCCTCAACTTGAAATTCCAAACTCTTTTTTGAACTTTTATCGTCATAATAAATTGAAACATCTGCATCATAATTTCCAACTTTAACCCCTGCAGTATCCCAATAAGAAACAAACACCTGTTTAGACAAACTTTCAATATCATAACTTGCCGAATCAAAACTTGAAACAACATCTCCTGCTTCGTTTTTAATTCTTGTTTCTATATGAGCATCGTTAATAATCTCACTCCATTTATTTTCAATAAGCATTTCTAATTTTACAATTTCTCCCAAACTAAAATCATTAACATTAATCTCTTGCAATTCCAATTCCTTAGCACCAACACTAAAAGTTTTTTCTAAATTAATCTTTCCATCATCATAAATCACCGTTGCCGCCGCCCTATAATTTCCAATAGGAACATCTGCCTTCCACTTGTAGATAATTTCCTTTTTTTCTCCACTAGGAACTTCAATTGAATTTGTATTAAAACTATCAACTTTTTCATTCAATGAATTATAAATATCAACATTGGCTCTCACTGAAGTTAAATCAAACTCTCCATGGCTAACAACTGGAAAAACAAAAGTTGCCTCTCCGTCTTCATCTGCATTATAAATAATCATATCTGAGGTAGCAAATTTACCAGGATAAAGAACATTGACATAAAGCTGACTAACAACTGCCAACGTTGCCAAAACTGCAGAACTTCCCAGTTCGCTGCTATCAGGAATCTCCATAATAAACACTTTTCCAGTACGAAGTCCAGGCTCTAAACTTTCAGGAAAATTGATATTATAATTTACTGTCTTCGACTGGTTTGCAGGAATAAAAATTGTTTCAGAAGAAAGAGTAATATATTCTGCCAATTCTCCTTGGGCCGACAAAATAATACTTATATCCTTGGCTCCAGAATTAATAACTTCCAGTCCAATATTTTTTTGAAGTCCAGGTTCAAAATCAATAGTAGTTCTTCCGGGCGTAACTCCCAGAGCATAAACTGAACTAATCATAAAAATCCCAATCAATAATAAAACTAATTTTTTCATCCCATTTCTCCAATAAATTTAACTCCCTGTGACTCCATCTCTTCATCAACTTTCAACCTTACATTATCAATCATCTCTGTTCCATTATAGATATCAACATTCAACTGGACATTTCCCGCATTAACAACTCCATAATTTTCATCGTCAATCTTCCTCAGCTCCAAATTAACTTCCGACTTAATCGTCAATATTTTAACATTACTATTTAGAATTCCGGTAACCTTCCAATAATATTTCCCTGGCTCCAAACTTATTTTCAATCCATCCTTAATTTTATATTCATCAGGGGTTGTAAAATCAATATTGTCGTCAATAATCAAGTTCTCTGCTTTCTCTATTGAGAAAAGAATATCTCTCTCAGAAGTTTCATAATTATCTAATGGAGCAATAACTAACGGATTAACATACCCTACCAAAAAAACCAGTGTAGCCAAACTACCTATAATTAAAACCAAATCAATTTTCAATAAATTATTATTTTTGCCCTCCATGGATACACTCGGTGCCATTATTCCGCCAACTCCGCTAAGAACACGATAGATGAAGATTTCATTCCTGGACTTTCTCCAGATGGCACCGTCATATTAATGCCTACTTCAACACTATCGCTATCATCGCTATAATTTAATTCGTTAACTGCAACAACATATGCCGTCAAAGGCATATTAAACCAGCTCGTTATAGACCCTGCCCAATCAAAGGAGCCCTCTTCTCCGCTAACATTGCCTACCTTGAACTGATAATACTCGCTATCACTTGTTTCTGAAGTCCACAATGAAGATGCATTCACACTTACATTTACCAAAACAGTTCCATTATTTTCTAACCTAAAAGGCGCAAGCCCCTCTTCAGTGCTATTCGATTCTCCAATCGCCAAATTACCAAAATAAATTTCATCAACAATCATACTAATGCTTACCTCCGAAGAAATATTAAACGACCAATCAGAACTCCAACTCCCATTCACTTCTCCATCATCTGCCCTCACTTTCCATTTATAATAATATCCGTTATCATATAACAATTGCAAATCTAGCGAAGGGGTATAATTTGAAGCAATCATTCCAATCTCATACCTAACATCAAGAACAGAAGGATTGTTCCCGTAATAAGGAGTTATATTAATCTCATAAGTCATACTATCGTCATCTGCATCACTCGCACTCCAATTAAACAGGGGAGTTCTATCAATAGTCGATGAACCATCTACAGGAAAAGATAATGTAACAACAGGCGCAGCGTTGAGAATTGTTAAATTACTTGAATTGACCCAATCTGAATATTCTATTCCATCATAAAGTCTCATGCCACAAGACCAGACCTGATATTTTGTCGTGTTTCCGGAATTAAGAATTGCGCTAAAATTTGTCCCGCTTACAACTCCAGAATATTCAGCACTTAAATTTAGAGCATCATTCAAATACCATTTTATATACACTTTTATTCCATTATCGTTAATATCACTGACAAACGCATTACATAAAAGATTATCTGAAGTTATATTGTCCCCGCTTGAAGTATTCAATGAAACTACAGGATTATTCGGCGGACTATTTAATCCATAAAAAACTCCCAACTGATTAGTATAATTATCCGAACTTGACCCTCCAGAGATAATTCCGCCAACAAGACTCGTATCGAAATTAACAGAATCCATACTTTCTCCTCCTCCATCCGTAACCAAATAATTATCTGCATAATTCTCACTAATAGGAGCCGAAACAAATGTAAGAATTAACAATAATAAAAATAAGCCAACAACAAAATGATCACAATCTTCCATCGTCAAACTAAACAATTATGATTTATAAATATTTAGAACTCATATCTATCCTCAATAACTACTGTTGTAAGCATTCGACAGGTATAAGATTAACTGTTTGGTTGTTATACGTCACAGGAACTGGCTCACAAGAACTAACAGCCTGCACGAGTTGAGCAATTGCTTGTTCATAACCATACTGCGCTCCACCCTGATAAATTTCCATTTGATTTTGTAATTTTGCATCAGAATAAAAACTATATCCAATATAACTCAAAGCTCCAACCAGCAACACCGACAACACAATAATCGCAATAACTATTTTCTTCATTTTAACCTCCTTATACTGTTAATATATATTAAAACTAATTTAAAAACTCTTTGTTTAATTTAAAAACTTGAAGTTCCCAAAAACTCAACTACACCTTCGGAAGCATCTTCATTTTCCGAAATCATTTTAATTAAATCTCTTAAAAAATTAAGTTTATCTTTTCTCATTTGCTCATTAAGAGAATCTGTTATATTTGATTCATAATCATAAGATGCTATCAACTCATAATCTCCAATTTTATAATTTCTAATTAATCTTCCATTTACAACTTCAGACTTAGTAGTTTTTATTAAAACATCTCCAAATTCTTTAATAATAACTTGCCTTTCTTCTTCTGTTAAATTTTCTAACGAGATTTTTGGAACTTCTAATAAAACCGACTCATTCCCTCCTTCAATTTTTCCTTCTTGTAAAACAGTAGATAAAGAAATAATTTCATTACCTTCATAAACGAAACTTATATTCAAATTTCCCTTACTAAAATTTAAATTAACAGTAGAAATATTAATTTCAAAAACCTGCAATTCGTCCTCTAAGTAATCTGATCCAAAACCATCTTCTGTTTCAAAATAATCTGTAGAGACAACAACACTATCTCCTGAAATTTCAAATTGTATCTCTCCGTCGTCAAGTTCTGTAGAACCACTCATTACACTTCCAGAAACCAGCTCTGCAGTTTGCCCTTTTTCTAAATTATAGATAAAAGGACTGTCTACTGAAGTCTTCCCAGAAACAATTGTCTCAAGATTTAAGGTAACTTGACCAGTCGGTGTAAGCTGTAACAATGAAGCAAAACTTCTAAAAATAGATGAAATAACATTTCCCGTTATAGGCGCGGCTTCTTCTTTGACTTCCTCAGAAACTTTCTCTTCTTTGACTTCTTTCTCCTCGGATTTAATTTGTTTTTCAGTTTCTTCTTCAATTATTTCCTCACTAACTATCTCAACCTCACTCACATCGCTTATTACTTCAGCGACTTCTTCAGCGACAATATCTTCTACTGCTTCTATTTCACCTATCTCTTCGATAACTTCAGTTTCTTCCACAACTTGTTCAGAAGTTCCATCTATTATTTCTTCCTCAGTTTCATTTACAACTTCAACAACTTTTTCTTCAGTCTCATTTACAACTTCAACAACTTCTTCCTCGCTTGCTCCTCCATTTCCACCAGGAGTTATTTCTTTTTCCCCAGATTTATTTTCCTCTATTTTTTTAGAATCGGAATATAAACTAAATTCGAAAGAAACTTCTGGGTAAATTTTCTTGACTCCTGCAGAACCATACCCCATTCCATTTCCAGAAATATTTTTTTCTTGAATATAATATGTTCCTTCTATCGGTTCATCAGAAAGAATATCTTCTAAAGCAAATTCTTGTCTTTCTCCAGAAGTTTCAAAAATAACTTTTGAAGAAGCGGGAATAAATTCTCCATTAGCTAAAGATAATTTTAATATTCCATCTAAATTTTCACCTTCATGATAATCAGTATCTAATTTTAAAATAACTTTACCAGACAAATTAACCTGGAAAAAATAAAATCCTAAAACCAACAAAAGAACAGATGCAAAAACTATAAGATACTTTTTCCCCTGCTTCGAAACAATTTCTTTTTTCATTTTAATTTTTATATATTAATATTTATTAAACTTCGCTAAATTTCAATCCCCTCATTATTGGCCAACCTAATAATTGTAGAACTATTCTTCATTTTTTCAAATTCCCTAGATGTCAAACAAACCATATCTACTGGATAATTAACATCCCAGTAATGACGAACCTGGGATAATCTTTTATAACTTTTAACTCCTACAAACTCTTCACTAACAATAATCAAATCAAAATCACTATCTTCATCAAAATCGCCTCTAGCACGACTTCCAAATAAAATTAATTTATTAAAAGAAAAATTTTTAGCCAATATTTTCTTAAACCGTTCAACAACACTTAAATTTTTTTCTTTTTTCATTTTAATTAGTTATTTCAATCATCGTAGTAACATCTGTTACAGAAACTCCATCTCCCAAATTTAAATAAACTGAAATAATATCTCCCTCCTTAAAATTCACAATTCCTTTTGACTGAGTGTCGTAATCTATCTTTATCCCAGAAGAATCTGCACTTAAGACATTTCTAAAACCAATTTCTTTTCCATTTTTATATATAATAATTTCCACCTCTTCACCCTCTTTATCTCTTACAACCTCTAAATTAGTTGAAATCCCGGTAATACTTCCACTTCTAATCATTACATATC
>Ga0208769_1000403_pt1 | contig 21261 bp, 32 predicted proteins | sample AntAceMetag02UKC_FD_184768 | JGI IMG/M metagenome (GOLD analysis project Ga0208769, IMG submission 184768) | Saline lake microbial communities from Ace Lake, Antarctica- Antarctic Ace Lake Metagenome 02UKC (SPAdes) (version 2) | ecosystem: Environmental > Aquatic > Non-marine Saline and Alkaline...
TTCGTATTGGGATTTGGATGATAATACAAATGGGATTTTAGATAATAAGGGTTCGAATGATGGGGTTGCGACGGGGACGAATAATGCTACTGGTATTAGTAGTGGGGCTGTTAGGTTTGATGGGGTTGATGATTATGTTGATATAGATGGCGTTGTTACTAATGGATTTGGGAATGAATCTGGAACTTTTTCTATGTGGATAAATACTGATGAAATTAAGGCAAACCAATATTTAATTGATATTGAAAACCCAAGAACTGTGATTCTTACAGTAGGTACAGATGAATTAAACTTTCATGTTGATGGCGATGCATTTATCACTACTGATTTAAATATGCTGGCAGACACATGGTATCATATCGTTAGTACTTGGGATTTATCTGTTCCAAATAGAACACTTTATGTTAATGGTGTTTTAAAATTAGATGACGGAGGTTCTTGGACTCCTGGAGTTGCAAGTGGTGCCGGAACAATTGGTTCAAGGTACTCAGAAGACCAAGGTTACTTCAACGGCTCAATCGACGAAGTCTTAATTTACAATGATTCTTTAACACCATCAGAAGTAACTGAACTTTACAAAGCAGGATTGTCTCAACATGCTAATGCGAATGTGACGTTGGAGACGAGGACGGCGGATAGTTATAATATTAGTGATGCTGGGTTGGTTAGTCTTTGGAGTTTTAATGATGATAATTCTACAACTGCTTTTGATGAGACTGGGAGGAATAATGGGACAAGATTAAATGTAGCAGATGCAACAGAAGGTAATGGAACTGTTGGAAAAGGACAATATTTTAATGGAACTGAAACACTCACACCAAATATAGGTATAGTTATTGATAATGAACAAAACTTTGATTTTATTAGTACAAGTCAATTTGTAGTTTCTATGTGGGTAAAGCCAAAAGGTTTAAGAACAATGGGATTAATTACAAAAAGAGATTCTGGTTCAACAGCAACAACATTTCAATATTATGTCAATACTGCAAATGGAGAAATTAAATTATATAATGGGGTTAATGTTTATTCAGCAAGTCCTGCAGTTTATATTAGTGATTTAACTTGGACACATCTATCATTTATTCATCAAGGAGACGGAACAATAGATATTTATAAAAATGGGATATTAGTAAGCGCATTTAGTCAAGGTATTGTAAGAGCTGAAAATGATGATGAAGTTGTTATTGGTTCAGATGGTATATACCAAGGAAATGTTTTTAGTGGTGCAATAGACGAAGTCCGTATCTACAACCGTTCACTTTCAGCAGATGAAATCCAAAACTTATACGAATTAGGAAGTTATCATATTGAATGGGGGGATTGGGCGGATGAGGGGAAAGTAACAGATGGAATACCAACAACTTCAACAAGCAAGGGAAAGTTTATGCAATATAAAGCAACCCTTAATACAAATGATACGGATGTAAGTGCTTATATTTTAAATGTTAGTATAAATATGACAGATGCACCATCAGGAGATACAACACCACCTAATGTTACAATACTTTCACCACTATCACAAAACTATACAACAGCATCTATAGATTTTAATGTAACAGCTACAGATGATATAGCAGTTGATACTTGTATAGGAACTATAGATGATTGGTCTAGTAGTTTTACTTTAAACTTTACAAATAGTTCAGTACCTAATGGAGAATATATATTTAATGTAAGTTGCAATGACAGTTCAGGAAATATAAATGATACTGAATTTGTTTCTTTTAATGTTAGTGTTTTAATTGAATATCCTTATCCTTCTATAATATATATTCCTCCTACACCATTAAACAATTCTTTTATCTCATTAGGATTTGATACATTTTGGCATAACATTAGTTTCTTAAATGGAGCAAATATAACTAGTGTATCATTTTGTTTAGATAATTTAACATCCCCTTGTGCTACATGTGGATGTGGTAATCATGCTTATAATGAAACAGAATACCAAAGGGCAATAAATACTGATGGTAACTATTCAATTAACGTTACTGCTTGTAATGTCTGGGGGAACTGTAATTCAACAGAAGAGAGATACTTTGTAATGGATGATACCCCTCCAGTATTTACAGGTATAAATAATATTACAATTACTGAAGATGATAGTTTAGATATAGATTTTAATGCAACTGATTTATACTTTGAAGAGTTTTCAATTAATTGGACTGATAACTTTAGTATAACAATAGATGGTAACTTAACTAATACTACTAATCTAAGTGTAGATGTGTATTATATTAATGTAACAATAAATGATAGTGCAGGTAATACTAACTCTCAAGTAATATGGGTTAATGTTACAGATATAGCTTGTGTGGAAACTTTAACAAATACAACTCCAGTAACATTTAACGTTACTGCTTGTCAAACAAACGATACAATTAACCAACAAGTTAATTGGACACAATACGATAGTTCATTTTGTGGAGTAACAGTAAATGAAACGTTTACTAATTACACTTATATTAGTTGTAATTATTGTAGTTATGATTTACAAGTAACTGATTATACAGAGTATCTAAATGTAACATCTTGCCAAGCAAATGATACAAAGAATCAAGATAGTACTGCAACACAATATGATGCAAACTATGCTACTTGTTGTGCTATAACAGGAATAGCAGGAGATTGTACTTATGAAACCAATGTAACATTACATAATTATTCTAGTACACCTTGCCTTTATCCTTGTACTATGACTATTGATTATCTAATGAATGTTAATTATGTAACCAATATAACAAGATTAGATTATTCTGTTTATGATTACTCAGGAATAGATAGTTGTTGGTGGTATAACGGAACAACTAATAGTTCACCAGATACTACTTGTGCTAACTTTACAGGTATGCAAATTGATACTAGTGCAACTTGGGTAATGTATGCTAATGATACATTAGGAAGTATGTGTAGTGATAGTGTTACGTTTACTATTGGTGCAGTAGCTACAACAGTGAGTGCAATCAAATGTAGATATTCGTTCTTTGGATATTATAATTTAAGAATACCTTTTATGGTGGAGGATAATTGTTTAAGATGAATAATCTATATACTACATTATATATATGTTTATATACATAAAAAGTAAAAAATAAGAAGATGAAACATAAACTGTTAACACTAACATTGATTGTATTGTTTATGTTGTTATTCTGTGTTAACATTGTAACGGCAGAGCAACAAAGCTTAGGAACATATAAACGTGGTGAGTGTGTTAACTTAATACAAACTTGTGCGAATTGCACCTATGTTAATTTTACTTCTGTATATTATCCAAACAGTTCTGAACTAATTGGTAACACTAATACAACAAAAGATAATACTGTTTTTCTATTCCAAATATGTAACACTACTTCTATTGGAACTTATATTGTTAATGGTGTAGGTGATGTGGATGGAACAGATACAATCTTTGCTTATGATTTTGAAGTAACACCTAACGGTAAGAAAGAATCTAATTCACCTGTAAGTTTTTCAATAGCTTTATTCTTTATAGTTTTTAATGTAGGATTGTTTATATTATTCTTTATGAAAGAAAAGTACCATGAAAGTAAATATGTTAACTTCATAATGAAAAGGGCTTTGTTAGTTATCTGTGTATTCTTTACAATGTTTAATCTCTCTATTATTACTACACTTGGTGCAGCAAGTAACTATGATCTTATGAATCAGATGCATGGCTTTATGGATTTGGTAGGTTGGATTGGTTATGTTGCAATCATTATTCTTGTTATAACATCTATGTTTCAATTATTTGCAGAAGCAAAAGGTGATCAAAGAGAAAGGAGAACAGGAGATTGAGTAGTAGAAGTACACACGTTAGGATTGAAAGGGATTTATACAATAAACAAAAACAACAGTTCCCTGATATGAGTGCTAATGAAATATACAAACTTGGTTATAGCATACTAACAAAAATAGATAAGGCAAACAATTTTATATACGGTAAGAAGAAAGGTAAATGAGAAATACAAATAAGAAAGGAAGCTTAGTAGATTTATTCTATATCGCAATAGTTTTAGTTACACTTGCTGTAAGTGTTCTTATTGGAACAAACATAGCTTCAAAGTTCCAAGAAGGGATAGCAGCTAATCCTACCTTTCAAGCAGATGCTCCTGATGCAATAACTTATACAGGTAAGGCAATAGATAATTATACGTTTGCTATGAACTCAGGTTTCTTATTACTAACAATCTTCTTTGTAATAGCTACACTTACACTTGCAGCTTTGGTTAGAGTGCATCCTATATTCATACCAATATTTTTATTAGCTTTAATCTTCTTAATATTCTTCTGTGGTGTGATGAGTAATATATATTCAGGTGTTGCAGAGAATAGTGAAATGACTTCAACGGTAGATAAGTTTGTTATTATGAATAGTATAATGGTGGCACTCCCTTTTATTGTTGGAATCATTGGAATAATATTAATGGTAGTTATGTATAAAAACTATTCAATAAGTTAGAATGAGAAAGATATTATTAATTGGAATTTGTATATCAATGATGATATTGATGAGTGGATTAGTTATGGGACATTCATATACTCCTGTTGTTTATTATGAATTAGAATCAGATGGAAGAGATAGTGGTGTTTATGGATATAATTTAACTGCAACAAATACAGTAGTTTATACTACAGGTTGTATTATTGATAATTGTTCTGATTTTTCAGATACAGATCCTGCCCAGAATTTAGTGAAATTAACAGGAGCTAATCTTGAAAATATTTCTACTTTAGAGTTTTGGGTTTATTATGATAGATTAGATTTAAATCAAATTACTTGGGAAATGACTAATGGAGCTCAAACAGTTTATGATAGAATGTATCAAGATGATATAATTTCTACTTTTGCAGGTACGGCTACTGCAATAGTAGATTCTACAAGTGTATGGTATCATATTGTTACAGTATGGGGTGCTAATGGTCACGATGTTTATATTAATGGAGCTTTATTTTATGATAGTTCAGATACAGATGTTATTCCTGCGACAATTACTTCTTTTTCTTTAGGTAACGAACCTATTGCTACTTTAGCAAGAGGTCTTGAAGGTAAAATTGATAATGTTGCTATGTTTGAAGAAGAATATACTCTTGCAGATGTAATCTGGGCTAATAATAGTGGAGCAGGTAGAGATTATTCTACATCAATTCCAACAGCAGGAACAATCCAACCTTATTTAATTGCACCAATAAATAACAGTTATGTTAATAATTATTGGCAAAACTTTACTTTTAATGTTACTACATCTAATGAAAGTATTATAGAAACTTGTTCTTTATATACAAATGAAAGTGGAACTTGGAAAATAAACCAAACATTAACAACAGGATTACCAGTTAATACAACCCTCAATATCTCACATACCTTCACTTCTGATGGAGAATATCTTTGGAACATTGGTTGTAATGCAACTGGTGTTAATCTAACTTTCGCAACAAATAATTATACATTAGTAATAGATACAATTAATCCAACACTAAGTTCAACTAACTTTACTAACGGTACAATAATATATTTAACAAACAACACATACCAATTCAACTTTACAGATACAAACTTTTATAGTTTCTTAGCAACACTTAACGGTAATGTATTAAATAATGATACAGGTATTAGTATTGGTTCAGGAACATACCAAGGGAATGTAACTGTTAATCATACAAACTTAAACCTTGGTGCTAATTATTTATATATACAAGGAGCAGACGGACACACGGCTAAACGAATTCCTAACTATAAATATGGAAATGGAATATGGAATAATAAATTAACTTACGAGACGACCACTTCAGAAGTTAGTATTATTCCTAAAGAAGGAAGTATATTTGATTCAATGAGTACTAAAAAAGAAAAAGATAGATATACTTTCGAATATGAACCGTCAAAAAAAAATAAAAATAAATATATATTTACGGTAACATCAGATAATTATATAGATATTGTTCATAATCCAAATACTAAATGGAACACGTGGTTAATTATAGGAGATAATTGGGTTGACTTTTATGAAGAAGAAAGACCAAATGAAATACCTAGTTACAAAAGAATAAATGATTATGAAGTTGAAGTTACAATTAAAACAAAATCAGATAAACACTTTAAATTTAGTTCCATTGGTGATTTAAATATTAATAGTTTTAATTATACAATCTATGGGATTAATGTTACAACTTCACATAGTGATCCTGTGATTGAAGGACAAAGTAATACACCTTATCTTTATGTTTATACTGGATTAAATGTTTCTTTAGTTGCAGTTAGTGCAAAGTTATTATACAATGGTACAACATATACTCCTACTAAAACAAATGATACACAAAACTATACCTTTAGTAAATTAGTTACTGCTCCTATTCTAACAGGTAATAGTTCTAATATGACTTTCTATTGGAATATAACTTTATCAGATGGTAGTTCATTAATAACATTGTATCAGAATGTTGTAGGTATATTAATTGATAACTGTTCTGGTTTTACAATAAGTGCAGTAAACTTTACAATGTATGATGATCAAACTAATTCATTAATAAATAGTAATCTTGCAGGTTACTTTGAGATATGGATTAATCCTACAGAGAAGGTTTACTTTAATGTATCTTGGGAGTATGCTACAAACCATTCATTATGTATTTATGATGGTGGAAGTTACAATGCTTATGGTCAAATGGAATACAAAGGATTAAGTTCTGATTATTCTACTAAAACATATTATATTTATAATGCTACATTTAATAATGTTACACAGTTTGTTAATCTTTATTCAACAACCAATTCTACACAGATTGCATTTGAAGTAACAGATGAGAATGATGATGCGATAATAGGTGCTTATGTTCAGGTTGCAAAGTATGATTTAACAACTAATAGTTATACAATTAATTCAATACTTAAAACAGATACAGATGGAAAAGATTATGCAGAAATGTTGTTGTTTTCAACATGGTATAAATTCTTTGTGTATAAAGACGGTGTGCTTCTTTTGGAAACAGATCCTACTAAAATTATAACCACAAGTAAAAAACTTAGAGTAATACTAGAAGGTTCTTCAAGTGGTTCTTATGATGCACTTAATAGTATGACTACCTCTTTAACTTATAATAATGTAACTAAAAACTTTGTTTATACATTCTCAAATCCTACAGGGTTGGCTAAAGAGTTTTGTTTAAGAGTAACAAGAAGGGTTGTAGCATCAGATGTATTGGTTAATAATACCTGCACAACATCTACTTCAGGAACGTTACTTGTTAATATTGGTGCAGTCCCAATAGATGGAATATATTTAGCTTATGGAACTGTAAGTGGTAGCCCAACAATTAGTTCTGACCTTTTAGAAATTGATATTAGTGATGAAGCTTGGAAAACTTATGGTAAGGATGGAATCTTTATGACTTTCTTTATTAAAGTTTCATTTGCAATGATTGGTATATGGAATCCAATAGTAGCTATTGCATTACTTGTTGTAGCAGATATTGTAATGTTTATGATGGGTATATACCAACTCTCTTGGAGTGTTATGTTAATCTATATTATAATGGCTGCAATAACAATATGGAAGGTGAATCAAAAATGAGGTGTTCAAAATAAGATTTGATCAGATATTAATTGGATTCTTATTGTTTGGCTTAATGATTATAGGTGGCACTATGATGATTGCAGATTTAAATTCAAACTATGATGATGTTAATGTAAGTGATGATAAGTTTGCAGGTGTTTATAATAAAGTAGATGAAGTATATGGTATCCAACAAGATGCGGGAGAGAAAACATTAGGAGCAGAGATTGAACAAGCTAATGATGAAACGTGGGAGTCAATGACAAAAGGATCATATTCAGCAGTAAGATTAATGAGTGGAACAATTCCTTTATTTACAAATATAACTTCAACAATAGCAATGGAATTAGGAGTGCCACCTATTGTTCCAAAGGTTGCAACTATTGCTTTTTTAATAACATTAATTTTTGGAATTATCTATATGATTTTTAGGTTTTCACAACAATGAGAGGTAAAAGAAAATGAGTTATAACTTAACAGCGATTGTAGGAACAGGTAATGAATCTTCTATGTTAACCTTTACACAAGGAGTTAATACAGTTCTTATGCACGATATGTTAGGTATAATGATGTTGTTAGGTATATGGTTAGTTCTATTTATATCAGTAATGGTTTCTTCTAATGATGCAACTAAGGCAAGTTTGGCTTCAAGCTTTATATCATTTGTATTGGCTGTAAGTTTAGCAGCTGTTGGTTTAGTTCCACAGTTAGCAATCTTTGTTCCATTAATTGTAGTAGCTATAACAGTTGCACTTAGTTGGAGATAGCATGAGTGTTAAAGGTAAAAATAATCCATTCTATGGTAAAAAACATACAGCAGAAGCATTATTAAAAAATAGATTAGCACACTTAGGTAAAAAGGATACAGAAAAAACTAGATTAAAAAGAAGAATGTCTCATCTTGGATTAAAACATAATAGTACAACTAAAGAAAAAATAAGATTAGCAAACACAGGGATTAAATTTTCAGAAGAAAGAAAGAAAAAGATTTCTATTAAGGCAAGTTTAACACATAAAAGATTAGCAAAAGAAAGACCTATATGGTATAAAGAAAAACAAAGAAAGGCGTGTTTAGTTGGATGTGTTCAAGGTGGAATTAAGGCAATAGAAAAACAAACACAGAGGGGGTTTGTTTCTAAACCTGAAAAACTTATGAAAAGTTTGTTACCAAATGATTTTATACATGGGAAAGGATTAGGTAATTTTGGTGTACCTGATTTTCATTCACCAAAGAGAAAAATAATAATAGAAGTGGATGGTGTTTATTGGCATTCAATGCCAAAGAATAAACTGAGAGACAAAAGAAAAGATATTTATTATAATAAAATGGGTTATAAAACTTATAGATTTAGTGATATTGAATTAAATAAAAAATTAAAACAAAGTAAAGAAAAATTAAACTTAATTCTAAATAAATAGGGTGTTACCACCTGCTTAAATACTATGAAATATACAATATATTAGAAGTATCTTAGGATATCTTCGATGAGTAAAATAAATATGTATAATGATCAAAGATTATTATACTACCCAAGGAGAGGTTAATATGAAAGGAATGAATAAAAAGGGTGTCTTCGACCAGACTTCTTGTGTTAATTCATAAGAGGGGTTATCTAGGAGCACTTGCAATCGGAGTAGCAACATTAGTAATTACATTAGCAGTAGTATTCTTGTTACTAGCTAAAGTAGCAGCAAACACAGATGTAGTTGCATCAAGTAACGCATCCGCAGCAGTAGCACAACTAACAACCGATACTTATAGTATTGTAACATGGGTTGGATTAGTAATAATTGTAGCTATTGGAGTATTAGTTCTTGGCTTAGTAAGAATGATAAGACAATAAGTCTAAACCATGTGGGTGCAAATCCCACACTTTTATTTTAAATATGAAATCCAAATGAGAAATACAAATAAGAAAGGACAGGTTTTAGAACAGTTTGGTATGATCGCATTAGGTATTGGTACACTAGCTATACTTCTAGTTGTTATTTTTCTAATTAACGCAAACGTTACAACGCAAACCGTTGATGAAATAACAGCAACAAGTTATACAGGTGTATCTATCGCATTACCAAACGCAACAACCACCACCGTTGATGGATGTATTATTGATGAAGCGATTTCGGTTACTTCAATTAGAAATAATACAGGGGCAGGGAGTGTAATTCTTGGAACTGCTAACTATACTGTTGCACTAAATACAATAGCAATGAGTGTTACAGGAGTAGGATATGCAGGAACAGCTAATATAACATATAGATGTAGATTACCAAGTTTAGCATATAATTCCACTGCACAGTTAAACAATGACACATACAGTTTAGTTGGATGGGTAAGTTTAATTGTAGTATTATTAATCGGAATAATGATACTGTTGTTGGTCAGAAAGATTAGGCAATAAACCTAATCTATTTTTTTTATTTTTTATTATTATAACCATGAATGCAAGGATGATTTCTATTACATAACATTTAAATAGGTATAAAATTGAGAATAGATATGATGGTAAATTTTAAAGTGAAGTGTAAGTGTGGTAATAAGTTTATACCTACACAGTTTCAAAGGTATTATATTTGTTCTAAATGTGGAAGGACTATTGATACAGGTGCTACAATGATTGACGTATGTAGTGTTGGTATGGTTTCTGGATACTAGATGTTGTATGTATACTTTATTATATAGTTTGAATCCTCCTAAAAGTTTATATAGGTGCTAATCTAAAATAATATATCACACAATGGGTGTGATGGAGTTGTAAAATCTATGGAAGAAAGGAAAGATACAAGAATTGGAAAAAAAATAATAGTTATATTTGAAGATGGTCCTGGGCATATTTCTAAGAAGGATGGAGTTCTAACAAACCTTACTGATATTGAAGTTGAAATTGATAATAAACATATTATTTCTAGATCAAGGATTATCAGAATGGAGGTTGATTAGGATGGAAGATAATATTCAATGGAGGAAAGGTCAAGATGAATTTTATAATAGGACTACAGAGTTCCTTTCAAATAATGATAAGGATATATTATTAAATCCTGCGGGGATGGGTATTGGTAAAACATTAGCTACATCTAAAGCAATAAAAGATAACTATAATAATTATAATTTCTTCTTAATAGCGAATCCAACTGCACCATTAAAAGAAGTATGGGGTGAAGAATTAAATAAATTAAAAGGATTTAAAAATAAATATATGATATGGTTTGCTAAGAATGATATGTGTTTATTAAAGAAAGAAAATATTAAATTTGATACATCTAAATGTAGTGATGATTGTGAATATAGACGAGAATTAGAATCAAATAAATCATATCATAATAAGTGTAATGAATTATTAAATCTAATTAAATTACCAACAACACCAAATAAATTCTATCAAAAATATGGTTATGATAATTGTTTATACTCACCAAACAGATTAGGTATGAAATCAAGAAATATATTGATTGGAGATTATTTTGCTTTCCTTAATAAGAGGATGGTAGAATTAGTAATTAATCAAGGTGAATATAAGAAAAGAAAAGATAAAGGTTGTTTAATCATTGATGAAGCACATCTTGTACCACAGAGAACAAAACAGTTCTTATCAAAGTACATTGTATTTGATAAGTTTGTTAGGGAATTAAAAAAAGATATATCATGTGATCCTATAATTAAAGATATAAGATTATTAAGTAAACTTGAAGATATAATTAGTAATTTTGAAAAGTTATTAAAATATCTCTATGAAACTAATAAACAAAATGATACTAAAAGATATACATATTTAGATTTTATAACAGATTATAATAAGTTTGGTAATTTTGATGAAATGATTGATTTATTAAAGATACTAAAAAAAGATGGCTATTCTAAAAAAGCAGATGGTGAAGATTATGAAAAGGAAGATGAACCATATTTCTTTAAATTTTTAAGATTTATAGATATGTGGTTAGATAAATATAATGATAAAGATTATGGCAACTATTTCCAGTATTCAATTAAATCTAAAGATAAAATTAGGTTCTTTATTAATTGTCAAGATACCTCAAAATATTTAAAAAATGTATTTAGTGACTGGCAAAAAGTAATACTTAACTCAGGAACAATAACTGACGAAGAATATTATAACTATCAAACTGGTATCAATGATTTAAATACTCAATCCTGTAATCATATTGTTTCTTATGATATCAAAGATAATGTTGTATTATATCCTAATGGTAATTTTACAAGTAAAAATAGAATTGCAACATATAATAATAATAAAAAAGTGATGCGAGATATAATCAAAAATTTAGATGGAAGAACAATAATATATATACAAAAAAAAGAAGATTCAATCTTGTTAGAAGCACAATTAAAAGTATTAGACAAATCAATTATAAATTTTTGTATTAAAGATGATGGTTGGGAAACAAAAAAAGAAGATTTCGATGAATGCACCAATTTATTTAATAAAACAAAAAATAGTGTAGCTATTATTAACATTAATGGTCGTGTTGAAGGATTTAATTTTTTAGATGATAATGGTGGTTCTGTGAATAATATAATTGTATATGGTTATCCATTTCCAAAGAGAGGGATAATATTTGAAGATGAACTAAATTATTACACTAATCTTTGTAAGAGTCAATCTAAAGCAAGAAAATGGTTAGATTATGTACCTGTACTTGAAAGAATAGAACAAGCTTGTTTTAGGGCTAAAAGAAGTAAAGAAGACCAACCAATAATATTATTGTGGGATAACCAATTTGGTAATGGTATGGCTTATAATTATATGCCATCTAATCTTAAAGGTGAGAAAATATATGATGAACAACAATTAATTAGTAATTTAAAAAAGAGGAATAATGAAAGAACAAATAATATATGAAAAACAATTAAGTGATAGACCAGAAGGGAAAAATGCTTATATAAGATTAATGTTTAATGAAGAAGATAAAAAACATTATTTCCTTATACTTGATGGTAATGATAGGAAACATTCTGATAAATTTGAGTTTAAAGATGATTTAGATAATAATCAGATAAAAATATTATGCCAGTTTTTAATTTATAATGAAGAATTTTATGATCAATGGGATAATATTGCTAAAGATATTGAAAATATTTCTATAGTAAAACCTTCAAAAATTACTAAAAAAGTTATAGAAAAGCGTAATCACTCATTAGTGAAATGGGAATTATTCAAAAACTCAAAATCAAAACAAGGGATAGAGGCTCTTAAAGGTTCGTTTCCAAATTGGAATGAAAATCATATAGATAATGTTTCTATAGTTCTATACTTTCTATACTTGACTATAGAAGATATAGAAACATTAGATATTATAGAAACTATAGAAACTATAGAAAAGATAACAATTAGGGATAGTATATTATTATTTTCTTTTTTACCGTCTAATATTACAAATATACAAAAAGGCATAGATAGGAGCAGTACATCTGGAATTAGTAATTATATCAAAGGTGAGAAAGGAAAAGAAGGTTTATTAGAGCAAAAACTTATTGAATTAATTAATCCAGAGAAAAAAGAGTACCAAACAACAGAAGAAGGTAAAAAACAAGTCCTTTCAATATTTAAAGAAAGAATTGACTATTTAAAGAGAAATAAAGCAGAAGAAAAGATACTCCAAGAAATAGAAACAAAAACTACTAATTTTATCGAAAATTTCAAGGATTTCATTGAAAATGAAGTAAAATCTTCAAAAAATGGTAAAATTATCATAAATTTTCAAAAATTGAATGAATTATATTATGACAGTGCAGAATACCTTATTGAAAAACCACATGAGTGTTTTGAAATAATAAAAATTGCAATTAGAGAAGTTTATGATAAACAACTACCATTTGAAATAATTAAATTAGCTAACACACAATTATTAAAGATAGGAGAGTTAAGATCTAAACATTTAAATCAATTAATCAAAATTAGAGGTACAGTATCTTCTCTTTCAGATGTTAAACCTCAAATAACGATGTCTTTAGTTCAATGTCCAAATTGTTGTTCAAGTTATAATGTTATACAAAAGGATAATAAATTAAAAGAACCAAAAGGATGTAAATGTGGTTTCAAAGGTAAACTTACAGTTGTGTCTAACAGTTTGGATGATTTACAGAGAATGAAAGTAGAAGAACTTTCAGAAGAACTTGATGGTAGGAGTGAAGCAAGAAAATTAAATGTTATTCTCAGAAACCATTTAACTAAATATAATATACAACCTATGTTTGAATCCTCTAATAAGATTGAATTGATTGGTGTATTAGAAGAAAAGCCACAAGAAAAGAAAGGTAGCAAACAAACAACTCAAGAATATTTCTTTAATGTTAATTCAATCAATATGGATGGTTGGAAAGAAGATAAGATTACACAGAAAGAATTAGAACAAATCAAAGAAGTATCAGAAAAAAAGAATTTATTAAATGAATTGGCTCAAAATATTGCACCACATATATTTGGATTAGACTTTGAGAAGTTAGGTATGTTAATAGGTATTGTATCTGGTGGAGACCCAACTAAAATAACAAAAGGTAATAGGGATGATATTCACGTTTTATTTGTAGGTGATCCTTCAGTTGGTAAATCACAATTAATGCAATTTGGTCATGATATATATCCACGTTCAAGATGGGTATCTGGTAATTCAGCTACTGGTGTTGGTTTGATTGGAAGTGTTATCAATGATGAGTTTTTACAACAACCAACAGTTAGTAAGGGGGCATTAGCATTAGCTAATCACCATGTAGTATTCTTAGATGAATTAGATAAAATGAGTGATGCTAGTAAAGATTCATTACACAATGCTATGGAAGATCAATTTGCAGCTATTGATAAATGGAATAAACATACAAAATTCCAAACAGATACAACTCTTATAGCTTCAATGAATCCAATTAAAAGTAAGTTCACAAATGAAATTGAAATGAGAAATCAAGTTGATTTGGCACAAACAATTAAAGACAGATTTGATTTAATATTTGTAATAAAAGATAATGTAGATGCAGAAAAAGATGAAAAGTTAATTATGAAAATACTTGAAGAACATAATGAAGAATCAAAAGGTTCAATAGACAAAGAATTATTTAGAAAATATATAGGATATTCTCGAACACTTAAACCAACACTTTCAAAAGAATCTCAAATAGTAATAGCCAAAGCATTTATTGACCTTAGAAAAAAACATAGTGATATAATGACACCAAGACAAGCTAAAGGTATTATCAGAATTACAATGGCTGCATGTAAATTAAGGTTATCAGAAATAACAACTAAACAAGATGCTGAACTTGCAGTTAATCTTATTAGGTATTGCTTAATGCAACAAGGTTTAATCAATGAAATAATTAAACCCATAGAAGAAGAAATAGAAGAGATAAAAATGGAAAAGAAAAGTATCAAAGAAGATATACAATCAATTTTTGGTGATATGAAATCACTTGAAACACAATATGTTGTATCTAGACTTGAATCTATTGGTTATAAAACACAAGATATAGATAAATCTATTGAAAATATGATTAAATTTGGAGATTTAACTGATAAAACAAAAAATGGTTATTTAATTAAACTAGAATGAAAAAGAAAAACAAAAACCTATGCGAAGTAAAAGGATGTTATGGTGAATATCATACTAAATATTACAATCATAAGGTATGTTTAAAATGCCTTACAAAGCATTTTAACGGTTCGTTTAGCCTTAAAAAAGCATTCAATATTCCTGAGCCTACCTATGATACCTTTTCACAAGAAAAAGCCATTAAACCAACCCTAATCCCTATATTACACACATTAAAGGACATACAATGAAACTTAAACAAAAACTAAACAAATACAAAGATAATGCAGAAAACTGCACATTAGAAGATATATTTGAAATGAGGGATATAAAAACAAAGGAAGCAGAAGATGACATATAAATGTAGAGAAAATACCAATCAACAGTTCAAATATTATATTAGGTTATGTAAACGTTGCAACAAATACTATAAAACACTATCAAGACGTTCAAAGATATATGCTAAGTGTAATAATCAATCACTTAATTTTCATAGTTGGGCTACAAAGGTAAAAAAATGAATCCACAAACAATTAAAGCAATAATATGTTTGCCAATAATTATAGCTACACCATTCGTTTTTGTATGGTTAGTTAGGAAAAATAAAAGAGGTGAAATAGAATGAATAAAGAAGATACATTAGAAGATATAGCAAAATCATTAAGAAGGATTGCAGCAGCACTAGAGAGAGAATCAAGATGATGCCAGAAGAAAAACCTTATGATGTATTAACCAAAGAAGAAATGGAATCAGGACACTTTGATAAAGATACAATCCAAGCTTTAAGAGATTTAAAAGAATCTCAATATACTCACAAATCCAAAGCAAACATACAAGAAAGCAACGGAACAGTGAAAGAGGAAAAAAATATGGCAACCATAAAAGAAGTAGCACAAGCATACGTACCACAACACACCATGAACATATCTGAACTACCAGAAGTAAACATTGAATTAATGCAGTTAGAAGATAGGGAAGGAACAGATGCGAAAGGAGAACCTTTCAAATATAAAGTAACAATAGTAAATGAAGTTGAATACAGAGTTCCAGGTAGTGTAATAGGTGCAATTAAAGGGATCTTAGATAAGAAACCTACATTAAAACGTATTAGTGTTTCCAAAACAGGAGATGGTCTAAATACAAGGTACACTGTAATACCAATTGAGTAAGGCGAAAGCCTTATTCTTATTTTTAAGAAATAGGATATAGCTATGGTAACTATGCTTGGGTTTATAGGTTCTTCATTGCACCCTCTACCTTTAAGTCCTACTTAAAAAATATATATAGAAATACATATAATCTGTCACTACCACAATGAATAATATACAAATATCCACACTAACACCGAAAGGTTTATATACTTACTAATTAATCAATATATATAGTAATTAAGTACACAAGGAGGAAACAAAATGAAAACATTGAATTTAAGTTTTGAAGATAAGGATTTTGAAGTATTAAAAGGTAAAAAGAAAGAAGGTGAGAACTGGCAAAGATATTTATTGAGGTTAGTTAAATGAGTTGGTCATCATGGTTTGCAACACCAAGAAAAGATCAACAACCAGTATTAGATTTTATTAAAAAAGAACAAATAAAAAGAGGTGCAAAAAATGGAAGAAGAAAAACTATCAATGGATGAACAAGAAGGAGTAGAAGAAGTAAGACAAAAATATTTTTGGGAAGAAGTAAATCTAGTGGTGTACTAAAATGATTATATCTGCTATGACACCATGTAGTGAACTAAAAAGATTATGTCTAGAAAGAAACATGCATATTGAAACAGAAACAAAGATGATGACTTGTGGTCTTGTAACATTAAAGTATAATAAAGGAGAATGGATTTAATGGTAAATAAAACCTTTGTTGAATATCAACTTAAAACAATGAGTAGGAAATTAGTTGAGATTGGAAAGCTACAAGAAGATATTAAATCATTACAGAAGATCATAGATGATAATCATAAAGCAATCAAAGTATTTATGAAGAACATTGAGGATGAACTACAATGAATCAACAAGCGATCAATGAAGAAGAGTTCTGTAGGGATTTTAATCCAATGCATTATTACAAACGATTAAGAGAGTTAGGATTTCCTGATGAAGAAGCACATACAATGACACATTTCTATAATGAAAAAGTATTCACACCAACAGTAGAGATGTATCAATGGAAACATCAAAGTTCGCAGAAGTACACAAAGGTGAAAGGAAGATGATTTCAAAGATAATAGTAATAATATATAGTTTTTTGGGTTTATGGAAATTAATAGAATTAATGTGGAAAGGAATTAATAAATTAAATTCGCATAAGCAAGATAGTACGAAAGAAAAGATAAGGTAAAATGGAAAAAATAATAACATGTAGCTGTGGAAAAAAGATTAAAATAACTATAGAATTAGAAGAACATAATAATAATGATTATATTTGGGATAAAATCAAGAGGAATTTTTAATTTTATGAAAGCAGCAATATATTGTAGGGTAAGTACAGAAGAACAACACGCAGAGAAGCAAGAGTACTTATGCCAAGAACACTGTAAAAGAAATGGAATTGATGTATTTAAAGTATATACAGATGTTATTTCTGGTACAACTACATCTAGGGAAGGTTTTAATCAAATGCTTACTGATATGAGATTATATAGGTTTAATACCATAATATGTACTAAATTAGATAGAGTTGGTAGATCACTTAGCCATTTATTAAGTCTGTTTGATGAATTTAAGAAAAAAGGTGTTGAGTTTATAGCAGTAACACAGAATATAGATACAAGTACATCTTCTGGTAAGTTACAAATGCAGATGTTAGCTGCTTTTGCAGAGTTTGAAAGAAACATGATTAGTGAAAGAACTAAGGAAGGTATGAAACGAGCAAAGAATGTAGGTAAGCGTGGAACTGATAAAAAGGAAAGGAAAAAAAGGGGGGGGCTTAGAAAAGCACAATTTGCCCTATAAAATATGATAGATAAAAACGCCCCTTTTTAGTATGAATAAAGGTTAAAATAAAAATGGAACTAAATAATGCAATAACACAAGAATTATTTGATAAGATATATAATAGTATCAAATCAAAACATGTAAAAGTTATTTTAATATTATCTTTTAAATCAGGATTAAACTTGGGTGAAATTTTAAGTTTAGATACTCAATCATTTTTAATTAAAAAAAATGAAATTATAATCTCTGGTAAAAATGCAAGGAAGATACAAATACCCATTGGTTTAAATAAAGAAGGATTGAATGAATTTCCAATCTTATCTAATTATAAAAACAAAAAATGTGCAGCAAGATGCATACAAAGAATGATTAAAAGAACACTACATAACTTAAAATTAAATGAGAATATATCATTTAAGAGTTTTAGAAAAGGTTTTATTGTTGATTTAATATTAAAGGGATATTCTGATTATAGTATTAAAGAAAGGATGGGATTTAAAACAGAAAACCAAGTACAGTTAAGAAGAAAGAATGCCGGGATTATTTCACCAAAGTTAAGATTATTTATATTAAATAGGGATAATTTTAAGTGTGTTTATTGTGGTAGAACTTCAAAAACAAGTACATTACACATAGACCATATTATTCCAATGGCAAAAAAAGGTAAAACTAATAAAAATAACCTTCAAACATTATGTGCAGAATGTAATTCTGCTAAATCAGATCAAATTATACAAAAAGTTCGCATAAGGTGAGAAAGGTGAACAAGAAATGATGAAAATATTTGATAACTTTTTTTTGTTTGTAATAGGTACAACAACAATAATTGGATTAGTTTTATTTTTTATTAGTGTGAATAAAGGATTTGAATATATGATTTATGCAGGAATTAATTTAATATTATCATTTGTTGGTATCATTGGTTTTAATAGTTATGTTAAGTTAATGGATATTGAAAAGAAATTAAAAGGTTCGCATAACACATCAAATGAGAACGATAGATTACAAGGGTGAATTAGTGTACAGTTAAGTGAGAAAAAGATGGTTATAAATTCAATTAAAGGAAAAGAAAAAGATATAATTCAGAATATTGTTAAGATTGATAATTATATTGAAGGTTTTTTGAAAGACGATTCAGAAGCACCGAGAGAGAAACAATTAACAACTAAGACTGCATTAGATATAGAATTGAAAAGAATTGTACTAAACAAAGCACTAAGAAAGTAAAGTGCAAATACCAAAAACTACCAATATCTAACGATTTGGTAGATAATTATTTGAAAGTAAAGAGGTTACAATGAATAAAACAGCAGAAGAAAAATGGATGGATGATATGGCATCACCATTTTGGATATTAGGATTTATATTATTATTAATTGCAGGATTGTTTAAAACAATCTTTAAGAAACTAAAGAGGTAGCAAATGGATATAAAGAAATTAGAAATGTTTTTGATGGGTTTTATGTTTGGTATAATCATAACAATAATTGTTATACTACATACTGTTAGAATGTTTCTTTGAAAGTAAAGTGCAAATACCAAAAACTACCAATATCTAACGATTTGGTAGATAATTATTTGAAAGTAAAGAAGATGGTCAAGGAGGAATAAAATGGGAAGAGAAATAAAAAGAGTACATATTGATTTTGATTTATTTGAAAGAGAAGGACATACAACGTGGAAAGGATATTTATTAGATGAGATTGAATGTCCTTTATGTAAAGGTAGCGGTAAGAATCTAAAAAAGAAACAATGTCCTATATGTTATGGTGATGGAAAAGTATCTCCAAAAGTAGAACCACCAATAGGATATGACTGGGAAAAATCAGATGGTTATCAGGTTTGGCAAGATGTAAGTGAGGGTGGACCAGTATCTCCAGTATTTTTGAAACCAAAAGATTTAGCTAAATGGATGGAAGAGAATGATGATTCAGTAACAAGAGATACAACATACGAAGGATGGTTAAGTTTTATTAAAGAAGGTGGTTCTGCTCCATCTATGATAATGAATGGTCAAGGTATTAAAAGTGGTGTTGCTATGTTCAATAATGATAACAAAGCAGTTTGAAAGTAAAGAGATATATAAAAATGGATAAAAAATATAAAATATTTTATGTAGACCCACCATGGAGACAATCTAAGGGTGGTAAAAAGAATGTTAGACCTAATTCATCAGGTGAAAAGTTAGATTATCAAGTTATTTCATTAGATGAAATTAAACAGATTATGAAAGATAAATTATCACAAGGAGAAGAAAATAATGTATTATTTCTTTGGACTATTGATAAATATTTATTTGAAGCACAGAAGATTGCAGAAGAATTAGGATATAAACTTCATGCAAGAATGATATGGAATAAAGTAACTGGAATACCTTGTGCTTTTACTATTAGATATGGACATGAATATCTTTTGTATATGTATAAAGGGAAATTATTAAAAGTAGCAGATGAAGAAAGGGGGAAAATACATACTGTGTTTAAAGAACAGGTTAAAAGACACAGTCAAAAACCAGAAGAAGCATATAGAATTATTGAAAGATTATACCCAAATACAAATAAATTAGAATTGTTTGCAAGGAACAGAAGAGATGGTTGGGATTCATGGGGTAATGAAGTTCCAGCTGAAACACAGAATACACTAAGGAAACTAAAGAGGTAGCGAAAAATGATAGAAAAACCAGATACACTAACACAAGAAATAATGGATTTATTCAAGAAGAAGTTTCCTAAGAGGGTAGATAGAGATGTTTGGATGTGTAAATATATGATGGCTTTAACTGATATACATTTAATTGAAGGTTTAATAGGTCGTAGACAGAAACCAAGAAAAAGTAATTTAATTTTAGATGATACACTAGGTTTAGAAGACAAACCTGTTTGTGCTAGTAAAGAACTATAGGAGGAAAAATGATTAAACCAATAAGAATAAGAAAAATCTATAATAAATATCCAGTTGAATTTCATCCATTTACAGGAATGTTTTATGTAAAGATTGGAGATGTTGAGTTTAGAGATAGTCAATTTAATCTTTTATTGAAAAAAGTAGAGATGAGTAACTTGATTATTATAGATGAAGATGTTTATTATAAAACAACAATGGGATTTGAGAAAAAGAAAGTTGCAAGGTTAGAATATTTTGATAGATATTTTTATGATGAAGATGGAAGACAAAACAATTTAGAAGACTGCTATCCTTTAACTGAACATAATCGTAAAGTTATGAATGAA
>Ga0208769_1000406_pt1 | contig 21072 bp, 22 predicted proteins | sample AntAceMetag02UKC_FD_184768 | JGI IMG/M metagenome (GOLD analysis project Ga0208769, IMG submission 184768) | Saline lake microbial communities from Ace Lake, Antarctica- Antarctic Ace Lake Metagenome 02UKC (SPAdes) (version 2) | ecosystem: Environmental > Aquatic > Non-marine Saline and Alkaline...
AGAAATACTAGGACTTAAACTTTCGCTAATTGAAGGACTTAAGCTCTCGCTTATACTTGGCGAAAACGAAGGACTAATGCTAAAAGATAATGATTCTGAGATTGAAGGACTTAAGCTCTCTGAAATACTTGGAGACAGCGATGGACTTAGACTTGGACTTAGGCTCTGACTTGGTGATACAGAAGAACTAATTGACGAACTTATGCTTGGCGAAAGGCTTGGAGAAAGAGAAATGCTTAAACTTGGACTAAGAGAAAGCGATATTGAAAGACTTATGCTAGGACTTAAACTAGGACTAATCGAAGCACTGGGAGAAACAGAAGGGCTTATTGAAAAAGATATACTAGAACTTAAAGATGGCGAAATTGATAAAGAAATTGAAGGACTTAGTGATGGACTTAATGATATTGATAATGAAGCACTAAGACTTGGAGAAAGTGATTGGCTAGGACTTACAGAAGACGAAATGCTTTCACTAATTGAAGGACTCAAGCTTAATGAAAGACTTGGAGATAACGAAGGGCTAAGTGATATTGATAAACTTGGAGATAAGCTCGGACTTATAGAAATACTTATAGAAGGCGAGAGCGAAGGACTTAGACTTTGACTTGGCGAAGTTGATGGAGAAATACTCTCGCTAATGCTTTCACTTAAACTTGGCGATAAAGAAGGTGATAAGCTCTGGCTAGGAGAAACAGAAGGAGAAATACTCTCGCTTATTGAAGGACTCAACGATGGCGAGAACGAAGGTGAAATAGATTGACTAGGTGATGCCGAAAAAGAAATCGAAGAAGAAATACTTGGCGATAGACTAGGACTCAATGAAATACTAAATGAAGGAGATAAGCTCGGAGAAAGACTCTCGCTTAAACTTGGGCTAATACTTGGGCTTATAGATTGACTAGGGCTAACGCTTGGTGATATTGAAAATGATAACGAAGACGAAAGGCTAGGGCTAAGACTTTCAGAAATACTAGAGCTTAAACTTTCTGAAATCGAAGGTGATAATGATGGACTCAAGCTTGGAGAAATACTCTGGCTTGGAGATACGGAATGACTGATGCTCTCACTAATACTTTCGCTTAAACTAGGTGATAACGAAAGACTAATACTAGGACTTAATGAAGGAGATAATGAAGAAGAGATTGAGGGCGATAAACTCGGACTTAAGCTTTGGCTAGGTGAAACTGAAGAACTGATACTTTCACTTAATGAAGGACTTAAACTAGGAGAAATACTTAAGCTTATTGAAGGCGATAAAGACGGAGATAAACTAATAGATAAAGAAGAGCTAATACTCGGAGAAATCGACTGACTAGGACTTTCGCTAGGAGAAATACTTGAAGATATTGAAACACTAATACTCGGAGAAAGACTTTCACTTAAACTGGGCGATATAGAAGGACTTTCTGAAAGTGAGATAGAAGAGCTTATGCTCGGACTTAGCGAAAGAGAAAATGATGGGCTTAAAGATGGACTAGCGCTTGACGAAATACTAGGACTTAAACTTGGCGAAATGCTTGTGCTAGGAGATTCTGACGAAGATATGCTAGATGAAATACTTGAACTAATGCTTGGTGAAAGAGAAGGCGAATTTGAACCTGCTTCTGCTGTATAGGTGGCGTAGATGGAGTATTTTTCGGTACTATGGTTAGCATCTGTTGGGTTTATTGGAGAACTATAATTATTACTCGTATCAATATGTCCTTGATTTGTATCTCCTGTATCATAATAAAAATTCGGTCCTCCGAAATTACCATAAGTAACTATCATCAACACGTAATCCGTAGATGCAGAAAGAGTAGGACTAGTTCCAAAAGTAGCCGTATTCCATTGGATATTGTATGGGACTGCCTTCACACCCGTGACACCATTCTCAATAATATTCAAATTACTATGTAAAACAATTACGCCCTTGATATTGTCATCATATCTTGTATAAAAAGTCAAAGACGTAGCAATACCCGCATCTACTGGCGAAGTAAAGACGCTTCCTCCCATATTATCAGCGGGAAAATTATGGCCACTTTCACCTTCTTCTTTGTACCCAAAATCATCATTACTCCTAATCGGATAAACAGCTTTGTCTAAAAACTCCTGTGGAATTTCTACCGAATAAATACCATTTTCTATATGTAAATCTCCCCACGCTTCTAATCCATTACTATCGTATAGATGTGGTCTATATATATGTCCAAACTTTCCTGCTTTATATTCTTTGCCACCAACCCAGTTAGTGCCTGGGTTCTCCATATAAACAGCATAAGAACCAACTACATTTTCAGGTCTTGAACAACCATCATCCTTTTCTTTCTGAGTTAATTCTGGCTGATAATAAAACTTTAATCCTTTACTTTGTATGGTAAATTCTACTTTATTTGATTTGGGTTTTTCTTTTAGATACCAAACCATTTTATGAGCATTTTCTACGTCATAAAACTCTACCTTTAATTCTGGTTTATCATAAATAACCTTTTCGCCAATCTTTGAAAAAGAACCAGTATTATCGTCAATTAAACGAATACTAAAATTACATTGATTGTCCCAACGCATTATCTTCGTCTGTGGTTTGAAATCGGGTTGCTTGCTATCTCCAACTTCTACTTCAATTCTATCTTTCCAATCATCTTTGGGAGTAACCTTATAGGTTGTGTCGTTTAGTTGTTGTATTTCTTCTGGCATTATTTATTCTGGGTTTCTCAACCCGTTTTTTGTTAAAGAACAGACGGGTAAGAGAAAATTATTGTTCTCTATTGCCCACATTATTTTAAATTAATTTTCTTTTCTTCTTCTTTTAGTTTCTGTAAATCTTTATCTGACCAACCATTAACAGGCATAAGCTTTTTAAAATATGAAATCCAGTAATCTCTATTAAAGTTAGTTTTAGAGTGACAACTATGACATAAAGTTATAAGATTCTCTGAATTACAATTTTTCTTATCATAGTCTATATGGTGAACATGGACTGCTGGCTCTTTGCCACAAACCTGACAAGTATAATAATCTCGTTGCCTAATACTTCTTTTTAATGTTCTAGTCCAATCTAATGAATACGGTTCAAAAGATATTCCGTCTTTCCACATATAACTTTTTTCACCCTTAAGAGCCTCGCTTCTTTTCTTCCTTTGAATATCTGCCTTATCTCCATATATTTGTTCATAAGTCTTGTCCTTAGTTGCTAATCCAAGCTTTCTTCTCCATTCTTTTGAAAATGGTTTTCTTTTTTTACCCCTATGGGCTTCACTGTTTTTTCTATTATGCTCTTCTGATTTAGGTATTCCTCTTTGTGCATCTCCTATTTTTCTTCTTATTTCTTCTGCCTTATCTCCATATATTTGTTCATAGGTTTTATCTTTTAATCTCTCGGTTGTTCTTTTAGATAATCTTTGTTTCTTTAATAATCCCTCTGGAGTTTTCCAAAACTTTTCAATAGATTCGCTTTGTTTTTTCTTGGTTTCTTCAGATACTATACGTCCTTTATTATATCCCTTAAGTCCTTTATTCCATGAAGTTCTTTTATTTACTATTTTGTCCTTGTTGTTTTTCATATTCTTTAAGTTTTTTTAAGTCTTCTTCCTTCCAACCATTTACGGGCCAGAAACGAGAAATGAGCCAGCTAACTGGATAAACCTGATTAGGGTGTTTAAAGTTCCAAAATTTATCTCTGATATATCTTTTCGTTCTTTGAACATCTCTGCCTGATTGATGGTATGGAAAACTGAAATCGCCTCCTTGAGTTCTAAATAAATGAGCAAACCATGTATTCATGTTCACAATAACTTTATGTCCTGTGAGCCAGCTACTCAATGAAACTTCTATACCCTGATTACCCCAGCTTCCAGCCCTTTCATCACATACCTCCCAATCCCAGTAATTCTTACGAGTTAACATCCAGCAACTCCCTTGTAGCGACATTGTTTCAGTGAATCCGGTTTTCTTATCTGTTATATATGGTTCTCTGTGTTTATAATCTTCAAAATATTGAAAATGCGGTCTAGTATCAAAAGAAAAAGAGGTACTCTGAGGATTATGTTTTCCAATCCAGCGCATTCTGTGTCTAATTTTATCTGAAGTACCACAATCGGGGCATATTTTTGGTGTAGGACCTTGATATTTTGTCCATCCGCATCTGTGACATTTCCAATCAAAGGCGTGTAAATTTCTCATAATTGGAACAGCCGTTACATCGTCGCCTGTTTTTTTAAATCCTTCTATCATTTTTCTATCGAACCCTTTGTCGAAACTACAATGTGCGTCAATTTTCATCACATAGTGAGCCCGAGATAGTTTACATAACTGATTTGTCATTCCACGTTGACCTATAGAAACTGGGGAATAATAAATATTTACATCTGGATGCTGGGGAATAGGAGGATTAGCCCAATCACCATCTAAACCAACAAGAATTTCAGTTTTGGCTTCCTTGTTTTCAAGAATATCCTGAATAGTTCGAGCCAAAAACATTTCTGACCTTGCAGGAATTAGAATTGAAAGTTCATAATTATTCTTCATATTACATGATATTTTAATTCAGCTTGTTTCCTAGCCAATATAGCGTCTTTAATGTCAAAAAATCTACCGAGAGGGATTGCTCCGCCATTAATATGAATATACGCACACCATTTTTTTCTTTCCTTAGACCAACTGACTCCTTTTGTTCCAGAAGTATTGGCTTTATTTAAACTGGCGTTAAAAGCATTTTGCTGATTAGTTACACTTCTTAAATTAATTCTTCTGTTATCTAGTTGATTATGATTAATATGGTCAGTTTGTAGATTATCTGGAGTGTTATTAACAACTCTATGCATATAAACTTTTTTCATTTTATATTTTTTAAAACCCAGTTTTGTATATTTAGTTCTAATAGCATATCCATTATTATTAATATACCATTTCCATTGATTCAAATACTCGAAATCATCATTATCTACTGTGGCAAACGTACCTTTGTTTAGTTTTATTTTCTTCATATATTTATTTTTCTTTTGGTAGATTGAACAAACCCCTCAAGTCCCAATAGGGTATTTCTTCTATTGGTTTTTCATCCCAGTTCTCCGGTTTGTGCTTAAATGACTCTAGAGTAATCTTTGGTGCGGAAAATGTACCAGGATGACGAATGTCTATATTAGGAAACTCTGACCTTCTCTTGATGTGGTCTTCATCTGTAATTCCACCTCGTCTTCTTTTTTTTGAGCCAGGTTCGTATCCAAACTTCCTTGCCCATCTCGGTTCTCTACTACGAATCTTATCTAATCCCCATTCTTCTATTCTTTTTAATCTATATTTATAATGTTTAATTGCTAATTCACGATTGCAACACAATCCTGATAATGAAGTTAATCCGTCATAAGTAATAGCTGTATCGTGTCCAAACCACCAACGCCAGTTATTTACATTATAATAATATATATCATCTCTTGGTGGAATAAAGTCAAAATGAGATGGTCCATACAAAATGTCATGTTCCAGAAAGAAAACATAATCAGTCTTACTAGCTTCAAGTGCCATCAATATCTGTAATGCCATTGTAGGATAGCTTCTTTCTCTATTTTCTAAAACAATATTTTTACCAAAACTCATTGGTCTAAGAGTAATAGAAACTATCTTGTTCTCATCAAAAACCTTTCTTAATTGCTCTTGACAAGCATTTAAAATTCTTTTATTTAGACGATTATCCGAATAATAAATTCCACCAACGGTTTTATTCATTTTTTAATCCAAAGCCAAGACAAATATTTATCTTTACCCTTGCCAATTACATATTTTTTAACTTTAAAAATCTTTTCAAAAATATCTACTGCGTATTTTACATGACATATTCTAATCCAATACGGATTATGATTATTTAAGAAATAATCGTGTCCCGAAATACATCCACCTACTTTAACTTTTTTATTCCACTCATAAATATCTGAAACAATATATGGCAACGAGTGATTTCCATCAATATATATGAAGTCTAGGCTACCATCTGATATATCTCTAAGAGCATCCATTGAAGTTTTTTTAATTAATTTACCACCATAAGATTCTAATATCTTCTTAGACATTTCATACATTACTTCATAATCCATCTCTTTTGGATGTTTTCGATAATTCTCATAAACTATATATGGGTCAATGCCATATATTTTTAATCCTGCCTTACATAATTTTTCTGTATATTCTCCTTTATATACGCCGATTTCTGCTCCAACCTTATATCCCATTTCGGTAAAAAACTTAGGCAAATCATCTCTTGATTTTATATCTTCAATATTCATAGCTTTGATAAGTCTTTATTTTATAATATTTTATCTAATGGAAAAAAATTGCTAAATATAGAGGTGTGTGGATAAGCCTTAGTGTAATTATAACGATATTTATATTTATCAAAATTATTTGAATAATGATAATGCCAATCGCTATTTGGTTCTGTATCGTGAACTACTACATAATCTGCATTATTAGCAACCCTTGCCATTTCTACATTTCTTCTTTTACCTGGAGCGTGGTCAATAAATACCATTCCCCAATGTTGAGATTCAATATCTATTTTATCCCAACCACCTAATGTTTCTACATTATGAACTCCGTGATAATCGCAACGATAATTTCTCGCTGCTAAATAAAACATTTCGCTTGACTCATAAGATTCAATGCGTCTTTTGCTTTCATTACATAACCAATGAATAACTGCTGTTGAGTTCATACCTGTGCCTAATTCTAAAACTGGACCTTCTGATATACTAAGTATCTTTATTAATACTGGAATATGAGAACCTTCGCTTGCTTTTAGTGACCTTACATTAAGTTTAAAATCTGCCATATATTTTTAATTTATAAATATTTTTTTAATTTCTCTAATATTACCCCAAGGAGCTAACTCTTTAGTTTTACTATTGTCATCAAATGTAGTTTTATTACTAACGCCATTACCGGTCTTAAATGAAAGAACTGGGTCTCCTGTCCACTCTTTTCTCTTTGAAAATATCTTTGAAACCAATAAATTTTCTATTGTTCTAGGAAAGATAACCCATTCTTCGGGTAAAAGCGGTTCAAGCCGTTTAATCCAATACTCTCTATCACATATTTGAGCACCTTCACAATAACCGTGTTTCCTATAAAAGCCATTGTGTCTTTTCCAAACCATCCAAATATTCTTATAGTTATACATCATATTCTCTTCTTTAGGCGTGAAGGTAAAATATTCAGGTGGATATAAACAATCGGATTCTGCTGCTATACAATATTTTGTCTTAGCTGCTTTTAATCCAATTAATAATTGCTTCCATTCACTAGTATAACTAACTGGTTTCTCTCCAACGCAAATGTTTGTTCCTAAGTCAATTGGCTTGCGAGAAACGCTTATAATTGGTATATCGCCTGCCTTCTTTTTAAGGTCGTCAATTATTCTTTGTTCAAATACCGGGTCTTCAGTACAACCAGTATAATAAATTATAGTTCTATCGCTTAAATCCATGTTTATTAAAAATTTTAATTAATCTTTTCGGTACTAATGACATATTTAATTTGTTCTTGCCTTCTATATAAAATTCGTACTTGTCAGGAGTTAAATGGAAATGGGCTACTCGTATCGGTTTCTTAGTAGTCTTATATGTGGGTATAATATTAAACTTATGAAAGGCGTATGTCGTATTTACCATTTTAATTTGCTCTCTTAATGGACTATCTTCTCCATAATATATTCTCATAAGCGCTCTTTCTTCATTTATCTTATCTTTATCAATCTCTTTCTTCATCTGTTTAAAGACATCTTCTGCTTTATTATTAAAGAATATGCTGGCTGAACATAATCTTGGTCTTTGACAATAATTACTAACTCCAACGCTACATGAACCCATTTCCTGTTTTACTTCTGATTCAATTATCTTATTTAACTCATAACAGTCGAAATCGTGATACCAATATAATTCTTCTTCAATTAATCCTTTCTTAAAAAGCCTAACAATGGTATATAATTTTGTTGTTGGATAGAAGAAGTCGCAATAAACATCGTCTTCAATTAAGATAGCTTTAATTTTTCTATATTCATATTCAAAATTAGTTACTAGTATTATGTCGCTAGATTTCCAGCCTAAAGACAAACTATTATCAATTTGTATTTTAACTAATCGTTTATGGTCACTATTAAAACTCTTATCTGGACTTATATATATTAATAAATTCTTCATTCTATGTTCTGATTACAGCGCCGACAAGGTTCCATGCTGTAGTCGAGATTTCTATGTTTATCTCTTAGCCATTTAGAATTATGCCAAATCTCTGTTAATGTGTTTTTATTTACATCTCCTAAAATTAATTTACCGTCATAATCTAAACAACATACAACAACTCTGCCGTCCCACAATATATTCATGGTTTGAGTTGATGAATAACATACTGTTCTTTTCCCTGTTCTTTCTAACTTATCATGTCTTGCTCCTCCCCAGTTTTTAAATTCACCGAATATGGCATTTTTACCCCATTGTTTTTTAAACATTTCTTTCTCATGTATATTCGCTTCAACTTCAACCATTGAAGCCCATACACCTGCTGGAAGATTCGCTTTTTCAATTAACTCTCTTACGTTTTTAGTTACTTTATTAAAATCTGGACCTCTCGTTATCTTTCTATGCGTTTCTTTAGTAGCTGCATTTACGCTACAACAGATAAGTCTAATATTCTTATATTTAAGAATTCTATCAACGTCCATTAATTCCGCATTTGTATATAAATGAACTTTTACATTCTCTTCTTGCATATAATCAAGCCATTTCCAAATCCTCGGAAATACGAATGGCTCTCCATTTAAAAATGGTACAAAGAATGAATATTTAATCTCTTTACCTTCTTTTATTATTTTATGAAATAACTCATCGCTCATTTCGCCTCTTGGTCTGGTCATATCATACCTTGGACAAAAGGTACATCTAGCATTACAAGCCGTTGTGGCTTCAAGTTGAATCTTCATAAATTTACCCACTTAGGTTTTATTTCTTCTTCCCAATATTTTTCCCAAATACTTAAAGAATACATCCAGCCACTTTTTGCATTAGCGGGATTTTCTTTAGTCCCCATATTGTGGGTTCTAGAGAAGCTTCTGTGCTTATGCGCGTACCATACTTTTTTATTGTAATATAATTTTCCACCATTTTTCCAAGTTTTAAATACGGCCTCATGGCTATCGCCATAATGAGGACCATATCCTTCTGTTTCTAATTCAACTATAGATTTGTCCCAATTTTCTCTAGAAGTAATCCAAAAACTCCCTTGCATGGCTTGAGCTTCTATGATTGATTCATCTTTTAATTCTTTAGCTCGGCTATTCCACCGTTGTCCAGCAAATTTGCGAATACCACTACCACAATCTTGAATTACTAGTTTTTCACAATCAATCGGTGGTAATTCTTTCATAATCTCCCATTTTTCGGGATTAAGAAAATACCTTCGTGCTGTCATTATATCCTTATGACTACACGAATCAGTTAAAATTTTATCATATCCTGGAGAAAACATAATATGCTCATCACAACGCCCAATGTATTCACCCCTTGCTATTGCTACACCAGCATTAATCGCACCTCTCATGCCCCGATTTTTTCCTAGATGAACATACTTAACTCGCGAATCTTGTATAATATCTGAAGAATCTGCATAATATCCATCCCAAACAGCTATAACTTCCAGTTGTTCGCCTAATTGTGAATTACTTAAAAGACTATCTATAGTTTTCCATAAAAATTTATCTTTATAACTTGGAATTACGACTGAAAGTTTAATCATTTATATAAATATAATGTTTTTACAAATTCGCCTATGGCGTTTAATTTCGATTCTACGGAAGAAACTACCCTATCACGTACCAGTTTCAGAGCATTACAGTCCAAAATGGTATAATATAGCCTTATAAATACATATCGACGCTTTGTTCCCGAATTACTTCTTGTATGGATAACGCAGTCGTCGATATATATCTTTTTTTATTATTTTGTAGAATAACCTTGTCTTCTCTTTGGATTCATTTCTTTAGTTGCCTTTCTTTTAGCTTCTTTTTCTATCTTAGCTAATCTAATTTCTTCTTTCTTAATAGTTTTTCTAGGGTCTTCTGCCCATTCTGCTCTTTTAAGTGCAACTAATTGTTCTGCTTTCTCTTTGTCTGTCTCATAAATGGTTCCAGCAGAAACATTTTTATAAGACGTAATTAACTTAACTTTGAATAACATAATTTTTATGTTTACAATTTAGTTCAAATCTTTGTTGCCCGCCCTCTGGTCGCAAGACCCCCAGGACGAGCTCAAAAACTTTAACTAATTCCTGTGTTTGTCAATTCGTAACCTGCTCTGATGTCGACGTTTTCGGCATCAACTCTTTCTTCAATCCTAATTGCCTTCAAATTTCTTTCCCATAGGTTTTCACCTGCAACAGTAGCTTCTTTGGCCATTTCAATTTTCATAGGATGTTTGATACCAATCCAATATTTGGATAGGTCAATGAAGAAAATCTTATCTGAACCAATGTCGTTTTGTTCAAGAACTGGTCGTCTCTTCAATGCTGGGAAACCGGGTTCCGTAACAATGCCTTCTTCAAGAAGAAGTGGTCTATTGGTCGTATCTTTCAGATTAGCAATATGCTCAATAGCTCTTGAATTCATTAGCCAATAACCTTTACTTCTATAGGATTGTCCTAGTCTAAAGTAAGCGGTTTGGATATGGTCAAGATTCATTGCGCCTCCACAATCAGTAGATGCCCACGCATAGGCATCAATTCCTGTTGGTTGTGCTGCACCTGTTCCTACTGCAAATACTCTGTCTTCTTCTTTGGTAATAGCATCAGCTAATTCTGCACTTACTAATTGAACTATATTGAATGGACTATCTTCGATTAATTCATCGGTGATAGTTACAATAGCAGCTAATTTGTAAGGAGTAAGAGCTTGTTGCTTGAATTCCATTGAAGAAGTAGATTTTGCACTTTTCTCTGATGTCCAGCTAACTCTAGGTTTTGAAGCAATACCGCTGATATTCAATTGATTTGTCTTCATACCTGACATATCAATTATTCTGGCACGAGGTTTAATAACAGCTTCGTCTTCTTGCCACTTAACAATTACATTATAAAGAAGTGTTGGAACTAAGTATCCACCTTCTGCGGCAGTCGTTTCATTAAGAGGTTCGTGCTTTTGGAAGTATTCCATTGCAGCAGATTTATCGTCTCTGAAGAATGCTTTAAACCATGATGTTAAACCATCGATTTCGCTATGCTTTAAGGAAATATCTTTCCCAAGGCGAGTCTTTAAGATTTTTTCGTCACGGTCAATTAACTTAACCTCTTTATTTTCAATCACTTTTTCTTTCTTTTCTATGTCGGCTTCTTTTACCTTGGTTAAATTGGCAATCTTTTGAGCGATACTTTCCGCAATTTTTTCAACTGACTTTTCTTCATCAGTTACTTCTTCTTCCTCTTCTTCTTTCACAACCTTTGTTGGTTCTGTTTTAATGTAATGTTTCTTTCCGTTTATAAGAATGTATTTTTTACTCATTTTTTTATTTTCCTTTCTCTGTTAAGATGAGATGTTCAATATCTCTATCTATTCTCTTCAAAGCCTTTAAGACAGTATTGTCTTTTTTAGCTATTGAAGGTTGGCCGACCTCTTTCTCGCCCTTAGGTGGTTCAGTTACCTTGAGCAACCCCTCTAAGGCGATTGACGCTTCTTTAAGCGTCGAAACAGTGTTCCTAATTAATATTCTATTTTTTTCTGATACAATTCTTCCTTCTTTCTCAGCTTTAGTTTCTTTCTTAATTTCTTTATTATCTATTTTTGGCAATTCCCTTATCTCTTCTTTAACCTCTTTAGATTTACAAGGCTTACTACACATACTAAATGCCATTGCTATTGCTTGTTTCGGTAAAGTTCCTTCTTTTATAATCTCAGGAATCTTTCTAGCAACGCACTCTTTCTCGGTTTCATCTTTTTGCCGACAAGCAGGACTTTTTGTTTCTATTTCTTTCTTAATTTCTGCCTTAACTTCTTTCTTTACCTCGGTATCTTTTTTAATTTCTTTTACTTCTTTCTTAATCTCTTTCTTGGCTACCTTTTTAACTTCTTTCCCTGGACCCGGTCTTTCAACTCTTCTCATTTCTCCTCCACATTCTGGACAGGAAACATCCTTGCAATGCTTATCTGTTTTAAGTTTGTGTCCACATTTTATGCACTCGCAACTAAATTCTTGCTTCTCTTCTGTTTTTTTAACTTCCTTAGCTTCTTTAACTTTTTTAACTTCTTTTGTTTTTGCCTTTTTTTCAATTGACTTAACTACTTTCTGAAAATCTTTAAACGCCCTAGAAACTTCTGCATCTGTATTAGCAGGAACATTTACTACCGAGATTTCCAATAATTCTTGTTTAGTGAATTTATCGCCATCTCTTTGTTTAGGCAAAAATCCTACCGAGAAGGTATTTAGATATCCTCCGGTAACAAGTTTTGATACTTTAGCAGCAAAATCATTTTCTTCTACTGCAAATTGAGCATTAAATACAAGAGAATTTTTAACTCTCTTTATATTAGTTACCTTTCCAATTGGTAATGCTCTCGAATCATGTCCCCAAAGTAAAACGGGATTCTTGATAAAATTATCGAGCTCCCATCCGTCAATGGATAAGATTTCACCATCTCTGTCTGGTGAATCAGTTGTTGCAACTGCCCCAACAATAATACCGCCCTCTTTTATTTCTTTAACTTGCGCGCTTATATACTGTTTTTTCATATTTTTTATAAATAAATAACGAACAATTTCCACGGTTGGAAGCTTGCTCGTTGTGTAGTCAAGTTCTAGGCTGTGTTTATATATAATTCGCTCGTCTTGTAGTCAAATTATATATTATTTTATTTAATTTTTATTAGATTTTATTAGATTTTTATTAGATTTTTTAGGTTTGATTTTTACTTACCTCAAGTAATAATTTGAATAATTTCTTCTCTGTTAATTCTTCTTTTTTATATAGTAAATATAATATTTCAAACCAAAAATCAATACTTAATTTTCTTTTAAACTTTTTAATTACCTTTTTATATAATTCTTCTTTGCTTAACATTATTTTATAGTTGTTATATTTTTTGGATTAAAGATAACATAATAATTACTATCTTTTACCACAATAGCATCATAGTTCTTCCCTAGTTTCTTGTTAAATCTAAGGAGAGCTTTGTTTGTTGTCTTAATATTCATTACTTTTTTAAATTTAGAAAGTTCTTTGTCGTAAACACCCTGATTTTTAAATCTTTTAATTCTTTTAATATTAGTTCTTAAATTTAAAACTGCTGGCTTCTTCTTTCCTCCTGTTGCCATTGTTACAAGTTGAGAATATACAGTAGCTCCTTTACGGTCTGGTGTAAGATAAACTCCTCTACCAAATGCTCCAGATTCGCTAATTCTAAATCCTCCTTTTGCTATGCTTTTAGCAGCATCGCTATTAGTTCCGTGATAAATAGGTTTTTTAAACTTACTATCTTTAGTCCATTTATCTGCTCGAGCTTGTGTCATAGATGGTTTCCATTCTATGGGCTTTGTAGTAGGTTTAATAGAAGTAGGTATGTCGCCTTCTTTTAATACAGGCAAAACAAGGCATTGGCAATTTGGATGCGTGACGTTAGGAGGGTCTCCGCCAAGACTAAAGCTTTCGTTTATTCCTACTACTTCTCCGTGCATACTTGAACACAAATCGCAGGTATTTTGCGAAAATTCTGTCAGCCATTCCTTTCCTTTTACAACCTTACTTTGTTTATATCCCTCAACTGTGGCAAATACCGACGCTCTTGCAACTTCTGTTTTCGCTATTGTCATTGCTCTCGTAGTAGAAGCTTGTTTATATACATTTCTTACTCTATTTCTTATACCTACAATACTTTCTCCCGCATCTACTCCATCAGCTATTGCACTTGATATTCTTGTCTTAGTTGTTTTATTTATTCCTTTAGCGAATTCTAATCCATCTTTTTTTAAAAAGCTTCTTACGTTATTGGTATTATTATCAAATCCAGTTAATCCTAAAAACGCAAATGCTTCATCTCCATACTTAGCTACAACGTCTTTTATAAATGGAGTAAAATCCATCTTGGCTTTTGTCGTTTCTTTTGCTAAGTCGAAATTAAAATTAACTTCACTTTTAACGGTTGGTAAAACTCTTTTTTCTTGTTTTTTAAAATACTTTCTTATTAGAACAAGCATTTTCTTTTCGTCTTGTTCTTTTTTATTTATTACCCATTTCCAATATGCTTCTTTGTGTCGTTCAGTAAAGCCGGAAGGGCTAATTTTTTCTTTTTTTTTACTTGTTTCTTTGATTTGTTCTTTATAGATTTATCTTTTACATCCTTTTCTATAAGATTAAGAACTTTATTAATTTTATTCTTGTCTATTTTTTTAAGTTCTTTTTTAATTATATCTTTACGTACTTGAGTTTTTGTTCTTCTCTTTCTGTCTATTCGAGGTTTAATTGTTTTAACAGGTTCTGTTTCAGCTATTGGTTGTACATTTAAAGGAAGATAAAGACTATCTGCTCCTTTTACTATCTTTAATCCTTCTGCTATCCTTACTTCGTTAATAGACATCCATCCATTTTTAATTGCTTTTTCGTAATAAGAAATAACTTGTTCAGTGTTTTTAATGGTTGGGTCTTTATAGTCAAAATACATATCTTCAGTATCATCATAAAGCGGAAGAAGAAATTCATTAAGGGCAGATACAAACTTCTTTATCTTTGGTTCAATTGTTTCTTCTATAAATGTTGCTTTAGCAGTTTCGGCGACTGCTCTATTAGAGCTTTCTGAAACAACAAGTCCCATTGGAATACCAAATATCATTAATATTTCTTCTCTACTATATTTACGTTGTGCAAGAAAATCCATGTCTTTTTGAGTTACTCCAAGCGGAGCACTTATTTGAGCTCCACCTTCTAATATAGCAAGCTTATGAGAATTATCTGTTCCTTTATAAGCTGCTTCCCATTGTTTATGAATTCTATCAAATTGTGTTTGAGTTAAAGTTCCGTCAAGAGAAATAGCAACATCAGGACGAGCAGAATTCTTAAAGAACCTCCAATTCCATTTAGATGATTCTCGGTCTGTTGCAATAGCTAATTCTGTTGCTCTAACCGTTGATAATCCTCTATAAGGATTCAACGGGTCTATATATTTAAAATGAATTATTTCATCTGTACTAAAAGGAACTTTCTCGCTTGTTCCTGGTTTATTATAAGTATATCCAGCAACAAATTCTTCTCTATCGCCAGGTATAACATCCATTCTATCTGGAGATAACCACGGAATAATCTTTAATATATCACCGCTTTCGTTTCTCCATAACCACCAAAAGCATTCCCCTGCTGTTTCTGTTAAAATACTATAATGTTCTACTAAATCATAAAAGGTCATTACGTCATTTGCTTTTTCAAGTAAATCAATAACATCATGTTCAGGAACTTCTTCTATCTTATCTCCGGTCTTTTTAAGTAATCTTAATTTAACATTAGCTATATTGGAAGCAATTTTTCTTACGCTAAAATTCACCCAAGAATAATAATATGCTTCTATCTGAGCTCTTTGTGTGAGTCCACCGGGTTCAGCTTGTCCGAAAGCACCGGGAACGGTAAAAGCAACGTTTTTATCTTCAGATTGTTTAACTTGTTTCTTAATACCGATTAATTTTTGAATTATAGTTTGAAATTTATTTGGCATGTTTATACAAAGCAAATAGGCAAGTAAATATTACCCGCTCATCTCTATGGTTAAATAAATGTTTTCTATTTTAATTTTAATAATCTATTATATTACATCATTTAGAAAAATCAAGTGTGGATAACTTTAATCTTCTTCTAAAGGAATATCTTTTGAATAAGTTCTATCGTCATTAATATCAAAACGTATTGATTTCAAAGAATGCGTTGTCTTTTGAGGTTGTCCTTCTGCTATAATAAGATTGACTTCTCCATATCCAAGTCTTCTAGTAAATTCTATAAACCGATATTCCTGTTCTGTTATTTTGGTTGTAATAAACCTTACTGTCTTTTCTCTTCGCATATTTTAATTATATCTTTAAACTGTTTAATCGTTTGTTCCATTGAATATTTTTCTTTTACCTCTTTCAATCTCTTGCTGGCTTCTTTCTTCCGTTCTTCTGGATTCATAAATCTTTGCAAATCACTTAATGTATCTGCAACAGGTATTCCCATAGCCCAAGAAATGATAGTTTTATTATTAGATTTATATTTAAACTTCTTTAATCTAATTGGTCTAGGATTCATAACTATATCACAATCTAACATGTCATATATAAATGTATCCCAGATAAATGGTCTATTTTCAACTTCTACATGCGCACTTTCTTTTGGCTTATAATCGCTATTAGAAACAACCATTAATTTAAGTCCTAATTTACTTATAGAACTTAAGACCTGCGGTAATACAACCTTAGCGTTATGATGATATCCGAACCACCCAACGGTCTTAGCAAGATTGGTATGTTCTTTTTGTTTATTGATTATATCTAGATTAACTCTATCAGGAACATAATAAACTGGCTTAACTGCTATTTGTTTTATAAATTTATATAGTTCTTTGGAAGCACAGGTAACTGCGTCTATATGTTGTTCTAATTTCTTAAACTCAAGGTCACTAGACAAGAAATCCGGGTCACACAAATCCAAGATTTTAATTCCCTTATAATCCTGTACATAGTCTATCCAATATACTTTCTGAAAGATTATAGCATCAAACTTCTTACCTTCTGTGAATACCTCTGCTTCTTTCCATTTATCTGCTAACCATTCACCTCTTATAACAGAAGAACCAATAGTTCCTCGTGGTCTCCCGTTCTTTTGAGCAAAAGTCATTATTCCTATTGTTTTAGTTTTCATGATTATTTATTTCAATATTCTACTTGGTAAACATAAAATAAAATCCAATTAAACCACCTAAAATTCCAGATATTGGATATCCCGCCTTTGATAAAGCTAAACTTGCTAGAAGAATGGTTGCTCCGAATAATATTCTCATGATTTATCTTTATATCTTTAAAATATCGTGAATAAAGTTCATCCAATCTTCCCTATAACGCTTATAATTAAACATTTTCTTAGCCGTTTCTTTTCCTTTCTGTCCTATCTCTATACAATCTTTATAATGATTTTCTATTAAATCAACTAATAACGCAGCTATCTCTCTTGGTTCATTATCTACAAGTATCATATTCTCTCCCTCTTTAATAAATTTATCTAAATCGTGAGCTCCTTTAACTTGAACAACACAACAACCAGAATTATGCGTAACTAATCCATTAACTAAATAATTATGTCCATCAACAGCCAAATCATATATCTTGCCATTATATCTTTCTTTGGTTATCTCTTTAATTGGATAGAACCAAAGTTTATCATTTTTCCAATAACTATTGTATTTACATTCCAAGCTGTCATCTAAAACAAATCTCTCAGCAATGCCCTTGATTTTATCTCTGTGTCCACCATAACTTCTAATAACATAACTATCACAAGACATTCTTTCTCTCTGTTTTCTTCTCTTTATTGAACCATGTATCATTAGCTTTTTCAGAACAAAATAAACCTGATATGCCAATATAGATGAAACAGTAGTATAATTGGTCTCATCGTTGCCTAAATATCCATCTCCTCTATATAGTCCAGCCAATAAATGTATCAAGTTCTCTCTATCAGAATTCATCAACTCCAACGATATTCTTTTGTTCTTACATCCTTTTCCGCATGAATTCTCCAAAAATTCAGCAATTAGCATATTGTTAAAGACAACCTCTGCTCTATTGTTAATCCTGAAAACAATCTTGGCATCAATTCCAAACAAATCCTTAACTAACCGCACAACATCTTTATGATATTCACTTTCTTTCTGATGAAAACATAATTTGACAGTACTCCTTTGAGTATATCCTTCTGCTATATAATATCCAATAAATCTACTTAATTTTGATGTTATTTTTATCTCGTCTTTGAAAAATCCAATATCAGCATATCCGCCATCTTTTAAATAAGACAAAAACTGCATGCTCTTTTTTCCTGGCCACCTATTTTTTCTCAAACACTCTTTAATCCAACCATAACTACGCCCTTGTTTTCTACAAACTTCTACTAAATTATTATGACAACCCTTCCACCTAATATAGCCATCTCTTTTAACTATCTTATCTCCAGAAACATAATCAGATATCTTAATAATATCATCCTTATCATTTTTAAGAAAAGAAACAGGACTAACAAGGAAGTCATCTCTTTTTAGATTCTGTGCTTCAATCCATTGCAATTTATAATCTTTATAGTATTTCTTAGAACATCTTTGTATACAGTTCGGTCTACAAATCATTCCATTACCAGTATGGCATTGCTTCGTCTTAATTGCCAAAAATTTATGTTTACCAGAACATTCAATAGGTTCATGCCCAGATGCCTTAATGTGATAAAAATCTTCATTAGTATTCTTACTATAAACTTTTAACACCGTTTTCTTTTCACCATTCTTGTCTATTACCTTATCGTTTTCTTTTACATCTTTGATATCCTTATAACTAAAATCATTAGCCATTATAACCCTACTATTGGGTTTAAGGCACATCATTGCTTCTGTCCTTGCTCTATTCATTGGCGTTCTAAAAGAAGTATCTAAATAAATTAAACTCGCTCCTAAGAAATTCTTATAATCTTCAACCTTATGTCCCGTATCTACGTTTACTTTAGCCCACCATAAGTTGTATCCATATTTATCATTAAGAATATAAGATACATCATTCATTGCTTCTCTGTTATAATAATGGTCACAACCTCCCGGAGATAATGCTGTAAATATTCTTGGTTCTTTCGGTAAATCTACCCAATCTTTAGGATTCATGCCGTGCAGAATAGGATAACCCCAGCCCCATTCTCTTTCTGTAGCTGATTCATAAGAATTAACTATCATGGGATTATCTCCTACAAGTTTTTTAATTTCAGCAATAACTATCTTTTCGGCGTCTTTATAAGACATATCTCCTAATTTACAATATTCAGGATAAACTGGCGTTCCATGATTTATAACTACCTTAGGAATATCTTGTATAAGATTATTCAAGTCAACATATATCTTTCTTTTACCAATATCTTTATTTACTAATTGTTGGTCAACGTCAAGTATAGCAAAATCGTATTTGCCCTTTTCATAATATGGAACGAAGTGTGCGTTCTTTGGAAGTGGTCTTGTATTTAGATACCATATTTTATTTGTATTGTGGCATAGATAGAATTCGCAATCATTCTTTAGTGCGCTGAAGAGGTCGAAAAAGTGCATTGTCACTTTCCCTAAGTATGCCAAGCGGTACTAAATACCTTATATTTTCTTTTTTTATGCTTGGACATCATGGGGACACCACCTCCTCTAAATTCAATGCTATATTATACATAGTTTGAAAATAATCTTTCCAATGATTACGATTTCCGTTTGTCAATAAATGACAATCATGACAAAGCGCAATTAAATTGTTTGGATTATTGTTTTTTTTATTGTAATCAATATGATGAACATCTAATTCTCGACCGTTTGTATCTTTATCTTTTCCACATATACTACAAATATTTCCACTTCTATCTCTAATGCGTTTCTTCAGTTTATAATTGAAATCTCTACTATACGCTTCAAAAGATTTTCCGTCTTGCCAATTCGGATTATTCACACCAATCATACCTTTATGCCCTTCTTTATATTGTGATTTAGTCTTATTGCCTTTCTGAAATCCCTTAGGCTTACCAGTTCCTTTCTTTTTTCTTTTAATAGTTTTGATAGTGTATACGCTATAAGACTTAGTCCATCCCTTCAAATTTTTGTTCCAAGGCTCTCTACCAACATTAATCGTGTGTCCTATCTTAAAAATATAATCATTACCAATTCTATCTTTTGCCATACATTCTTGACTACAATAAATTCTTTTTTCAAATGCCTTGCCATAAACACTAATGTCTTTCTTTGTAAAACTTTTCCCACAAATAGGACAGATTTTATATAGTTCTTTGTTTGTATCATAAAAAATATACTTTTCTCTTTTATTAAAATAAGTTTTAGCAATTTTTCCAACTCCCTTATATTTCTTCTGCTTAGTCATATCGCACCACCTCCTTCAAGTTTTTTGTTTTTTATCATATTTATTCTTTTAATAAATTAATGAAAATATTGCCCATATAAACATAATGATTACAAAAATTGCAATAGATATCCAAATTAGAAAACTTATTATAAGCTCTATTGTTTTTAACGTTACTTTTTTCATCTTTTTTAAGCTGTGGAATTCGTGGACTTTAGAATTGGATAAAATAACATTTCTGCACTAACATCTCGTTTCTCTTTATTGGGTAATTCAATAAGATAAAATACATGAAGCTCCTTATTTCCATCTTCGTTATATAGAAAGACAACTCTTTTTCCAATGATTGTTGCAGGTATATATTTCCCTTTATAACGATAATATACTTTATCTGCGTTTTCTAATATATCTAATATATCTTGTTGGTCCATATTATTTTTTTAACAAATCATATCTAATATGCCCCCATGGCTCAATGGATAGAGCGAGTCTCCACTAATATTTGACATAAATATGGTTGCGAGTTCGAGTCCCGTCCCTTTTTCTTATATCGAATGAAAATGAATGAAATTAAATTACTAAATTAAAGCGATGGTCTGCTAAGCCTTAGGTAGTCGCATATCGGGGGCATGTTAGGTATAATTTATTATTAATTACAAAGTAATGAACTAAAAAATAAGAAAGTTTTTACCACCAGCAAGATATCGTTCTAAATCGTGAACATATACTCCTTCAAGATAAGAAGCTTGTGCTTCCATCCACCCCATAAATTCCTTATATCTTTTTTTCCCAAAAACTCTTTCAAGTTCTTCCCAAGAAATATATCTTTTAATTTGAAAATCATTTATTGTAAGCTCTTTTTTCATGATTATAATTTATTAATCTTCATATATAAATTTGTTAGTCGTGATGTGGGCGTTCCTTCTTTTCGTGCCATGAGAAGCTCATCTACTACTAGCTT